>Ga0194133_10004361_pt1 | contig 19061 bp, 16 predicted proteins | sample TA2KigOf40mmetaG_FD_155448 | JGI IMG/M metagenome (GOLD analysis project Ga0194133, IMG submission 155448) | Freshwater microbial communities from Lake Tanganyika, Tanzania - TA2015055 Kigoma Offshore 40m | ecosystem: Environmental > Aquatic > Freshwater > Lake | place: Tanzania: Lake... | reverse complement strand
CGAAGCGCAGGACCTCGCCGCCATCGGGGCCGCGCTCGGCCGAGACGTCGAGACGGACCTCGCCCTCGCGGGTGAACTTGACCGCGTTAGCCAGGAGGTTGGACAGCACCTGCATCAGCCGCGCGACGTCGCCGAGGATGCGCGCAGGCAGGTCCGGCACGATGCTGCTGGAGATGGCGAGGCGCGAGGCGCCGGGCAGGCCGCCGATCACCAGCAGGAGCCGGTCGACGAAGCAGCGCAGCTCGATCGGCGTGGCGGCGAGCTCGACGCGCCCCGCCTGCAGGCGCGAGAAGTCCAGCACGTCGTTGACGACCTGGAGCAGCTGGCTCCCCGCCGCCTCCATCGTCTCGACGAATTGCCGCTGCTGGGTCGCGAGCGTCGTGCCGCCGAGCAGGTTGGTGAGGCCGATCACAGCGTTGAGGGGCGTGCGGATCTCGTGGCTCATCTTGGCGAGGAAGTCGCCCTTCGCGCGGTCGGCCGCCTCGGCCGCCGCGCGCGCGCGCTCGGCGTTGCGCAGGGCCCGGCTGCGCGCGCGCAGGAAGAACAGCAGCGCGAGCGTGCCCATGGCGAAGAACGCCCCCGAGGCCGCGACGCTGGTGTCGAGGACGCGCAGGAGCTCCTTCTCGGAGCGCAGCTCGCGACGCAGCGCGATCAGCGAGATCTCCTGCATCAGCAGCGCGACGCCGGAGATCCTGCGCTCCAGGGCGCGCATGCCCTCGGGCGACCAGTCCTGCACGGCGCGGGGGTCGAGCGCCGGCTCGATCGTCTCGATCCGCGCCAGCAGCGCGCGTTCCTCCTGCCCCTCGGACAGGGCCTCTGCGACGACGCCGCCACGGAACAGTTCGAGGCGGCTGAGGAAGATGTCGAAGCGCAGTTCCGCCTCGGTGAGCGCCTCGGCCGAGGCGCCGCGCGCCGCGGCCATGCCGAGGAGGGAACTCGAGTAGCGCGCCAGCTCGACCTCGGCGCGCGTCGAGACGAAGACGAGGTTTTCCTTCGTGACGTAGAAGCGCGTGACGAGCGCGTGGAAGGAATAGAGCGACGCCGCGATCCCGAGCGCGGACAGCGCGACCGCGGCCAGGACCGCGAGCGACCGCCAGCGGCGCCGCGCTGCGCGCAGGTCAGGGCGCATGGCGGGGAGGCGCGGCGGCGCGGCGCGCGCTCACTTGACGCGGATCTCCTTGAGCTGCCACGTCCACTTCCCCTGCGCCTCCTTGTTGTTCAGCGCGGGGAAGTCGTCCTGCGGATACACGATCCAGAGCGGCCCCTTGTCGCGCACGCGCATCAGCTGGCCGTTCTGCCGCCAGGCGAGGATCACGGGCCAGCGCGCGAAGTCGGAGACCGGGATTTCGACCTTGTAGTAGTTCAGCGCGACGGCATCGATCCGGTCGCCGAAGGCGCCGACGCGCTCGAGCAGCGCCTTGAGCGAGACGCCCTCGAAGTCCTGCGGGCCATTCGTCCAGACGGTGGTCGTGCGGGTGCGCGAGACGCCGAGCGCCTCTAGCATCGCGAGGTCGAAGCGCGCGCGCGCGTCGCCGTTGGTGACCGAGATCCTGCCACTGATCTCGAGGATCGGCGTGCCCGCCGGAGCGGGCAGCGGCTGCGCGGACGCGACCGCGAGGCCGAGGACGACAAACGCGGCGGCGAGCAGGGCGAGGCTGCGCGCGGCAAGCCTTTAAATCGACATGGACGGCCTCCTGGATCGCATGCGGCCCGCCGGCGTCGAAGCCGTGCCGGGACGTAGCTCGACACTAGCCGGGCCCGCGGAGCGCCGGACGCTAAGAACTGTAAAGCCGCGCGCGCGTCAGAAGCCCGGGCGCGCCAGCCAGTGACGCGGCCGCGCGCCCGCCACCGGCACGCGCAGCGTCGCCAGCCGGGTGCCGGCGAGCGAGCCCATGTGGAGCGTGCACAGGTCCGGCCCGCCGAAGGCGACCGAGGCGAGGTTGCCCAGCGCGAGCGACTCGCCGCGGTCGAGCGTGGGCCGGTCGAAGCGCCCGGCCTCCCAGGCCGCGTCGGCGGCGCGACTGGTCGCGGGATCCGAGCCGTCGAGCAGAACCTCCTGCCGACCCGACGGCGTCACGCGCAGGAGCCGGTTGGCGACCACGCAGGCCAGCCAGACATTGCCCTCCGCGTCGAAGGCCATCCCATCGGGGAAGGCGCCGTCGCGGAATTCCGCCACCACCTCGCGCCGGCCCAGCGTGCCGTCCTCGGCGAGCGCGAAGCGCGTCATGCGCCGCGCATAGGTCTCGTTGACGTAGAGCCAGCGCCCCGAGGGATCGACATGCGACTCGTTGGTGAAGCCGAGCCCGTCGCAGGCGATGCGCGCGCCCCTCTCGTCGACCAGCACGATGAAGCCGTCGTCGACGCCGCGGTTGAAGGCAAGGTCGCGCGGCGACAGCCGCGTGCTGATCGAGACCCAGGCGCGGCCGCGCGCGTCGAGCCCGACATAGTTGACCGCGCCCGGCAGCCGCGCGCCGTCGAGCTCGACCAGGAAGGGCACGGGGCCGGTGCGCGGCGTCCAGCGCCACACGCCGCCGAGCCCGCCCAGATTGGCGACGAGGAAGCTGCCATCGGCGTCGATCGCGATGCCGTTGACCATCCAGTCGGAGGCCGGGCCGAACTCCCGGTGCTCGGTGCGCCCGTCGGCGCCGACGCGGCTCAGCCCCGTGCGGCGCGACACGTAGCTGTCGCCCGACGCGGTGCAGAGCACGCATTCCGGCCTGTCCAGCCCCTCGCTCGTCCACGCGGTGTCGGCCGCCTCGAACCTCATGCCTCCCCCTCGCGCCGCGGCGGGAAGCGGCGCATCACCCAGATCGCCATCGCGATGCCCGGCAGGGCGGCGAGGGTCGTGACGGCGAAGAACAGCACCCAGTCCAGCTGCAGGGAAAGCCACCCGCCGCCGGCCGAGAGCGTCGTGCGCCCAACCGCGGCGAGCGAGGAGAGCAGCGCGTATTGCGTCGCGGTGTAGGCGACGTTGCACAGGCCGGAGAGGTAGGCGACGAAGGCCGCGGAGCCCATGCCGCCGGTGAAGTTCTCGATGCCGATCGTCGCCGCGAGCATCAGGACGTCGTGCCCCACCATCGCCTGCAGCGCGTACATCAGGTTCGACAGCGCCTGCAGCACGCCGCACGCAACGAGCGCGCGCGCCAGGCCCTGGCGATGCACGAGCACGCCGCCGGCCGCCACGCCCGCGAGGGTCGCGACCACGCCGAAGACCTTCGAGATGTTCGCGACCTCGATCCGTGTGAAGCCCATGGCGACGTAGAACGGGTTGGCCATCGTGCCCGCCAGCGCGTCGCCGAACTTGTAGAGCACGACGAAGACGAGGATCGCCGCCCAGCCCGGGCGGCCCATGAACTCGCGGAACGGATCGATCGCCGCGCCCCTGATCCAGTCCCAGGCGCGCGCGGCGAGCGGCGCGTCGGCGGATCGCGGCTGCGGCGACGTCGGCGCGGATGGCTCGGGCGCCAGCCAGACCGCGGCCATGCCGACCGCCATGAACCCGGCCATCAGGCAGAAGGCGAAGCCCCAGCCGCCGAACTCCGCGGCGTAGAGGGCGCCCGCCGAGGAGACGATCATGCCGAAGCGATAGCCCCATTGCGTCGCCGCCGCGCCCGCGCCCTGCTCCTCGGGCGCGAGCAGCTCGATGCGCAGCGCATCGACGACGATGTCCTGCGTCGCGGAGAGGAAGGCGATGGCCAGCGCCGCGGCCGCCGTCGCGAGCGGATCGATGCGCGGGTCGGTCGTGCCGAGCGCGAGGATGGCCAGCACCAGAAGCGCCTGCACGCCGAGCGCCCAGCCGCGGCGGCGGCCCAGCCTTGCGGTGAGCGGGCCGAGCGGCATGCGGTCCACCAGCGGTGCCCAGAGGAACTTGAGCGAATAGGCGGTGCCGACCAGCGCGAGCAGGCCGATCGTCGTGCGGTTCACGCCGCTCTCGGCGAGCCAGAAGGTGAGCGTGCCGAAGGTCAGCGGCAGCGGCAGCCCCGATCCGAAGCCCATGAACAGGACGGCGAGCAGGCGCGGACGGAGATGGATCGCGAGCGAGTCGCGCCAGGAGGACATGCGATCGCGATGCTAGCGCAAGCGCTCGCCTGCATGCGAGCGCGGCACGCATCGCCGATCGGGTCGCGCAGCGGCCGCTCGGCGAGCAGGGACCGCATGCCCCCTCCGTCGCGCGCCTGACGGCGCGCGCCACCTCCCTCACCCGCGCTGCCGCGCGGCCGGGGGAGGAGCCAGGCGGTCCTCCCCGGCTCCCCTCCCGTCCGCGCGAAGCGCGGATGGGAGGGGTGGCGCCGCGCGGCAGCGCGGCGACGGGGAGGGCAATGGTGCCGGCGGCCAGGCGCGCAGCAAGGGCCCTGGCGGCGAGCCGCCGATCGCGTCGCGCGGCGACCACGCATGTCGGGGAATTCACCGCCGGGCTGTCATATCCTCGCGCCGGTCTCTTTCCTGGAGCAGCCGCAATGGCGATACGCATCGGCGTCGTAGGCCTCGGGCAGGTCGCGCGCGCGCGGCACCTGCCCGCGATCGCGGCCAACCCGGCCTTCCGCCTCGCCGGACTCGCGAGCCTCGGTGGCGGGCCTGGTGTCGCGGGCCTCCACGTGCATGGCGACCACCGCGCGATGCTCGCGTCCTGCGCGCTCGACGCGGTCGCCATCTGCACCCCGCCCGCGGCGCGCTTCGCGGTGGCGCGCGACGCGCTATGCGCCGGCAAGCATGTCCTGCTGGAGAAGCCGCCCGCGGCGACGCTGGGCGAGGCCGAGGCGCTGGTTGCGCTCGCCGCGCGCGAGGGGCGCGTGCTCTTCGCGACCTGGCACTCGCAATGCAACGAGGCGGTCGAGGCGGCGCGGCGCTTCCTCGCCGGCAGGCGGATCGCGGCGCTCGAGGTCGACTGGAACGAGGATTTTCGCCGCTACCATCCCGACCAGGAGTGGATCTGGCAGGCCGACGGCCTCGGCGTCTTCGACATGGGGATCAACGCGCTGTCGGTGGCCAGCCGGCTCTTCGCCCAGCCGCCCTTCGTGCGGTCCGCCGAGCTGCGCATCGCGGAGAACCACGCCGCGCCGCTCTCGGCGGTGCTGCAGCTCGGCGCCGATGGCTGCGACGGGCCGATGGAGGTCCGCATGGACTGGGGCCATCGCGGCGAGCATCGGCGCGAGCTGCGGATCGGGACCGCCTGCGGCCACCGGCTCGTGCTGCTGGAGAGCGGCGGCAGGCTGGTGGTCGACGGGACGGTCGCCGTCGACGCGCCGCGCGCCGAGTACGCGATGCTCTATGCCCGCTTCGCCGCGCTCCTGACCGAGGGCCGGATCGAGGCCGACCTCGCGCCGCTGCGCATGACCCTCGACGCGCTCGCCATCGGCCGCCGCACCCGGCTGCCGCCCTTCGAGGACTAGCGCCGGGCGGCGCCCGGCCTCAGCCCGCCTCGGCGGCGCGCGAGGCCTTCTTGCGCTCGTGGGTGTCGAGCAGGCGCTTGCGCAGGCGGATCGACTTCGGCGTCACCTCGACGAGCTCGTCGTCGCCGATATAGGCGATCGCCTGCTCGAGGGTGAGGATGCGCGGCGGCGTCAGCTTCACCGCGTCGTCCTTGCCCGAGGCGCGGAAGTTGGTGAGCTGCTTCGCGCGCAGCGGGTTGACCTCGAGGTCGTTCTCGCGGCTGTGCTCGCCGATGATCATGCCGGCGTAGACGCGCGTGCCCGCGTCGATCATCAGCCAGCCGCGCTCCTCCAGGTACCAGAGCGCGTAGGTGACCGCGTCGCCGTCGCCGTTCGAGATCAGGACGCCGTTGCGCCGCCCCTCGATCGTGCCCTTCCACGGCGCGTAGCCGTGGAAGATGCGGCTCATGATGCCGGTGCCGCGCGTGTCGGTGAGGAACTCGCCATGGTAGCCGATCAGGCCGCGCGTCGGCACGTGGAACACCACGCGCGTCTTGCCGCCGCCCGAGGGCCGCATGTCGACGAGCTCGCCCTTGCGCTGGCTGATCTTTTCCACCACCACGCCGACATAGGCGTCGTCGACGTCGACCAGCGCCTCCTCGATGGGCTCGAGCCGCTGGCCGGTCTGCGGGTCCGACTTGAAGATCACGCGCGGGCGCGAGATCGACAGCTCGAAGCCCTCGCGGCGCATCGTCTCCACCAGCACGCCGAGCTGGAGCTCGCCGCGGCCGGAGACCTCGAAGGCGTCGGCGTCCGCGGTCATCTGGACGCGGATCGCGACGTTGCCCTCGACCTCGCGCAGCAGGCGCTCGCGGATGACGCGGCTCTGCACCTTCGAGCCCTCGCGCCCGGCGAGCGGCGAGTCGTTGATCGAGAAGGTCATCGACAGCGTCGGCGGGTCGATCGGCGTCGCCGGGATCGGCGTCGCGACGGAGGGATCGCAGAGCGTGTCCGCCACCGTCGCCTTGGTCAGGCCGGCGATGGCGATCAGGTCGCCCGCCTCCACCTCGTCGACCGGCACGCGCTCCAGCCCGCGGAAGGCGAGGAGCTTGGTGGCGCGCGCGTCCTCGATCAGGGCGCCGTCGCGCGCCATGGCCTTGATCGCCATGTTGACCTTGGCGCGGCCGGTATGGACGCGGCCGGTCAGCACGCGGCCCAGGTAGGGATCCGCGTCGAGCATGGTCACGAGCATCGAGAAGGGCTTGTCGAGGTCGCGCCGCGGCGGCGGCACGTAGTCGACGATGAGGTCGAAGAGCGGCGCGAGGTCGACGCGCGGCGCGTCGAGCGAGGTCGCCGCCCAGCCGCTGCGGCCAGAGGCGAAGAGCGTCGGGAAGTCGAGCTGCTCCTCGGTCGCGCCGAGGATCGAGAAGAGGTCGAAGACCTCGTTGTGGACGTCGGTGGCGCGCGCGTCCGGGCGGTCGACCTTGTTGATGACCACGATCGGGCGCAGGCCGGCGGCCAGCGCCTTCATGGTCACGAACTTGGTCTGCGGCATGGGCCCCTCGGCCGCGTCGACGAGGACCACGCAGCCATCGACCATCGACATGATGCGCTCCACCTCGCCGCCGAAATCGGCGTGGCCAGGCGTGTCGACGATGTTGAGGCGCACGTCCTTCCACAGGACCGAGGTGCACTTGGCGAGGATGGTGATCCCGCGCTCGCGCTCGAGGTCGTTGGAGTCCATCGCGCGCTCGGCGACCTGCTGGTTGGCGCGGAAGGTCCCGGCCTGCCTGAGCAGCTGGTCGACCAGGGTCGTCTTGCCGTGGTCGACATGCGCGATGATCGCGAGGTTACGCAGTTCCATGCGGCGCGGCCTTGTCCTGGATCGGATCGGGGGGCGTGGAGCGGGGGGTCCGGTCCAGACGCGCCCGGGCACGGGTCGCGGCCGCGACCCATCCCCGGAACCCAGAAAGCGCGCGGAAGCTACTCCCGCGCCCCCTCCCCCGCCAAGCGCGGTCTTGCAGTGCACAAACGCGACGAGACGGGCCCCCTGCCGGGGCGGGGCGGCACATAGCTGCCGTGCGCTTATTGCAAGTAATTCGCAATTGCGTGGGAGGGCGGCAGGCTCCATATTCGGGTTGGTTGCGAATGGTTCGCAACTGAAGCTCCTCGCGAGATCCGCCGCATGACGCCGTCCCGCCCCGCCCTCCGCCGCCGCGCCGCCCTCGGCGGCCTCGCCGCAGCAGCGCTCGCCGGCGCCGCGCCGCGCCGCGTGCGCGCCCAGGAGCGCGTGCTCAACCTCTATTCCTCGCGCCACTACAACACCGACCAGGCGCTCTACGACGACTTCGCGCGCCAGACCGGGATCCGGATCAACCGCATCGAGGCCGAGGCCGACCCGCTGATCGAGCGCATGCGCGCCGAGGGCGCCAACAGCCCCGCCGACGTCTTCGTCTCGGTCGATGCCGGCCGCATCGAGCGCGCCCGCGCGGCGGGCCTGCTGCAGCCCGTCTCCTCGCCCGTGCTCGAGCGCGCGGTGCCCGCGCACCTGCGCGACCCGGATGGCCACTGGTTCGGCTTCTCGAAGCGCGCGCGCATCTTCGTGCTCGCCAAGGGCCGCTCCTCGCCCGACGAGGCGTCGAGCTACGAGGCGCTCGCCGCGCCGCGGCTCAAGGGGCGCGTCGCGATCCGTTCCTCCACGAACGTCTACAACCAGTCCATGACAGGCGCGATGCTCGCCGTGCATGGCGAGGAGGGGACCGAGGCCTGGTGCCGCGGCCTGGTCGCGAACCTCGCCCGGCCGCCGCGCGGCGGCGACACCGACCAGATCAAGGCGGTCGCCGCCGGCGAGGCCGATGTCGGCGTATGCAACACCTACTACCTCGCCAACCTGCTGCGCTCGCGCAGCGAGGCGGACCGCGCCGTGGCCGCCCGGGTCGCGGCCGTCTTCCCGAACCAGGAGGATCGCGGGACGCACGTGAACATCTCCGGCAGCGGCGTCGCCGCGCATGCGCGCAACCGCGAGGCGGCGGTGCTCTTCCTCGAGTACCTCGTGAGCCCGCAGGCGCAGGCCTATTTCGCCGACGGCAACTCCGAGTACCCGGTGGTCGAGGGCGTCAGGCCAGCCGCGGCGCTGGCCGACCTCGGGACGTTCCGCGAGGACCGGCTCGACGCGCGCGTCTACGCCGCCAACAACGCGCGCGCGCTGCAGCTGATGGACCGCGCCGGCTGGAAGTGAGGCGTGGCCCCGCGCCGCGGGGTCAGATGATCCGGCTGCGGATCGCCGAGGTGGCGATCTCGGTCGCGACGACGACCGCGAAGATGACCAGCAGGCAGAGCCCGACCTGGTCCCAGTAGAGGTTGTTGAGCGCGGTATCGAGCGCCACGCCGATGCCGCCGGCGCCGACGAGGCCGAGCACCGCGGATTCGCGGATGTTGATGTCCCAGCGGAACAGCGCCACCGACCAGAAGCTCGGCTCGACCTGCGGCCAGTATCCCTTGAGCAGGATGGAGGGGCGCGGGGCGCCCGCCGCGACGAGCGCCTCGAGCGGCCCGCGCGGCATCTCCTCCAGCGCCTCGGCGAGCAGCTTGCCGACGAAGCCGATCGAGCGGAAGGCGATGGCGAGCGTGCCGGCCAGCGCGCCGGGGCCGAAGATGGCGACGAAGAGCAGCGCCCAGATCAGCGAGTTCACGGAGCGCGAGGACACGAGGATGAACTTGGCGAGGAGGTTGAGCGTCGCCGAGGGCGTGACGTTGCGCGCCGCCAGCAGCGCGACCGGCACGGAAAGGACCAGCGCGATGATCGTGCCCAGCGTCGCGGTGTGGAAGGTCTCGACCAGCGCCTCGGCCACCATCGCGCCCCAGAAGGCCCAGTCGATCGGCCACATGCGGCGGAACAGGTCCGCGGTCTGCTCGGGCGCGTCGTAGAGGAACTCGGGGATGACCTCGATGGTGCGCAGCGACCACACCACCGCGACGGCGGCGAGGACGTAGGTGAGCGCGCGGCCGATGCGCTGCGCCGGCGTGAAGCGCCGCCAGCGGCGCATGCGCGCGGCCTCGCTCACTGGAAGGCCTTGCGCAGCTGCGCCGAGACGACCTCGGCGACCATGATCACCGCGATGATCGCGAGCAGGATCGTGAGCACGAAGTCGTAGTCGAAGCGCTGGTAGGCGGTGAACAGCGTCGCGCCGATCCCGCCGCCGCCGACGATGCCGACCATCGTCGAGTTCCGGAGGTTGGAATCGAGCTGGTAGACGCAGAAGCCGATGAAGCGCGCGATCACCTGCGGGAAGACGCCCATGACCAGGACGTTGAAGAACCCGGCGCCGGTGGCGCGCACAGCTTCCACCTGCCTGAGGCTCATCTCCTCGATCGCCTCGGCGAAGAGCTTGGAGATGAAGCCCATCGACGCGACGATGAGCGCGAGCACGCCGGCCAGCGCGCCGAAGCCCACGGCCTTCACGAACAGGATCGCGGTGATCACGGGATGGAAGGAGCGGCACAGCGCGATCGCGCCGCGCGCCGTCCACGACACCCAGCCCGGCATCAGGTTGCGCGCGGCGAGCAGGCCGAGCGGCAGGGACAGCACGATGCCCGCGGCCGTCGACAGCACCGCGATCTGCATGCTCTCCAGCATCCCGACCCTGAGCAGGTCGAGCTTCTGGGCCGAGAGGTCCGGCGGGAACATGCGGCGCAGGAACCTGCCCCCGTTGTCGAGGCCGCGCACGAAGCGGTCCCAGCTGACGTCGAGGATGCCGCAGGCGTAGAGGACGTAGAGCGCCAGCGCCGTCCACAGCACGCGCGCGGTCCAGTTCGCCGGGAAGGGCGTGCGGGCGGCGGCGCTTACGCGTCGATCCATCCTTCGCCGCCATAGATCGCCAGCAGGTCGCTCTCGCGCAGCTCGGAGGGCGCGCCGTCGAAGACGATCGCGCCCAGCGACATGCCGACGATGCGCTCGGCGAAGCGCTTGGCGAGCTCGACGTTGTGGATGTTGACCACCACGGGGATGCCGCGCTCGCGCGCCAGCCGCGCGAGCAGCTCCATGATCTCGACCGAGGTCTTGGGATCGAGCGAGGAGGTCGGCTCGTCGGCGAGCACGAGCTCGGGATCCTGCATGATGGCGCGGGCGATGCCGACGCGCTGGCGCTGGCCGCCGGAGAGCGCGTCGGCGCGGCGCGTCGCGAAGTCGCCGAGGCCGACCGCGTCGAGCAGGTCGAAGGCGCGGGCGACGTCCTGCGGCGGGAAGCGCCGGAGCCAGGCGCGCCAGACCGGCACGTAGCCCAGCCTGCCGCAGAGCAGGTTCTCGATGACCGAGAGCCGCTCGACCAGGTTGTATTCCTGGAACACCATGCCGATGCGCCTGCGCGCCTTGCGCAGCGCGCGCCCCTTGAGCCGCGCGAGGTCCTGCCCGCCGAACAGGATCTCGCCCGCCGTCGGGTCGACCAGCCGGTTGATGCAGCGGATCAGCGTCGACTTGCCGGTGCCCGACGGGCCGATGATGGCCGTCATCCCCGTCCCGCCAACCTCCAGCGAGACGTCGCGCAGCACCGGGACGCCCGCCCGGTACTCCTTGCGCAGGTTGCGTATGGCGAGCGCGGCGCTCATTGCCTGGGCGGCGCCTGCTGCTGTTGCTGTTGCTGCTGCTGGGCGCGCTGCGCGGCGGCGGCGGCCTCGCGCTTGGCGACCGCGTCGTAGGCGGCGCGGTTGTAGGGCGTGCCCGACTTCTCGGCGACCTCGCGGATCGGCCGCCAGGTCTCCTTGTAGGTCATCGGCAGGAAGCGGTCCTCGCCCTGATATTCCTTCTTGATCTCCTCGGTGAAGGCGAAGTTGAGGAAGCATTCCCGGATCTTCGCCTGTAGATCGGGCCTGAGGTCGTGGGCCATCGAATAGGACGAGGTCGGGAAGACGTCGCTCTTCCAGATGACGCGGAACTGCTCGGCCTTGACCTGGCCGCGCGCGGTCATGCGGTCGAAGATGTCGGAGGCGACAGGCGCCATGTCGTAGTCGCCCAGCGACACGCCGATGATCGACTTGTCGTGGCCGCCGGACATCAGCGGCCGGTAGTCCTCGTCGGGCTTGAGGCCGTTGTCGGGAAACAGCACGCGCGGCGCAAGGTTGCCGGAGTTGGACGACGGCGAGACATGCGCGACCTTGCGGCCCTTCAGGTCGGCCAGCGTGCGGAAGGGCGAATCGGCCTTGACGATGGCGTAGAGCTGGTACCCGGCGGGGCCGCGCTCGGAGCCGACGACCACGAAGGGCACCGCGCCGGCAAGGTTGACCGCGAAGCCGACGGCACCGGTCGCCAGCAGGGCGATGTGCAGGCGGCCGGCGCGGAACGCCTCGATCTGCGCGGTATTGGACTGCACCGGGAAATAGGCCATGCGCTTGCCGGTGCAGCGGCCGAGATGCTCCATCAGCGGCCCGTAGACGTGCTGGTAGACCGCCGGGTTCTCGGTCGGCGAATAGGCGAAGATCAGCGTCGAGGGATCCTTCTGCCGCGCCGGGTCGCGCGGCACGTCGGCGACGAGGTCGCCATCCGCGTCGCAGTAGAGCGTGTCGAGCTGGCCCCGGCTGGGGCAGGACTCCTGCGCCGCCGCCGCCGATGCGGCACCGAGCAGGGCGATCGCGGCAAGGGCCGCGCGGCGGGCGAGATGCATCATGGTCGTTCTCCCTTCCCCTGGCGCCGGCGTCACTTGGCCGGCGCGGGCTGCTGCTGCTGTTGCTGCTGGCGCTGCTGCTGGGCGCGCGCGGCGGCCTCGGCCTCGCGCTTCGACTCGGCCTCGAAGGCGGCCCTGTTGTAGGGCGTGCCCGACTTCTCGGCGACGTCGCGCACCACCGCCCAGTCCTTCTGGTACGAGATCGGGAAGAAGCGGTCGTCGCCGTTGAACTCCTTCTGCATCTCGGCCGGGAAGCGGAAGGCGTAGAAGCAGTCCTTCAGCTTCTTCGCCAGTTCCGGCTTCAGGTCGTGGGCATGCGCGAAGGACGAGGTCGGGAAGATCGGGCTGCGGTAGATCTCGCGGAAATCGGCGGCCTTGATCGTGCCGCGCGTCGCCATGCGCTCGAACACGTCGGACGCGACGGCCGCCATGTCGTAGTCGCCCGAGGCGACGCCGAGGATCGACTTGTCGTGGCCGCCCGACATCAGCGGCCTGTAGTCCGCGTCCGGGCGCAGGCCCTGGTCGGGGAAGAGCACGCGCGGCGCGAGGTTGCCGGAATTCGAGGACGGCGAGGTATGCGCGACCTTGCGGTCCTTGAGGTCGGCGAGCTTCTGGAACGGGCTCGACGCCTTGACGACCGCGAGCAGGTTGTAGCCGCGCACCGCGTCGGCCGTGCCCTTGGCCGCGAAGGGCACGGCGCCCGCCATGTTCACGGCGAATCCGGTCGGGCCGGTCGAAAAGCCGGCGAAATGCAGGCGGCCGGAGCGCATCGCCTCGATCTGGGCCGAGTTCGACTGCACCGCGAAGTAGACGATGCGCTTGCCCACGCATTGCCCCAGATGGTCGGTGAAGGGCTTGAAGATGTTGGCGTAGACCGCGGGGTCCTCGACCGGGGTATAGGCCCAGACCAAGGTCGAGGGATCGCGCTGCCGCGCCGTGTCCCTCGGCACGTCGGCGACGAGGTCACCATCGGCATCGCAGTAGAGCGTGTCGAGCTGGCCGCGGTTCGGGCAGCTGTCCTGCGCGGCCGCGAGGCCGGGAAGTGAAAGGACCAGGGCGGCGGCGACGGTTCCGGCGCGGACGAGGCTCATGGCGGCAATCCTCCTGTGCGGGTGGCGCTTCCCGGTGGGCCGGGGCGCGTTCGTGCCCCGCGAGAAATGCAGCATCGCCGCGCGGTTGTCACCAGAGTTTCACGATCCCCCGCCCTCCCGCCGGCCCCGGCGCATCATCGCCGCGAGGATTGCCACCGGCGCCAGCCCGGCGAGCACGATGGCCAGCGCCGGCGCGGCCGCCTGGGCAAGGCGCTCGTCCGAGGCCAGCGCGTGGACATGGACGGCCAGCGTGTCGAAGTTGAAGGGCCGCACCAGCAGCGTCGCCGGCAGCTCCTTCAGCACGTCGACGAAGACCAGCACAACGGCTACCAGCACCGAGCCGCGCATCATCGGGGCATGCACACGCGCCAGCACCCGCGAGGGCGCCGCGCCAAGCGTGCGCGCGGCGTCGTCCATGCTGGGGGTGATGCGGCCCAGCCCCGCATCGACCGCGCTCGCCGCCACCGACAGGAAGCGCACGACATGCGCGAAGAGCAGCGCGAGGATCGACCCGCTCAGCAGCAGGCCGAGCGGCACGCCCAGCGCCGCGCGCGACCAGGCGTCGAGCGCGTTGTCGAAGCGGCCGAGCCACGCGACGACGCCCACCGCGATCACCGTGCCGGGGATCGCGTAGCCCATGGTGGCGAAGCGGATCGCCGCGCGCGTCCAGCGGTCGCGCGCGCGGCGCAGGCCGTAGCCGAGCACGAGCGCGGCCGCCGTCGTCGCCAGCGCCGCCAGCCCGGCGATGGCGAGCGAGTTGGCGGCGAGCCCGGCGAAGAGCCGCGCGTCGATCCCCTCGCCCGCCGCGAGGTGCAGGCGCAGCAGAATCGCCACCGGCAGGACGAAGCCGAGCAGCACCGGCAGCGCGCAGGCGAGGAAGGCGCAGGCGGCACGCCAGCCCGCGAGCGCGTGGGGCCTGACCTCGCGATGGCGCCGCGCGGAGGCGTGCACGCGCGCCGCGCCGCGCGAGGCGCGCTCGAGCAGCAGCAGCACAAGCACCGCCAGCAGCAGCATCGCGGAGAGCTGCGCCGCCGCCACGCGGTCGCCCATGCCGTACCAGGTCCGGTAGATCGCGGTGGTGAAGGTCTGGATGCCGAAATGCTGGACCGCGCCGAAATCCGCCAGCGTCTCCATCAGCGCCAGCGCCACCCCCGCGGCGATCGCCGGGCGCGCGAGCGGCAGCGCCACCAGCGCGAAGCCGCGCCAGGCGCGCGCGCCGAGCATGCGGCTCGCCTCCAGCACGCCGACCGACTGCTCGAGGAAGGCGGCGCGCGCGAGCATGAAGACATAGGGATAGAGCACGAGGGCGAAGACCGCGCCGGCGCCGCCGACGGAATGGATGTCCGGGAACCAGTACGCGCCCCGGCGCCACCCCGTCGCCTCGCGCAGCGCCGTCTGCACCGGCCCGGCGAAGGCGAGGAAGTCGGCATAGGCGTAGGCGACGATGTAGGCGGGCATCGCCATGGGCAGCAGCAGCGCCCATTCGAGGGCCCGCGAGCCCGGGAAGCGGCACATCGTCACCAGCCAGGCGCAGGCGACGCCGATCGTGGCGGTCGCCACGCCGACGATCGCCGCTAGCGCCAGCGTGTCGGCGACGATGCCCGGCAGCGTCGTGGCGGCGAGGTGCCCGAGCGCGCCGCCGCCCGGCGCGGCGAGGTTGGCGAGCACGCCCAGCACCGGCGCCGCGACGATGGCGGCGACCGCCCAGCTGCCCAGCCGCCAGGGCGCGCGCCACGCCGCGCGCGGCGCGGGCGCGGCGCCGGCATCGGCGGCTCGGGGCGGGAGGCTGGCGGCGGGCATGGGTTCCGAATCGGATTGCGAAGCCGGCAAAACTGTCGCCCCGCGACGCGGCGCGCAAGCCCGCGTCGGCGCGCCGGGTCAGCGCCAGCGCGTCGTGCGCCGCTCGGCCGCGCCGATCAGCGCACCGATCGCGAGGCCGAGCAGCGACAGGACGAGGATGCCGGCGAGCAGGTCCTCGGGGATCATCAGGTTGCCGGCCTGCAGCACGAACTGCCCGATGCCCTGCTGCGCGCCGATCATCTCCGCCGAGACGACGAGGATGAGCGCGATCGAGGCGGTGATGCGGAAGCCGGCAAGGATCGCGGGCCACGCGCCGGGCAGCACGACCTTGAGCAGGATGTCGCGCGCCGGCACGCCGAAGCTCTGGGCCATGCGCACGAGGTTGCGCGGCACGCCGTCGACCGCGGCATGGACCGCGATCGCTGTGGGGAAGAAGACGCCGAGCGCGATGGTCGCCAGCTTCGACGCCTCGCCGATCCCGAACCACAGGATCATCAGCGGCAGCAGCGCGATCTTCGGGATCGGGAACAGCGCCGAGACGAGCGGCACGCCGACCGAGCGCGCCAGCGAGGCGAGGCCGATGGCGAGCCCAGCCGCGAAGCCCGCCGCCGTGCCGATCGCCCAGCCGCCAGCGATGCGCGACAGCGAGGCGCCGAGATGCGCCGCGAGCGCGCCGGACCGCGCGAGGTCGGCGAGCGCCTCGAGCACCGCGCCGGGGCGCGGCAGGAAGATCGGGCTGATCCAGCCCGCGCGCCCCGCGCCCTCCCAGGCGAGCAGCAGGACCGCGAAGGCGACGGGCGCGGCAAGGCGCCGGCGCGTCGGCGCGAAGCCGCCGCCGCGGAAGGCGACGTCACGCGGCTCCGGCATCGGCGATCTCCCTCTCCGCGTCGCGCGCCTCGTCGCGCACCAGCGCCCAGAGCCGCTCGTGCAGCGCCGCCAGCGTCGCGGCCGCCGCGGGCGCGCCGCGCTCGCCGACGGGCACCGGCACCTTGACCACCTCGCGCACGCGGCCGGGCCGGCGCGACAGCACGACGACGCGATGCGCGAGGCGCAGCGCCTCGGCGAGGTTGTGCGTGACGTAGAGCGCGGTGAAGCGCGTCTGCCGCCACAGCGCGAGCAGGTCCTCCATCAGGAGCTCGCGCGTCTGCGCGTCGAGCGCGGAGAGCGGCTCGTCCATCAGCAGCACGGCGGGCTCGACCACCAGCGCGCGCGCGATGCCGACGCGCTGGCGCATCCCGCCGGAGAGCTGGCGCGGCCAGGCGCCGCGGAAATCCGACAGGCCGATGCGCGCCAGCGCGTCGTCCACGCGCCGCGCGCGCTCGGCCGCGCCGAGGCCGTGGTGCTCGAGCGGCAGCGCGACGTTGCCCGCCACGTCGCGCCAGGGCAGCAGCGCGAAGTCCTGGAACACGTAGGTGAGCGGGTTGAGGCAGGCCGCCGGCGCCTCGCCGCGCAGGCGCACGCGCCCGGCGCCGGGCGCGACCATGCCGCCGGCGATACCCAGCAGCGTGGACTTGCCGCAGCCCGACGGGCCGAGCAGTGCCACGATCTCGCCGCTCGCGATCGAGAGCGAGACGCCGTCCAGCACCGGCAGCGCGCCGTAGCCGTGCGAGACGCCCTCGACCAGGAGGTCCATGCCGGCGGGCGGGCGCGCTCAGCCGCGCGGCACGTTGAAGTGCCCGGCGACGAAGCTGGTGTCGACGATCGCCTTCGCGTCGACCTCGCCGCGCACCTGCTTCTCGGCCTGCCAGAATTCCACCTGGCCGTGGATGTCGCCGACGTCGAGCCGCGCCTGCGGGTCGACGAAGGGCAGGCCGTCGGCGACGCGCGCGGCGGGCTGCTCGACCGCCCTGGCCACGACCTCGATCAGCTCGTCGTAGCCCGGGCCGCGCACGGCCTGGCCCGCGGCGTCGCGCGTGTTGAAGGCGGCGTTGTACTCGGCGCAGCCCTGCGCCCAGGCGCGCACGAAGCGCTCGACGACGACGCGCCGGTCGGCGATCGCCTTCGGGCTGGTGAAGAGAGCGCCGAGCTGCCAGGGCGTCTCGTCGCCGACCCAGCCGAGGATGCGCCCACCGGCTTCCGCCTCGAGCTGGCGCGCCAGGGTCACGGGGATGACGATGCCATCGACCTGGTTGCCCTTGAACGCCGCGGCCATCGCCGGGAGCTGCTGCAGCGGCACCATGGTCACGCTCGACATCGCGAAGCCGTGCTTGCGCGCCAGCAGGCCGAGCGAATAGTGGAAGGTGGAGCCCGCGGTGGTGATGGCGATGCGCTTGCCCGCGTAGTCGCGCAGGCCGCGCAGCCCGTCCTCCCACGCCTTCGCGGTCGCCATGTAGGCGTTGAGCTGGAAGCCCTTCTCCTCGCGGCTCTGCCCCGCGACCATCTTGAGCGCGCCGCGCCCCGCGAGGTTGTAGAAGCCCGCGGTCAGTCCGGTGACGCCGAGATCCGCGTCGCCCGAGGTGACGGCGACCGGCACCTGCGCCGCGGCGGTGAAGTACTTCGGCTCGACCTCGATGCCCTGGGCGCGGAAATGCCCGCGCGCCATCGCGACGAAGAGCGGGCCCGACGAGGCGAGCTTGAGGACGCCGATCGAGACCTTGTCGGCGCCCTGGGCGCGGACGAGGGACGGCACGGCGAGGAGGCTGGTCGCGGCGGCGGTCTGCAGCAGGCGGCGGCGGCGCATGGCGTGGCTCCCGGTTCTCGTTGGACGCATCGGGCGCGGAGGATAGGCGCGGGCGCGGCGATTGTCGAAGCGCCAGCGGCCCCGGGCGGAGTCAGCGCCTCGCGGCGGCCGGCGGCAGGTCGATCGCGTAGAGCTCGATCGCCCCCGCGACGCGGGCCAGCTCGACCGGGCCGATCGGGCGCGCGGCGAAGCCCGGCGGCAGCCGCAGGCGGTCGACGAGGTCGCGCGAGGCGACGCTCGACAGGCCGCGCTCGCCCGCTGCCTTCTCGATCTTCGCGGCGATGTTGAGCGTGTCGCCGAGGAAGGCGATCTCGCGCCTGGCGTCGCCGATCGCGCCGACCGCGATCGGGCCGCAATGCATCGCCGCGCGGCCAACGGGCGCGACGCCGAAGCGCGCGGCGACCATGCGGCGAACCGCGTCGGCGAGGCAGCGCAGGATGCGCGCGTCCTCGACCGCGTCGGCGACGGGCCAGCTGAGGATGATCCCGTCGCCCACGTAGCGATAGACCTCGGCGCGATGGGCGACGAAGACCGGCGACATCGCCGCGAGCAGGTGGTCGAGCAGGGCGAGGAACCTCTCCGGCCCGATCTGCTGCGCGACCGCGGTCGACCCGGCGAGGTCGAGGATCAGGAAGGCACGCTCCTCGATGCGCGGCGCGTGGTAGCGGCCGGTGGCGAGGCGCCAGAGCGTGCCCGGCCCGAGCAGGCGGTCGACCTCGAAGCAGAAGGCGATCGCGAGGGCGGCGAGCAGCGCCACCGGCAGCCCGCCGGCGAGGGCCTCGCCGAGCGGCAAGAGGTCCACGGGCACCAGCCAGCGCGCCACCGCCATCGCCGCGACGATGACGACGAGGTGCAGCGCCGCCTTGGCGGCGAGGAAGGCCGCGAAGGGCAGGGCGCGCAGCCGCGCGAGGACCGCGCTGGAACGCTCGGCCATCTCCGTGGCCGCGACGACGGCGCCGACCAGCGCGCCGACCACGCCGACGCGCAGCAGCGCCGGCCAGGCGGGCCCGGCCAGCGCCAGTACGATCGCCAGCCCGATCGCCGCGCCGAGGAGCGCGAAGCCGGCGATGATGGACACCTGCCGCGGATGGATCATGCGCGGACCATGCGGGACGATGCGGCCCTCGGGCAATGGGCGCGCGCGTCGGGCCCGCTTTGCCTGGCGCGCCTTGTCCTAGTTGCCGACGCGCAGGACGCCGAACCTGCCGACCTCGCGCTGGTAGCGCACCGCGCCCGAGGCGCGTTCGCGCACGACGAGGCCAAGGACGAAGGTTTCGTCCGCGTTCTGCGCCTTGATCTCGAAGCTCCGGCGCAGGTCGACCACCAGCGCGCTGCCGTTCCAGGCGCCCATCTGCGCGACGTCGTAGATCTTGAAGACGCGGTGGTCGCCGCCGTTGCGGATCTCGACCTCGGTCTGGATCGAGCCCGAATAGAGGCAGGCCTGCAGCGAGGTGCGCTGCTGGGC
>Ga0194133_10004360_pt1 | contig 19062 bp, 8 predicted proteins | sample TA2KigOf40mmetaG_FD_155448 | JGI IMG/M metagenome (GOLD analysis project Ga0194133, IMG submission 155448) | Freshwater microbial communities from Lake Tanganyika, Tanzania - TA2015055 Kigoma Offshore 40m | ecosystem: Environmental > Aquatic > Freshwater > Lake | place: Tanzania: Lake Tanganyika... | reverse complement strand
CCCCCCCCAGTGAGGTTTGAGGCCTGTACGACCCCGACGTGGCCACTTGACTGGATGAGCCGGCTGCTGCCGCTGGTTGAAATCCAAAATTCTATGGAAATGCTAAAATAACAATAGAACTAAAAGCTTAACCCCGAAATTACCTTGGGGCGAGAATAAGGCTTAGGCTTCGAATAGCCTCGGATCTCCCTCTCGTCCTCTTTTTTCTGTTGCCTCTTTTGAAACATTTTAGCAACTTTAAGGTAATTCTCATTTTCCCCCATTCCTGACTCCAAAAACTGAAGCTGGCGCGCAAAATTCCAGCCATTTTGTCTAAAAAACAACAAGACTGAATAGGGTATCACAAAAATGTCAGCAGTGAAACTTACTGCGCCGTTAGAAGCACAAAGAGTCTAGAAACCATAGCATTGGTAGAGTCTTTAATCAGCTTGTGAAGCTCTCTCATCTCGTCTACGGTCATCGCTTTAGGCCTGTCTTTAGCTAGCTCAACTTCGAGCGACCTAACCACATCAATCATGTTGGGTAGCGCCTTGTTAAATAGAACGAGGTTCTGAAGAAGAACAAAAGAAAAGGCTCATTAGCCAAGGTTTCACGAAACGTGAAAAGCAATATAGGTAGAAGTAATCAATTTCATAGGCAGTGTTTGAAACAAACACAGGCGAAGCGCCTACATTTTAAAGCACGAAACATGCTTAGCGAAACGCTGCATTTTGCAAAATTCGTTAACGAAACGTTAGGCAACAAAAAAGCCACAAAAATGTAGTAAAGCCTGCCTCGAAGCGAGGATTAAGGCTCAATTTGCCTCGAAACGAGGTAGAAAAAGTACTTTAAATAATAGAAATTGCAACTTCCTGTCTCGAAACGAGGGAATTTACAGCAAGTAAACTGAGACTGAAGACTGACAAAAAGGGGACGAAACTGCTTAACAATTGAAGACTGAACAAAAAACTATTACAACCTGCTTGATGGAGTCGTCGTTTCCTGACCGGGACGCCATCACGGCCGCCTTGAATTGTTCCATAGCTTCTTTGTGCTCCCCCTCAGGCCTAGTCGACCACTTGTTAAGAGGGAACAAATCCAGTGAATCAGACATAATAAATACGCACTGACCACGAAAGTAAACCAAAAAACCACCTCAAAAACGCACAACAAAAATCTTCGATCAAAAATCAATCTTTCTTCCACAGATTTTTGCTCTGAATGATTAAGATGATTTTGCAGATTCTGCAGATTCTGCAGATTCTGCTGAATCTGCAGCCACAGATTCTACAGATATACTCGTAGATATCTGTGGCGGTAACGAAACCTAGTTTCGGTGATAAGTTCACTTTTTCTCTTCACTTTGTTTCTTGAAAAAGTGTTAACTTTTTCTACCTTAGAATAATTATAGCTTATAATGCTTATCTTTTTCAGACATCCAGAAAGTAAGACACTCACTGTTGTTAAATACAAGAAACAAGGTAGCAAGAAAGTTCTGCAGATTTTTCGAAGATGAAAACGAAGAGTGACTTTCTTTGAAAATAAAACATAACTTCTTGTGTTTCTGTCAAGGCAGATAATTTTTTTCCCCGACCATTTAATGAGGGAAGATGACACTGTGTGACACTATGTCTGGGGGCAAAATGTTTAAGCATCAAATAGGAGCTAAGAAAATTGTCACAAAATGAATGGCATATCAGTTAAAGTTGACAGTGACAGATGAATTGGTTGGACATTGCCTACCGACGAGATTTCGATATTAATCTAAGAAGGCTCAAATGAAATAAAACCTTGTTAAATGGCTATCAGAAAATCGTTAGCAAAAGCCTCTGGTTTGTAATGAAATATAAAAATCGTCTCATAGTCGTACCCTAAGGTGTCAAACTGAAATACTTTTTATTTGTTTTTTTCAACTCAAAATACAATAAAATAATATGATTTGATTCAAATCAAAGTGTAAAAAAATACAAATAAAATTGAACAAATCATGGCTTCAATTTAAATTCACAACTTTTTTGTGAAAGTTTTCTTTACAATAGCTTTTTCACTAAAAGGGTCCACCAAAGAACTTCCATGCATTATTGAATGATTGTGACGATTTTTATGAAAAAGAAAAAAGTTGCTTGTCTAAAAAGTCTGTTGTCTTGCCTTGCACATTCACAAAACACAACGTTTTATTTGGCAAATTAAGATGATTGATTGATTCTAAGCCTTAAAAATCAGATGGTGTTACAAGCTTGCCAAAAATGATTCATGCTATTATTTTCTAAAATTTGCAAATAGGTTTTACTCTTGGTGTAATCGTTTTACCAAAACAGTCTTACGTTGATGCAAAAACTGATCAAATTAGAAGAGTAGAAAATCATCATCGACAGCAAAAACTGGAACCCTAGATGTGAAATTGTTCTAATTAATGATTTCTTTAGAAAAAGTCCTCACTTTTTGCGAAACGCTTTTAGCATAAACGAAAAAAAAACTGGTTTTGCGAGCTGCTTCTTATCAAGAATAGGAAGATAGTAGTGTAGAGCATCTCCATTTCAAGAGATCGGCAAAAAATCTCGATTTTTGGTGTCTAGTGTGCTTGAGAAGTAACCTATATCTCATGCTGTTATACCACAATGATTCTATGAGAGTCAGATTATTCTTATTAAACAGTAATCGAATAAAATAATAAAGATGGGTCTCTTTTACAAAAACTCTTTGTTTTGTCAATAAATCACAAAATTTGTTGATATGCCATTTTCTTTGTTTTCAAACTCACCATTTTAATTTTCCGATCAATAGCCATAATATGAATGAACGTCTAGAATTTCTCGAACTTGTCAACTGACCGTGAGTAATTTTGGCTTATAATGACATATTTTCATCGAAAAAAGTTCCTTTCTGATTTCCGTAATTGCTAATGTTGTGTTTGTATTATAGAATTTTTTCATTGTTCGCATTTCAGTGCAAGTTAATTTGCGGGAGGAGTTGAGATTTCTGGAAGTCAAGCTCTGCCACTCCTCGACATTTGCTCGAATCAATTTAAAAAGGCTTTGATGTGTGATTAAAGCAAGACTTGATTCTCAGAACAGTGTGACTGATTTTAGTAAACAGTTGGTGCCACCCAAAATCCCAAGACTCTTATTTGTTTAATTAAACATATGTTTCGGCTACTTTGCCATAAATCACAACCCTGCAAAAAGCCACGTATACTTGTCACCTGCTGAGTTTGTGAAAAGCTTCAATTTTTTCTATGATCAATTTTACACGGTTGTTCAATTTTGGCAAACACAACTAGCAGAGGGGAAAAAGTGGCACGTGGACTGAGGACAGAAAAACCTTGAAAATTTCTGCCAATGTTTAAAGGAAACATTTTTTTCCAATACATTTTTCTCTGTTTATGCAGTTCACCATGCAGCAAAGCAACACTAGAGTCCTAAAACGCAAAATTCTAAGGTTTCTATTATTCCTCACAGTCAAAAGCTACCGAAATCATAAACAATTTTTGTCTTCTTCATTTTTTTTCTTTCTCAGCATTAACAAATTGCAGTGGGAAATAAACCCACCTGCCATTAGACTTATTTTAATTGATTGTCACACGTGCAAAGCAGGTTGTAGTTGTAATTGATCGCAAATATTAAGCTAAAAACGTCATCTAAAAAATTTGCTTTCTGTAATTCAGCTGTCCCCTCGATAGTTTGTGCCAACCAACCTGCCTTGTGCAATCGTCTGTGACAGAATAATTGTCAAAAAAGGTTCATTATATTCATGCGGGTCTTCAAAAAAATACAGTTTGAGTAAGACAAAAGAAGCCGTGAAGAGAAAAATTTTTCTTTGGGGCAAAAATATCCTTTAAATCTGTTTTATCGTTGAATCATTAGATAGTGAGGGAGAATACGATTGAGAAGAAGTAAAAAGAAAATAAAAAAAACCTTGCAGCTTTTGCTCCTTTATATTTCATCTCAACACCTAAACAAAAAAAGCAAAAAAGTGTGTTCAAATATTTCCAGAGAAACAAGGAGTAGTAAAAATGACATGACGAGTGACTTATTGAAATTTCGTATGACGTTGAAAGAAATTTTTTTCTTAGACTTTTTTTCCCTGCTTGTGCTCGACCTTGTCTCCTATTTTCAGCATGATTTTCAAGGGCCTTTTGCCTTAAGACGCTGTCTGAACAGGACAATTCAGGCACATTGCCTGGAGAATTGTTCCTCCATCATCTAAAGCAAACAAACTTTCGCCTTTGCATAACTATTTTCTATGATTTTTTTGTTATGTAAATTTGTCTTCTCTGCTACGTTTGGTCAGTCCCTCTTTTCTATTTTTCTTTCGGAATGTCTTATTTTTGTATTGAAAAGCCCTGAGAGTTTTAAGCCTAAAAGTGGGAGAGTGGGTTTGCAATGCAAGGATGTCAGGGAGAGAGTAAGAAGTAGGCCTGCCAGCACAATTTCGATCCGATACGGGTGTGAGGCAGGCCTTATTGCAATGTCTAGGCCTAACGTAGACATGCTTGCATTCGTCATTGCACCTACCTTCTACGTTATGCTGAACTGAAAAATGGCTGGACAACCTATCGTTAGTTTGATGGCGTCACCTCATTTTACGGTAATGCACAGACGAAAAAGAAAACTTAAACGTTGTGCATGACTTTTTAAGCATGAATTGACTTGACAAAAAATGTAGTACTTATAGGCACAGCAGAACATTTAACTTCGTAGGACACACTGATTTTTCACGAAAGACATGCAAACACAAAAGTTTCTTAAGTCTAGTCTAGACATTAATTATTACCTACTTGACCAAAAGCAATTCAAAATCATCTTGAAAGTTAAAGATGAAAAAGATATTTTATCATTATATTAAATTGTAAACATCAAAAGTTCAACCTTGCATCAATTTTTCATGTCCGTGGTGATGTTTGCAATCTTATTTTATTGAAAAACTAGTTTCGATTTTTAAAAATCATCTCAGCAAAAGTTCGCCCAACTTTAACATTCAGAAAATTGGCAACATTCAGCTAGATTGTTGGTGTAGTGGTTCAAAAACTTTTTGATAATCAAACTCTTTCGACAAAATTCGCTTGCAAAAGATCTCCTTCCAACCGTCTAGACCTTTACAGACAAGCAAAAAATTTTGCCAGTGAAAAATGAGGTCTTTTAACGACCCATTCAACCATTCAATGCCAAACCAAAGACTCGCGGATGTTTCAGAGAGCTCCGATGATAAATATATGTTCACTAAAATTGCAAAGGCGTTTTTGAAAAATGAAAACCTTTTCCTTTTGTAATCTCGTAGAAGTGAGAATGTTTAGTATGATATTTTGGTAATGTAAATTATTATATCAAAGAGATGCTCACAAGATGTCAATTTTTGAAAAGATCGTTAGGCATTATCTCAATTCAGTTATAGCTTTTAACAAAAAGCTTGGACTGACAATATCTAAACAAAAGAAATAAACAACCTAAAATGTGACTGTCAACAAAAAGGCGTAGTACAACATTATCCAAACATCCTTTGCACACAATGTTGGACAAAAGTGATCATGTATTAACCCAGTTAAAGAAGAAATTCAATTTTGATATCTGGAAAACTTAATGTTCTTTTTCTATCAGAAGTGTCTGCATTGAGAGCTTCTCAAACTCATGCATGCTCTAATTGTTTTTTTTCTAACTTCTTCTTTGACCTTTTCAGTATTTATTGTTGGTTTTGCCAAGTGTTATAGAAAAAGTGTCCAAAGTTTTATTTTGACTGATGCTTGCTTGCATCATGAAACAACACAAATCAAAAGAAAAAAGTCTTGTCAATAGCAAAATGGACTTGAATTTTCAACAACTGTCAACACATTCATGTAGCATTTACACAAAAACAATAGAGCTTTTCAAGTAAGGTGAAATGTCTTTTTGCAAACTATTTGTTCTTTGCATCATTAAAGCAGAAGTTTTTAACACTTGGGTCACTTTCAATGTGAAGAAATAAGATATTTTCATATAGCAAATTTTTACACAACGGACAAAAGTTAAAAAAAAATGAAAGAATTTCTCCATGAAAAAATTTGCGACAATTTGTAAATGAAATTTCATTTTGCCAGCAAAAGTTTGTTTTCACAAAAGTACCAATGAAATTTTGCTAGCTTGCCAAATGAATTAAAATAATGAGATGATTGATAGCACGTTCCAAAAAACAAATTCTAAGAATTTAACCCTTTTTTTTATTTGAAACTTTTTCTGCTCCGCTGTCAGCATTTAAAACTTTCATTGTTATAGTGAACAAACACATTTTCACTGTCCGTCCATTTCGCGCTTCAATACCTTCCATTTGTAATTGAAAACATGCAAAAAGTGTTAAAGTTAATTTCACATACTAATTCTAAGTGATTCAGGGAATTTGAAATGAAGTTTATCCCGATAGTAATTAATACTTTTTGATATCAATCACGTGCAACGTTTCAACTTTTTGACTGATAATGTATTCTTAAGAATTGTTGACAATTGATTCTTATTTTCTGAATTTTAGAAGCAAATGCCAAAAGTGTCTTTAAGAATGAGAAATGAGATTTATATAAATATTCGTTGTTTTTTGACTGATGACAATGTTACGAAAAAAAGAATTAATTTGCACCAATTAAAATTAAACCATTGATAAAGTCTCCAAACAAAATAAAAATTTGTGGTTCATGACAATACAGTCAATTCTTTTCATGAAAATTTTCATCATGATCTTTTACAAAAATTAATTTGCTAGAACAATAAGGTATCTTTATCAAAGGTCCTTAAAACAAATTATTCCTAAATGTCTCTCGCGCAATTTTAATCAAGCTTTGAAATCGACTTATTTTTTTGAGATTGAATTCAATTTCGGGGTTTGAAAGGTTTTCTTTGGGTTATCAAAGAAAGTTTTTCCCTTCCCAATTCACTGTAACTAAAATCATTGTTTAGTGCCAAGATCATATTTGAAAGTGCTGAGATGAGATCATTTCGAGAAGTCATATCGTAATTCTTACGAATCTCAACCCCCTTCGCCGGACAGAATTCTAAAGGTTGATAAGCAAAAAAGCGAGATTCATTCAACGCTTACAATCTTTGATCGACCCTTAAATAAATTTAACTTCTTCATGCTAACGAACAAGACGATGAGAAATGCTTGACGGTTTGTTATCCTTGAGTTGGTTGGTTAATTCAATTGCTTTTGCTTGTTTCTCGACGAATACTTTGTTGATGGTATTTGATTACATTGAAGTCATTGTTTTTCAATGATCATTTCCTCGCAGTGAAATTTCCGATAAAAGCATTCCTAGATGACTATCCTATAAAAATGGGTCTCGAAAATACTTGAAAGAGTCTTAATCACGATGGTTAGAGGGAATTAGAGGGATGCAAGCTTAAGCAGGATCATATTTTTTCTTTTGTTACAGGATTACAAGTGGTCATAGGTTTATGTGGCCAAGGAAATAACATTATGCTGATTTAAAAGGGTATCAAAGAACGTACATAATGTTTCCCTTTCAGAAAACGTGTCGAGAATTGAAAATTTGCTTTAAAATTGAATTCTAAATAAGGTTAAATGGTCATTCATTTCTTGAGCTTGCGTCATCTTAGACAATTCTCACGATAATGTCAATAGTTGCCAGACTTTTTACTTTTATATCTTTACGGTTACATTGATTTGAAATTGTTTTGCGGTATTCATTTTCGATGAAAAAGGGGCCGATGGTTTTGTAAAACTTTGTTTTGGAAAGTACATGTAACCCGCCATGTGGTAAAAAAGGTATATTCACAAGGTGGTGTCTCCCATCCAACATAACCACTTTTATCAGGCATTCAAGTTATTCAATCAGGTCGCAGTTCTCCTGCAAAGTTTGATTTTTCATCAGAGACACATACACCCTCACACACACAACAATTCGTGAGGAATGAACAAAAGAAAATTTTTCTTTCAATTGAAAGGTGTTTGTGGTTACACACTCTTTACGTGTAAACTACACACAACCGGAGTTTTTTTCAAGAAAAAAAGCAGATTTTTTTGCCTGTAAATAACGTACATAACAATAAGGCTGTAAAATTATATGGCACAGTCCACTGTAAATAGTTTGAATTGTATTATTGACAATTATTATTTTTGTTGAGAACAATTCCTCTGACTTATGGCAAATGAGATAAAATTAAGAAAGTTTTGGAAAGTCTTGAGTGTAGATTTTACAAAAAGATGTTTTTATGCTGAATTGACAGTGAACTTCGATCACCCCCTTCGTTGATGATCAGTTTTGTAAAAAGAGGTTTTCATTTCGTAACTTCTATATTCCAACCCTTTTCCAGCTAGCGGTTATTGAACTTTTTTTTCTCCCATCAAAATCGAAAATTGATTTTTTTCTGAATACTTCAATTTGACAGTTTTCTTCATCGTGTAGTTTTTCACTTGCATATAATTCTTATATTGAGCTTCTATTTAATGTGTGCCAGCTTGGAATGGTTTTAAAATAAAATGAGCGATGGAAAAACAAAAACAACTTAGATTTTGACCAATAACAACTGATTAGATTTCGATAAGGATTTAGATGATTCAAATAAGCTAGCTGCGGTTTGAAATCATTAAGACAAAAGAATTTCATGGGAGTACAAGTCAACAAAAAGAAGACTCCAATTTCAAATAGATATTTGTCCTCAGCTCAAGTGTTTTAAGTTATTCTTTTTTTTGTTTCAATTTTGCAATCCTCTCCCTTTTTTGCCCCAACTACTTTTGAAATAAGAGGCTCAAGTTTTCAGTCTGAAAGTGGAAGAAGTTGGTTCAAATTTCATTACTGAAATTGGGTGTTACAAAACTAAATTATTAAATCAAATTAAGTTTGTGGGAGATGCATTCAGGCCTTTTGATCACAATTGAAAGAAATCAATCAATCAGTTTATCTCCTGTGAAGAAAGAAAACCAGCCTTTAGTAAATGAAACTCTAACTAAGGTAGCAATTAAGTCAAGTCAACTACCCTTCCAACAGTATAGGGTTATATTTGTGATGAAATTTGTTTTGCCCCAAAAAATCCATTGCATACTCCTATAGGCAATGTGGTAGTGCAAACCCCTTTAATGTATTTTGTAAAAAATCTTATTATTTATTGAACCACCCATGAAAGTGCCACATTGCAAAATAAATTTATATGTATCTGATACCGAAAATTGTTGATAATTACCATGTAATTAAGCGTGGAGTAACAGGAAGCACTTATTCCGGAATTGCACCCAAAACGCGGCACCAATTAAGTGTTTGTCATGAACCTCTGCTGAGGGTTTTTCAAATACAGGATTATTTTTAAACACCTTTAGAATATAGACCGTTGAATAGATTCTCTTGCCAATGATTTGCTGTTCATTAATTGATCTGCATTTTTGTTGGTGTTGTTAACCTATATATACTATGCAGTTTTTTCAAGTTTTGGAAAGTTGATCGTCAATGAACTATGCAGTTTAGAGTTCATTGACGATCAACTTTCCAAAACTTGAAAAAACTGCCTTTACTTGTTATGACTAAATGCACCATAGACTTGTTTTTTGATTATCTAAATCTCAGATCCAGTTCGGACACTTTGACAATAGTTTAGTATGTTCATTAGCTCCTCATCAAATGATTCTTAGAAAGATGAATTATCTATATAATGGATAGATAACGTTACAGTTTGATATTTTTTGTCGTAAACTTCTGGAAATGTGTGAGTCATAGTATCAGGTACAAATTTCCGAAGAAGCATTTTCGCTGATGAATGACAAGTTCTTTTAATCAGTTTAAAATAGAACATCTCAATTTTAGGGTTAGGTCACTTGAAAAGAAATACACCAAGGAAACTTGTTAACGCAACTTTGTGAGAAAGTGACTGTCAATTGTTACTAGGAAAAATTTGTGTCCAAACGATGCCTTAGTTACAACAGAAAAAAATTCTTAAATTTGGCCAAGATCTCGAAGCCAAAAAGCAAAAATTAAATTGCTTTCTAAACCCTTGATACCCTTGCTTGAGAAAGCAACAGTCAGTGTGATTTTGAGAGTGTGTTAAAAAAGATAATTCCTGCTTGAGTTGCAGCGGCCAAAAGTACATGAAAAAGTTTTTTATCACGTTCACATCGACTCACGTACCTTTGCTGCACTTCCTGGCATTGCAAAAGTACGCTAAAAATGTTCCTTTGGCGGTTGAGATATTCCAAAAGCATCTATTCGTAAAAATTTATCTAGAAATGATTTGTACTTGCTGTTAAAAGTTTTGGTGAAGGTCATTAACAAATCACAACTTTTAAAGCCCACAGTTTACTAAACCATTCATTCAAATGCCACGATGGCAGTAGAAGTCTGCTGAAAATGAATTTGAAGATTCTAGGAATCGAAAATTCTGAGAATCAAATACTGCCTGCATACAAGTGTTTGAAACTCTTGACACACATGAAAATTGTGGATGGGAGCTAAATATATACATACATATTTATTTTTCCAAAGTATTCGAGCATTTGTCAAAATGTCAAAAAATCTTTTGCGTCGAACGTTGTAAAATAGATAAGAGCTTGCAATGAGTAATTTAGAAAATATATTTAAGTGTCACCGTAGCCTAACGGTATGGTACTTGGCTTAGAATTTGGTCAAAGGTTCGATTCCAGCCCGTCGTAATCTGCCCAAAAAATCAACAAAACCGCTTGGTGTGCATTAATAACTTTAAAAATGGATTCAACTGTCATGGGTTCAATCCCGGGCACCGATCTTTGAACCAGGGTTGGTAAAAAACATCAAAAAACCCTAAATCACACTCAAAAAAGGCCTGTACTGCACCTGATAAAGAAAAAGGGTGTCCTGGCCTTTACAAAAAGAGGCTATTGGCATTTTAAATGTGTCAAATATGATTTTTGATTAATTCTTTTTTGTCAACTCTATCTTTGAAAATTGTTTAACGTTAGTTACCATAGCTATTATTTTGTTTTAAGAACTTGCTTGTAAGACAGACGCTACTTTTTTCGAACAAAAAATACAGTTTTGATTGATTGAAGGTGATGAACACAAAAACATTTCGGGTCAACGCGTCAAATTTAATTGTAATCATCAACAGCCAGATTTATATCATCAATGCTGTCCAACGTTTTTTTAATGGTTAATACTTGTTTTCTTTGAAATCTTTTTTGAAAAAACTTTTGACAAGAAATTACATTTGCAAGCAGGTGAGATTTTTGCTAAAGAAAAATAACTAAAAGATCCCTCTGAATAAGTAAAAATATATTGTCAGTGTTTTATATCTCCCCTCTTTTTCTTCTTCTTTGATCATGCAATCAATAAACTCTCTCGAATATGGGGTAGCAAACTTCTTGGTTACACTTGACAAATTCCTACAGAAACACAACGTAAAGTTTTTTATGGCTTTCAATAAGGAAGCTAAAAGAATATTAATCGAGAAAACAAACAATAAGTGAATGAAAAGTGACAGACTTGCAAACACATTTTGACCTAGAGAGCAACTTTACATATTCCAGAATAAAAAAAAATCCTGTTTAAGACTGATAAAGGAACGAAACAACACCACAAAAATTTTAGAGACAGTAAAAAGTTTCAAGAAACGTTACTTGCTCTTTTTACGAGCAAAAATGGGATACAATTTTTTAAAATCTGAACCAATGATGATTATTTCTGTGAAATATTGTTTAGATGCGAGAAAAAATTGTTTTCCAACGATTTAAGTTGATTCTCACAGAAGAAAAAATGATTGACAAAATATGTGAATCATTAAATGTGAGTGAATTACCCAACCAGGTGAAGAAGTAAGTAATATCTGCTTGATCCATATTGCCATGGACATATTCAACGCCAATATTACATTAACTAAGTTGCCCCAACGGATTTAATGCAGCAAAGATTTGTAACAGTAACCCCTGCAATAGTTTTTGATAACATAGAACTATAATAGATAAGTCTGAATACCTCATAGTTTGTGGAGGGATTAAAACAAAAAGAATTTTCTGTGAGATCTTCAAAAAATGAAGAAAACGAAATCCTTAATTGACGGGGAAAAAATCAAATGATGCTTTTTGTGTAAAGCATAGGATAATTCTGTGACGAACTTTTTTTGCCCCATTTGGCCTACTTTGCACTTCGACTTTCCTCTGTATAGAGCAAAAAAAAAGTTTACAGTCTCTGACAATGGCCAACAAGGTCTAATTGAATACATTTAAAGACGTTATAAAGTCATTTTGCATTTAAACAAAAATATTTGCCCACCCACATCAATAAAATTAATTCTGCTTGAAATAAAATTCATTTTCATGCGCAAAATTGTCTTTCCCCTCATAACAATCAGCTTTATTTTTTCTAAATATTAATCATTGATTGAATGATGATAATTCATAGCTGATGATCTCATTGTTTATGGGCGTTTCGTAGTCACGTTTCTGTTCGTCAAAGTGTGTTCTGAGATAAGACAAATTACTTGCGTAACGAAAATTGATCCACGAAATAATAATTTCAAAGCGTAGAAAACAAACAATCCATTTCAAATTTACATCTTAAAAATGGTGGCTTTTTTTAATTATGCTCAAGGAAAAAATATTCATTTGTGCTTCGCACCACTTATATCATTATTTGATGCAGACCTGAAACAATAAAAATGGACAAAAATTTAGTAAATGCAATTTGGCCTACCTGACAACCCAGTCTCTTATTACGTTATGTTATTTTCTAGTAATTTTAAAACTTGCAAAGGTCTTGGACAAATTTTGGCTTTCAAATAGACTTACTATTTGAACAGTTTACTTCTAAACACAAGGTTGACCCGTTTTTAAGATAAGATAATTATGAAAGAACAATTCTTGTGTAAAAGTTGTACTATTTATTTAGTCCTTTAGTTGAACTTGACTCTCTTTTCATACGTACGATAATGCATGATCAAGAAATTTCATTTTCTTAAGATTCCTCATGATCCTCCATCAAATTTGTTCCAAAAATGTTTGCATGACATTGCTCGATGATGAGAAAAAATTCATGTTCAATAGTCCTCTACAAATCGATTTGCAATAATACAATAATTTGTCAAAACCTTTTTTGAAAATATGTGGTTTTACTATCAGTCGTTATTTCCTTTTGCTTTCCAATCGCAAAGTTCGCAAGTTTCGCATAGAAAAGACTTTCCGAATTTATTGTGTCTTATGCAAAATGGAACTGAGCGAAAAATTTCTTTGAATAGGTCAAAAAAGTAGCCCCTCAGTTTGTCAAACAAAAAATGGGGAAGCAAAAACCATATGAAGAAATTCTGAAGAGATCTGATAACGAGAGGAGATGCCAAAACCAGAAAAGAGAAGCTTTTGCTGCGTAAAAGAAAATTTTTGGGTCCAAGACTTTTTTCGGATTGATATGTAGTACAAACATGGGAGATGAAGAGAAGGGCTACGCTAACTTTTACAAGGAGGCCAACATTGGCTTTCTCACTATGTCTACCAATCCGGTCTTGTTGTACGCAAACGCACCCGGCTTTGGAATCCCATCTTCTTTCATGCATAACATACATCCGGTTGTGGAAGGTCTCAGAATCTTTCTTTGATTCATGCTGAAAAAGTTGCAAAGCTGTGTCTTGTCTTTTGTTCCTTGGAATGATAAAATAGATTTTTTATATGATTTAATATCCTCTAGATGTTGTTACGTCTATGTTTTCTGGTCGAACGTCGAAGTGTTCGAGATACAATCGTTGTTGGAGAAAGGAAAGCCCCGATTGCCCTACTAAACTACTCTGCTAAGCGGCCCCTTTCTTATTTAAGATGTTTTCCCATGGCATTTATATGTTCGGCACAGAGAAAGCTGTACGTCAAGACGCAAGGGAACTGTTCCTAGTTACAATGCGTAGCCTGGAATAAGAATGAAGACTAAGGGGGATCCACACTACAAGACCGGGTATTTATTTGAATCTAATTATTTGCTTACGGACCATCGTGCATCAAATAAACATATCTATATACATATATCAAAGAGCAAACATGGATTGTTTCTGGACGAATGAAGAAAAATACTAAGAGTGAAAAAGGTTTAATCATATTAAAATAATAATTTGATGGAAAAATATACAAAAGTTGTCATTATTTACCTAATAATTTTTATTTATTTGGAAAATCTAGTAAACCTTGTTTCCCATTTTGAGTGAAAGTGGTTCATTTTGTAAACCAATCACCCAAAAGGAAAAGAATAATCTCTAAGTTCAAACAAATCTTTTTATAGCCTCAGATGTGGAGGTTGTTTCAGATCTAGGCCAAAGTGGTAAAAACATGGGCAACTTTTTAGAGCATTTTTTGCTCCTTCGGCCTCTTTACATTTCCCCTGTCTAAATAGGGCTGAAAAAATATGGATAAAAAATAATTTACACGAGAAAGCCAAACCATTAAATGAGTTTTAAGCACGAATTATTTTGGCCTCTTACTCGCTAAGAGATAACCTAAGCTAAAATCTATAATGACATCTCGAGGACGCAACTAGCACTATTTTGTAATGTTTGGTGGAAATTAAAGCGAATAGCATAAAAATATCCTTCATCATCAGCATTTAAGGTAGGACTTTGTTTGTGTGAAAGAAACGACAAGAAATGGTGTCTCCTAATATTTCGCTTATTTACATGCACAAATGTATTCAAATTTTATGCCAAAATTCTCTGTTCTGAGGCAGTTATTTAAATTTTTTTTCTGAAAAGTTTCAAATTTTTTTGATTAACTGGTTGAGAATAGAGAATAATCAAATCAATACAACTTTATTTTTATTACAGTTTATTTTTCGACCTTTGATAAGTGAGTGGTCTAGTTTTTTTGCTTCCAAACACCAACTCGTTTCTACTCAAAACTTGTCTAATCGTCGCAAGAAGACCCCGCAACCATTTAACAAAAAATGACCTTCTTTTTGATGGGCACATGTATGCCCCACTTGGCTTGATTTTTTGTGCCAGCATTATTTTCACTACTCTAAATAAGATTTCTATTGAAGCGCCATCATTTTTGAAGAGTAGAGTAAAAATGCAAACATAAGCTATCATATAACACACTTTGACCTTAAAGGATTTCTTTGAAATCAAAGCTTTAGTGAAATTTTATAACGTTATCAACAAACAAACTAACTAACTAACAACAAACGCAAAAATGTCAAAAATAAGAGGTTCATTTTTGGAAAAACTGTGAAACTAGTGTTTGATTAAGTTTAAGGTTAAAGGGCTGTGCTTAATTTTTCAACATGTTGGATCAAAAATTAGGTCTTCTTGTCTCTGTTATTGTTATTTTAGCCGACCACGCAATTCGACAGATTTTTTGTAACCGGCTTTCTTTACTCTTTAATTATAATTTTTTTCATAAACTACAACTTTTAGAAAAAATGACCCAATTTTTTCAAGCTCACTGGCCTCCCATAGACTACGCGAAGAGACAAGAAAAAACAGTCCCACTATCCTAAAAAAGTGTTTTTTATTGAAGATTTTTTGCTTCTACCGGCATAGTTGCCGGTTGAGTAGTGTTAGTGTTCTTGCTTTTCTACGTTTCCTCAATATTTTTTGAGCCTTAGTGACACACATATGACCCTCAAAGTTTGATTCTAGAGCTCAATGGTCGAAAAAAGATATAAGAAAAAATAATATAATTTCTGTTTGAAAATAACTCATAATTTTATATGATGATCTCATAAGATATTTTAAGCGTTTTTCTGTAATGACATGTTTTAAATAGATACAGTACACATTTCTGGCTACTCTGACAAATTTTTATTCTAGAATCCACGCCTCATTTGTTTCAATGGTAAAGTTATTTTTTATATGTTAAACCATCTTGTGCTTTCAATCAGGCACCCAAGGATAGAAAGGGTAACACTAATTCAATAAGATTCTCGTTCCGTTTCTCGTAATGCATTCGTTACAATGATTGAACATTCCCTTAAGCATCACGCGAAATATCCAACAAAAATTGATTTTCATTTGCATGACAAGAAAACGTTTCCCTGGGATCACTGATTTCCTCTTCAATGTTTAAAAAAGATTGTTTTTGATCAGATAAAAAAGTTGAAACTTCTATACGGATCTCTAGTGCCTTCTTATTACGCACATACAATTTTTGTACCTTACTCTGTGACCCAATTTTGTCAGTGAGAAGTTACTAAAAAAGGGCATCTGTAAGTTAGAAAATCTGAGATGGAGATACCTAAATTTTTTAAAAGTTCATTCAGAAAGCACTTCTATAGTTATAAGTGTGCCATGATAATGACAAGGAAAACTTTTGATAATGAAGTGCACAACAGAAAGATCCTTCCCTTTTTTCTCAGACAGAAAAGCTTTCTGTAGCATGTGGTAAGAAGCAATTTCCATGCTTATTATTTTGATGTTATTGATTCTTTGTTGGTTGGAAAGAAAGAGCTTCTTGCGTTTGCGTTTTTCGCTTGCTTTCTATGTACAACGTGGTTGTATTCGATGACTTGCAAAAAAGGACAAATCTTGGCTTTTTTGTAAGCTTTTTGGAAAGAGAAGCTGAATTATGAGATCTTTATCTTTTGATAATTTATTGTGGGATGTAGTGGAAAAATCTTTTACAATTGTTTTATAATGGTCAAAAAATTAGATATTTTTCCAGTACAAACTTGTCGCTGTTTAAAAGTTACTGTATAAGCAAGGACGGTTACTCAATGACATCTCAATAAGTAATATATTCTATACACAAAAACAAGTTTGATATTCTAAAAAAGTCTTAATTAGTTTTATAATTGTTTAAAAAAACTTTATGTTCTCGTCAATCTGACTAAATAAGACGTAAATTTAGTTAAATATGGCATTTCAGGATCTAGAGATAAAAAATTTTACGCAGTTCGTTGAAATTATCTGTCAATTTTTTCTTGCGCTAGCTAATCCTCTACACGTTTCGTAACAGGAGAAAAACCCAAATCTTCATGTGAAAACATAGAATGATATAATCGTCTAAACTTTTGCTTTCTACAATTCTCAAACAAGCTCATATTTTAAGTGTTTGTTTCGAGGAGTTACTACTCAATAAAGAAATTATTTGAGCGCAGAGAGAAGAGTTGACTCAGAGATCAGTGAGAGTTCCAGAGAAACAGGTAATTCGTCTAACCATTCAGATAAGGAAAAACAGGTAGCTCTGTCTAACCCTTCAAATAAGGAAAATATGATAATTATTCTTGGAATTTTGATTGGTTTTCAGATCAATCAGCTTAACTTTTTTTGCCACTTAGTGATGCAACAAAACACACAAAAATATCCGACGAGAAGATTTTTGTCTAGTTATCTATTGTCAGCTGCTCTTTACGACACGTTAACATTGAACTTCAAAAGATAAAATGCATTTTTGCTGCGATCTATAGCGACGATCTGTCGCGACACAAATCAAATAATTATTTCATTTCATATCCAACATGTGCGCAATTAAAAAAAAGATGAGACAAAATTTTATTGATTTTCCAGCAAGGAAAGGTGATATTCTGATTGGAAAATCACTTTTGGTTTGATTGGCTCACTGCTCATTTATTTGGCAGACCACTATTTGTCTTCTAGTTCTCTTATGAGGATGATGTCATGCAGGTTGAGGTTGTATGTTTGCATTTGACATCAGATTTTGCCCGTGTTTTATTGTAGACTTAGTCCACGGCGCCAGCAATCTTCTATTGACAAATCGCTATCACATTCTCAACGGTAAAAGTTTGAAACTATGAATCACTTCATTCATTTTAAGTTTACTATGAAATCATCAAAAACAACCTTCCTTGGTTGGGAGAAATTACTTGGAAAGCAAACACAATTTGTTCAAACTTTGCCCGATCTATCTGAATTTCTTCTCATGTTTCAATGGATAATCAATAGACACTCATTTCACAATCAAAATTGAAATAAATATTATAAGACTGGAAAAACTGTAGAAAAGTATACTAGTCATTTCATTTAAAGCTGAGTAGCCAAGTGGCAAGTTGATGTCTTTATTTGATTTATAAGATTCCTTTGGAAAGGTGTGTTTTTCAAGAAACAACCGCATTCTCTAATGATGACATAATCAAGTTTCAACGCGACCATGAGTGCAAGATTTTATTTGATTTCAAATAATGGAAATTATAGTGGATGGGTAATCAATGTAGAAAAAAAGAAGCAATGTGGCAGAGAAAAAACTAACATCTTGTGAGGTCAATTTAAGTGAAAGTCGTTTCACAAAACAACTTGTCAGGAAAAATGAGAAAAATATTACTGAATCATCTTTCAAGTTTTATCAATGTCTGGCCGGGAAGTTTAAAAGTTGGGAAAATCAGCTTCTATCATCGGACGTGCTTCAACATAATTGACTATGAGATGTTGTCTTCACGTCGCCAAAGTGTGCGTTCAAAACAGGTTTAATGTGCAACCGAATTGAAATTGTTGCACCCACAGAAATTTGTTATTTTTAAACGATGATTTTCTTTCGACCAAGAATCAACTAAAATTTCTCGAGACGAATATTGAAGACCGGACAATTTGGGTTATGAGGAGCATAAGTCAAGCACAATCTTTGACCCTGAAACCAATCTTTGGTTGGGTGAGAAATGCATTTCACTGATGAGTTTATAGATTTCGATTTGAAATTTCTGAATATGAACCAGTTTAAGTTAAATGTATCGAATCATTTTGAACAAATTCAATTACACATTTTACGATTTGAAAAAATTGTTCGAGTCCAACCAATTCCAAAAAACATTTTAAAACTTATTTTTCTATTTTCTATTACTCTTTCATCGTTTAATCTTGAAATACCTGCTTTATTTTGATTGTACAAATGAGGTAAGAACTATTTTCATCTTGATTGATTTCCTTTCGGTCAAACAATGTCGGTTAAAGTGCATTTCTCCCATCTGCATTCGATCAAAATTGTTGATGTTTTTTGCCTCGCAACAACAAAGTTGTGGCAAATTCATTTCATTTTTGTATGGATTTTCCCGTGAAAAGGGGCCATGGTGTACGAAACAACAATCGTGAGGCTGATCTTCTGTTGACAAAATTCAAACGAGATAAGAAGATAACTCGTAAAATCCGGTTTAAAGGGAGATGATAGATGTCTCAAAATATTAACCAGAAGAAAAATTTATTATTGTTCATCGTTTTTCGTTTCAGT
>Ga0194133_10004359_pt1 | contig 19064 bp, 16 predicted proteins | sample TA2KigOf40mmetaG_FD_155448 | JGI IMG/M metagenome (GOLD analysis project Ga0194133, IMG submission 155448) | Freshwater microbial communities from Lake Tanganyika, Tanzania - TA2015055 Kigoma Offshore 40m | ecosystem: Environmental > Aquatic > Freshwater > Lake | place: Tanzania: Lake... | reverse complement strand
CTTCATTATGTTTTACAATAAATATTAATTATCACTATCCGAAGCAAATTCTTGCGCCACCATATTTGTTCCAGGTATGTTAATATGAATATCATTATTTTGTTTAATGTATTCAATTGCTGCCATACAAGCAGCTTGTTCAGCCTTTCGTTTGATTTTATGTTGCCCTTCTCCCATAAATACAAATACTTTCCCATAGTTAGCATAATGCTCTTGGATTGCTTTGAATGTTTTAAATTCATTAATACTGACAGCATCATTTGGTCTTAGATTATGAATTTGTTGTCCTAAGCATAAATAGACACCCATTTTGAATCCCTCATCTACATCATGCTCTATTTCTACATAATGTGGTGTTACCTTGAACTCCTTTTGTATCTTAACTTGTAAAATGTTCTTATAATTATCATCATTTTGTATAAGTTCAATCCAATTAACGTGTTTCTTAAATACATTTTCAATAAACTTCTGTGCCATTTGGAAACCAGGACCAGTAGAAAAGAAATTATTAAACCATCCTTCGTCATCTTTAATACCCATCTTATTGTAGTCGTGAAATAAGGCACCAACAAATGCTTCAAATAAGCAGCCTAATTTCTTTAAATTAGTACGAATCTTCTTTTCCTCTGCGTTTCTAGAAATAATTAACCACTTATGTAATCCCATTTCATAAGCGATTTTACCTATATTTTCATTTTTTACAATTGCGATTTTCTTCTCCGTCATAAATCCTTCATCTTCCTTTGGGAATCGGCGATACAATTCGTATTTTGTAGTCAGTTCTAGCACACCATCGCCAATATATTCTAAGCGCTCATTAGACTTGCTACTTAGAGGCAAACAGTCTGACGGTTTCTCTACAATAGTAATATTTTGTAGCAAATTTTCAAACTGCGGCCTCTTTGTGTAAGAACGGTGAATAAATGCGCGCCTATATAGCTCCATATTATGAACTTTATTTGGCAAGCCATATCGTGTGAGAATAGATTGAACATCGCTCAATGTAATCTCAGAATTCAACGGGTTATAAGGATTGAAAATAAGACCATCTTCGGTCTTGATAATGTCATCATCTAGTTTTACGTCGGTCATCATTGTGTTTCTATAATATATGGCGTTGCGTCTTTAAGTTGTTTTAGAATATATATTATGCGCCCTATTTAAAGACCCGCTGAATAAAAAAAAAATATATTCAGATGTTTGTTAGTATAAACATAAAATTATAAATATAAATTATGAATTTATAACAATGGAAAAACAAATTATATCAAGTTTACAATTATATAAAAAACCAGATAAGGATTTTTTAAAAGACAAGGATTGTTTAATATGCTTTGAAACGATTGATCTAGAAGAGGCAAAAATAGTTAAATTACCGTGTGGTTGTGCTAATTCCGTATATCATATACACTGTATAGTGCGTCTATTGGGTTCTGGAGAAAATAAAAACTTTTGTCCTCATTGTAGAGGCAAATATGAGATAACTTTAAGACAAGAAGTTCCTGTTATTGCTACGACTATAAATGAAGCAAATATAATTGTTCCACACGCTAATCCTAGAACTCAACTTTTGTCATATGTTATGCTAGTTCATATTTTATCTAACTCAGTAATGAATATTATTAATATAGGTATGTCAAGTGATTATCCTAATAATGATGGTGTTAATATCGTCTCTAAAATGCTTTTAGTATCATTTCTTTGTAAAATTTTAATTAATGCCGGTATTATAATAAATCTTAAATCAAATATTGATAGATTAGAACACCACTTATGCTTAAGTTATACAGTCCAGTCATTTATATTTGTTATGTTAGTTTGTTTAATATGTATGATTGAGAATGATTTTAACTCAGTGATGATGTTAGTTAACAATATATTCTTTGGTCTAACTGATATTGGATTTAGAGTAGCTCTGGAATATAAAAATGTAAATAGAGTAAATATTGAAGCATAAATAAATATACATTTTAGAAGTTTTGTTAGTTACTATCATTTTTTATTGATAATTTTAGAATAAATATAAAGACCAACTAACATATAATATAATAAACTAAGTATGGATTACAAAACACAATTAGAAACTTTAGAGCGCGAACTGAGAGACATTTGTTTAGAACTGTCACGTATTAGAAAAGAAAGGCTTGCTATGAGAAAAGCATCTAATTATATAGATTACAAAGAAACACACGACAGATTCCCAGTATATAAAGAAATATATACTAGACTATTTAATTTGCGTCAAGCGCCACCGACTAGAAGTATGTATATGACATATTTTGAGGAGAAAGATGATGAATTTAATGATATTGAATTTGAAACTAATACTCGTATTACTAAGAAACAGATGGAAATTAATCAATTAAGACAGCAAATATTATTATTTAAACCAGCTTAAAGACAGTAGACTATATTATGTATATATGCCGATATATGGAGGTCAAAGAAGAATGGAAAATAGTAGATGGCTTCGTAAATTATGAAGTCAGCACTTTAGGAAATGTGCGTAACAGTAAGACTGGTCGTGTATTAAAACTAACTTGTAAAGGTGGATATATGTTTACTGGTTTATCTCAAAATGGAACTGGTAAGACTTGCCCAGTTCACCGACTAGTAGCTTTAACATTTATTGATAATCCTGAAAATAAGCCACAAGTAAATCATAAGGATAAAAACAGGTCTAATAATTGTGTTTCTAATTTAGAATGGTCTACTGCTCTAGAAAATAATCAACACAGAAGTTGTAATGTAATTCAGACAACTAATCAACAAGTAAAGGTCTGGCGGTCAAATATAGATACAAATGAAAAAATAGAATTATATGATTCTATTTATTTAGCAGCACAATGGATTTTTAATAATACAAATGATAAAAATTTATGTATGGATACTATTAGAGCTGGTATTAGTTGTGCTTCTAGAGGTATATATAAATCATCATTTGGCTATAAATGGAGTATGTATGAATATACTGATTTAGAAAATGAACTATGGAAACCTGTAACAATTAATGGACAAACATTTGATAATTATTTTGTTTCTAATTTAGGCAGATTTAAGAATTATAAAGGTATTATTATGGAGAACTATAAACCACATCATAGTGGCTATATATTTGTTAGAGCAGGTAATAACAAATATGCTTTACACAGAATAATTGCGTCAACATTTGTTGAAAATTTAGAACCAGAAATAAATAATGTTGTGAATCATATTGATGGAAATAAATTAAATAATTCAGCTTCTAATTTAGAATGGACAACTATTAAGGGAAATAATATACATAATCATAAATCAGGATTTATTAAGTATTATACTAGAAAAATTGGACAATATGATTTACAAATGAATAAAATTAAGGAATTTGATTCAATAGTTGAGGCTGAAAAAGAGTTAGGTATAAAATCAATTAAGGAAGTTTTATATAATCATCAAAAAACTGCTGGTGGGTTTATTTTCAAATATTTAGACTAGATTTTTTTGTTATTTTTAAAATAAAATGTTTTTCTATTATATACTATGGTTTTGTCAAACGGTCCTAAAGTTGTTCGTAATATTTCATCTCTCGTGAATCGCCCTACGTGTGGAGGAAATTCCAAGGGCGGCCTCGCTCCTACAGTCGGCGCCTACATATCATCTAATCCCAATTTGATTGGCGCCACAAATACTCAATATGGCTTAAAATGTGTTGGTAACTTCACCAACCCTTCTCAGAGCGCATTGAGAGCTATTAGACGTTATTAAGTCTTTATGATTAAAGTAAAATTTGATTTATAGAGAATATGTAATTGTGTAAAATATGTATTTGTTTAAAATATGTATTTGTAAAAAAATAATTTAATAAGTTCTTTATTAAATTATTATAATGCTTATTAAGATTGACAATAGAGAACGCGATTTGATTAAGAAATGTGAAGATTTGTTAGTTGCTGTTCCTGCTTTCAAAGAATTAAAAATAGAAGTTCACCAGTTGCCTTTAGGCGACATTATTATTTGTAGTAACCAAAATAATGAGCAAATAGATAATATTCTTGTGGAACGTAAAACGTTATCTGATTTGGCTGCCAGTATAAAAGATGGGCGTTATGATGAGCAATCATATAGACTCAATGGACTGCCAATACATAATCATAATATTATTTACTTAATTGAAGGCGATTTAGGTAAATTTAATTCATTTAAGGAACGTATTGACAAACAAACTATATATTCAGCCATGTTTTCAATTAATCACTTTAAGGGCTTTTCTTTAGCAAGAACTAACACATTAGATGAGACCGCATTTATGGTTTGTAATATGGCTTATAAAATTGGCAAGGATAGTGAAAAGAAACCATATTATCAAAATAAAGTGGAACAAGTTGTATCTAATGCTGTAACTAATGCTGAAACTAATGCTGAAACTGGTGCTGGTGAAAATAATACTATTACTGAAACAGTAGAACCACAATCTATTAAAGACTATTGTGCTGTAATTAAAAAAGTTAAGAAAGACAATATTACACCTGAAAATATAGGCGAAATTATGTTATGTCAAATACCAGGCGTCAGCTCAGTTTCAGCAATTGCTATTTTACGCACATTTAAGACATTGCCAGAATTAATTAAGGCGCTACAAGAAGATGCTAATTGTCTAAATGGTATCAGCACAACAGACGCAAATGGTAAGTCAAGAAAAATTAGTAAGACTACAATTGAAAATATTGTTAAATATCTTTCGTAATAAATAATTTTATAAGAAAAGTATATAATATAAAATGACAAAGGAATATGAAGATTTATTTGTAATTATTGCTTGCTTAATTGGTGCTTTTATTTTGTATAAGATTTTTATAATGATTTGGAAAGGCTCTACTATTGAAGGCCTAGAAAATAAGAAAACTACACAATCTGCTTCTGGTCTTGCTGAAAGTTCAGGCGCAAATTTAGATACAACTAAGACTCAAGTGGAAGCATTACAAAATAAGTTGCTACTAACAAATCCTACATATAATTCAAATTATTCTGATAAATGTAGTGAAATTTATGATGCTACTAACTATATGATGGCTCAAACAGTAGCAAACATGGATGTATCTGACCCTGAGGCACTATTACAGCAACTTGGCACTTTAAATACATTGTATCAGGCTAAAATATCATTAAATGATACATTAAAATTTATTGACTCAGTACAAACAACACAAACTAAATAAAAAATAAATAAGCTATATTAATTTATTTATTTTATTTTATTTTATTTTTATTTTAAGCTACTTGGATGCTAACCTCATTACCCTTATAATATCCAGCATCCACTAGTGCTTGTGTATATTTGGTTCCACCCCAATTAGGATCCATCGGGTTATCACTATATAACATATTTGCGTTTGATTGTTCAATCGCATCTAATGGTGTTGTTGCGCCTACATAATATGAGGTTTGGTCAAATGCCGGGTAGCTATTCTGATTGTATGGCTTATCAGCACGTGACGCATCTACTAATAATGTTGTTGGTTTCATTGGTAGTGGTACTGGTGTTGTAGGTGGTAATCCACCTTGTGACTCAGTAACACTGGGACGCACTTTGTAAACACGGTTACCCTGGACGTCATAAGTATTTTGAACATATAATACAGGACAGCGAATACCAGCCCCGCGTTGCCATTCTAGAAACTCAGTATATTCTTCTAAATTATTAAATTCAATTGGGTTAACACCAGGAACTTGAGCTACATTAGAATTATATAAATAATATTTAGGACCTTTCTGTATTAAAATATTAGGACATCTTAATTCACCATTCATTGTGGTTAAACCTTCAACTGAACTATTGTTTATGTAGAAATTAATCCCTAAACAAAATACAACAATTGCCAGTAATAATATAAGTGGATTCATTTTATAATAATTATATATAATAATTTTATACCAATAATATATAAATGATTATTATTCATGCTACTACAGACCAACAAGCAAAGGAAGTAAATAAGCACGTGGAAAATGGTAAAGACGTATTTATTCTTATTTATATGGAAGGCTGTGGACCTTGTAATGCTACACGTCCAGAATGGAAAAAAATGGAGCAAGCGCTTAGTCAACAATATAAACACAACAATAATCTAGTAATTGCTGATGTTGATAGCAATGTAGTTAGTTCACTTAAACATGCTGGTGAAATTATGGGCTTTCCTACAATGATGTATTTATCTAATAATGGCAGACAAATGGAACTATATGAAAATAGCAATATCAAGGAGAAAAAGCGAAATGTAGATAATTTTATGAACTGGATTGAAAGCCATGTGGGTAATGTTTACTCTGTTTCTAATTCTAAATCTATATCTAGAGCAAAAACTAGAGCTAAATCGCGAAAAAATAAATATAACATCGGGTTATCTAGTCGCAAGAAATACTCTAGACACATTAAAAGTAAAAATAGAAGTAGAAGTAGAAGTAGAAGTAGAAGTATTAGCTCTAGTAGAAGCATAAGTAATTTTTAAGATTAAAATTGTAAAAGTGTAATATAAAATAAAAATACTAAATATACATAATTATTTAGTATTTGTAGTATATAGTATTAAATAAAATGGCTAAAAGTAAGAAATCAAAGACTACAAATGAAAAGAAGGATGAACAGAAGAAAGATGAACAAAGGAAGGATGAACAGAAGAAAGAAGATAAAACAAATGAGATAATGGGTGCTCTTATTGGTGCCACTGTTGGCGGGCTAATATTAGGAAGCATTATGTACAGCGTATTTTTCAAGGATAAACCTATTTCATCAAGTTATAAATTTTTAATAGCGATTGCTGTTATTTTTGGAAATATGATTGTTCCTGCTCTAATTGGTTGGTATGGTGGTTCTAATTTAGATTTTGTTAGTATAATCATTAACTCGCTCTTTTACTTGGCCATATATGGACTATCAATACTACTATTTAGAAGTTTAATTAAACCAAACGGATTTGATACATCTGTTTGCGTCGCAATATTTGTAATAAGTTTTTTAATATCTATAAAATTTGGATTATACAATGATGGCTCATTAAGTGGATTTTGGATTATTATTTTATTTGTGTTTTCTTTATTAATAACAGGTTATTATTACTTTGGTTATATTGTAAAAGCTGTCAAGGAAATAGAAACACAATGGAGTAATTATGATACAAATAATGATACAAATATGGATAGTCTGAAAACTATAGACAGTCCAAGTATGTTATTGTTTGACATAAATAATTACAAAAATGTATTAAATAAAGTATTTAGTATAATTAACCCGACAACAGTGCCAGATATTGTTCCGACGGTTGAGAAAGCGGAAACTGTGTTAGATATTCAAGAAGCTAATATACGTCATTTATTACTTATTTGTATTGCTTCAGTATTAGCAGTAATAACAATAATAAGTATAATTATATACATTTTTATAACAGTATTTGGCAAAAAATCTAACACTGGATCTACTAGTAGCATATTGTTTGGAAGCAGTCTTCAAGTAAATTTTTATTTACTTTTCTTTTTCTGTTTACTACTTTTTGCTATTAAAACATTTATAGAAAGTGGAATAGATAACTATGCTCCTCAGTTCAAACCGGAAGCACTTGAAGCACAATTAAATTCTATTACGGATATTGCGGGTATTAAACAGTTATTACCTACTAATTTTGCTAGTTTGTTTAATTCAGGTACCAATTTTAATATTAATTCAGGTATTAATAGTTCTAGTAGCACATTTTTTCAAAAAGGTGGTAAAAAAATCAATAGAACTAACAAAATGACCGAGTCATACTTAAAATTAAAAATATAATTATATTACATAAATGAATCCGGAACGAATTAGACCTTTAGATATAGCGTCTGTAAAGCCTGTAAATCCACCAGGACTTCAAACTGCGCCGGTTGCTCCGGTTAATACATTAGTGTTTCAATGTTTTAAAAGATGCTTTATCAATTGTGACGGCCTTTGTTACGTTCTTCACAATTTTATCAATATTTTCCTCCTGTTCTTTTATAGTAGTGCCTGACATAGAATTCATAACAATCATATTGTATTTGTCATGTTTCTTTGTTCTGGGATCCGTACACCCTGGATTTTCTTTAATCCATTCATTAATTTGTCTAATATTTTTAAATGCCACCTTTTTAATCGCAGTTTTCAATCTATCGCAGTCTTCTTGTTCTTTTACCCAGCAATCATTATCTTTAATATATAGAGTTTCACGCTTTAAATCGCTACAATGTATAGGTCTTAAATGGACACCTAACGCGTTTAAACCTTTGACAAAAATATTAGATACACCATTCGCATAACCGACTTCGGCAAAATTTTCCAAGTCTGTTAGTTGAACCTTGATTGAATCAACAAATTCACTCATATTCATTGCTCCTTTACAAGTGTCGTTTAGAAACACATTCAAGTTAAAAGAGTTATTTGTATTATTTGAGTTGTTAGAGTTATAATTAATATTATTGTTAGTTGTATTATTATTTGCTGCAAATTCCATCATTTGTTTTTGTTGGTCTAACATCTGTTTCTGAAAATCTTGGCTTTGTTTAAGTAATTCAAGAAGCATTATGACATCTATTTTCTGGTCTTTGCCTATAGAGTTGATGACATTTGATGCTAAATTTTCTTCAAGGTTCTCTACATCTTCTTCAGTTTCTTCTGTAGCAGAATTAGTTGCTATACATTTCTTTTTATGTTTCCATAATCCAGTTCTGTCCAAATATTCTTTACCACACTTACAAATATACTTTTTTTCTTGTGGACAAAATGTCTCTAAAGTGTTGCCAATTGTGTTTTTATGATGTTTTGTAGTAGTTAAATGAGAGTTGTAATTAGATATTTTAGAGCTAGTATAGTCACATAATTCACACACATAAGTTTTGGCTTTTTTTGACTTGTTTTCGGTGGACATTGTTGCCTTAATATAGCCACATAAAAAAAGCCAGAAAAATGTCCGAATAAATTTTAAAAATTAGCATCACATTTTTTTCAAACTCAAAAAAATAATTGTGAGCATTATGGTCAAAAAGTGAAAAAACACGTGTTTTTCAAAACTTTTTTTGGGTTTTCAAAATTGGACATTTTTATAAATCCAAAAATGTCCAATTTTTGATTCCCTTTTTACTTTTTGAAAAAAATTTATGACTGAAAAATCTGGTAAAAATATGCTGATTTTTTTGTGACCATATATGCTGTCATTTTAAAATACCTATAAAATGTCATTTTTTCAGTTTTTTATAAAAAATAAAAAAAAATTTATAAAATATGTGCCAAAAATACGTTTATAAATACGTTTATAAATAAGGATAAAATTAAGATTTAAAAACTAATTGTAAATATATAAACATGATTGAAATACAAAGTGTATGTAAAGTATGTCGGATTTGTAAAAATCCAGATTTAATTGATGTAATAAATATTGGAAACCAAGTAATTACCTCAAGATTTCCATTGTATGGAGATTTTAGCACACCTACAACACCTATTGTTTTATCTTTGTGCAAAGAATGTAGTCTAGTGCAACTAAAATATTCAACAAATGCGTCTGAGATGTATGAGCACGAATATGGGTATCGCTCTGGAATTAGTAATACAATGAGGGAACATTTAAAAAGTTACCAAGAAGAAATATTAAGCAAAATTACTCTTGAAGAAGGAGACACCATTGTAGATATTGGAAGCAATGATTCAACATTACTACAATGCTATGATAAAAAATTTAAAAGAATCGGTGTAGACCCCACTGGTAAGCAGTTTAAGCAATATTATGGCGACGTAGAATTAATACCTAACTATTTTACAGAAAGCAACTTTAGAGCAGTTTATAGCGATTTAAGACCTAAAATAGTCTCATCTATTTCTATGTTTTATGACTTACCTGATCCTGTTCAGTTTGCTAGTGATATACACAGTATTTTAGATGATAACGGAATATGGACTTGCGAACAAAGTTATATAATTACAATGTTACGAAGAAATAGTATTGACACTATATGTCACGAACATTTAGAATATTACTCTTTAACTGCTGTTAAACGCATTGCTGATATGGCAAAATTCAAGATTATTGACATAAAGTTTAATGAGTGTAACGGCGGCAGTTTCAGAATCTATTTTGCCAAACAAAATTGTTCATTATATGAAGAAGCAACTAGTCTAATAACTAAAATAATTGAAGACGAGGATAATTATAAAATTAGAGACCCTAATTTGTATTTTAAGTTTTTAAATGACTGCGATGTTGAAGTATGTAAACTAAATAAATTTATTGATACAGTAAATCAATGTGGACAGAAAATGTATATATATGGTGCTTCAACAAAAGGCAATTGTTTATTACAATATGGCAAAATAGATGAAAGCAAAATTAAATATGCTGTTGAAAGAAATTTAAATAAAGTTGGTAAAATGACATCTACAGGTATTGGAATCATATCTGAAGATACTATGCGTTCAAATCCGCCCGAGTATTTGTTAGTTCTACCTTGGCATTTTAGAGATGAAATTATAAAAAGAGAAGATGAGTTTTTAGAAAATGGCGGACAACTAGTATTTCCATTTCCTCATTTTGAAATATATAGTAAAAAAACTAAGGTTCTTGTAACTGGGTGTGATGGTATGATTGCTAGGTATGTATTAAATGAGTATACAAAAGGTTTTAACTTATTTGGATTTGCTCATAGCCAAAAACAAAAATTATCAGATAATAATAATAATATTACAAAGTTTTATTTTGATATTAGACAAAAAGATGAACTTGAAATGTGTTTAAATATAATTAAACCACATATTATTATACATTTAGCTGGTGTATCTAGTTCAATTGAGGCGTTTAAAAATCCAACATACACACTAGAATTAAATGGTATGTCAGTAGCACATATTTGTGAAATTATACATAGAAATAAGTGGCAAACAAAGTTATTTAATGCTTCTAGTAGTGAAATGTATAAGGGTCATCTATTATATGATGTTAAGGAAGACGACCATAATATGTATCATTGTCATCCTTATTCTGTAGCAAAAATAATGGGTCATTCAATTGTTGATTTTTACAGAAATACATATGGACTCCATTTTTCAAATGGAACTCTTTTTACAATTGAGTCAAAATATAAAACAGGAAACTTTTTATTAAGAAAAATAACAGACCACGCAAAAGAATGGAAAACAAACTTTAAGCCGTTAATTTTGGGTCCATTAAATTCTTGGCGAACATTCTTACACGCTTCTGACGCAGCAAAAGCAATCAAGATAATAACAGAGCAAAAGAATGGAGATAATTATGTTATTTGCGGAAATGAAAGTATTCGGATATTAGACTTAGTATTGAAAGTGTATAGATCTAATGGAATTTATATTAATATAACAGATAATGTTTTATACTGTGATAATAAAATAGTTGCGATTATTGAAAATCCAAATGATGGAATAGATATATCACCTATAAATATCAAAGGCACACCAAGTAAATTACATAATTTGGGATGGGTTCAACAATATTCATTAAATGATATAATAAATGAAATAAATAATTAAATGAAATATTATAATTTGCTAAGGATTTGTTCTATTTCTCTATGTGTCAAACTTACACTAGATATTACTTTATTAATAATATTAATATCTACTAAATCCTTATGAACATACCAATCTTCAAATTGGCAATATTTATTTTCCCACAATACAGATACATCAGGAAATAAAAGTATATAACCTCTATCCTTAAATATTTTTCGCGAAACTTCGCGTGTATTGAAATAATTACCACTATAAAAGTCGTGTTCAAATGTAACTGTAGCAAATTTATATTTGTTAAAAACAGTTGTATCTAGTATTTCTAATGTGTTTAATGTTGACCGATTATTTACGTCTAAGTCTACTTGTAAATAATCCATATTTTCAGGAAAATTATTATTGTCTAATACCTTTCTGTAATTAACCTTTTGAGCATCATCTAAGATATGTATTGAGTTAGGTCTGTTTACTTTATATGAATTACCAAAACTTCTATCGTATTCAACCATAATTCCTTTCCAATTATGTTCCTTTTCTAAAACATACGTATTATTATGAACTATAGGATCATTAGAACCAATTTCTAGAAAGGTCCCATTATATTTTCTTTGAGTTAAGGCTCGTACAAATATATCTTGACTAGCTTGGCTAAATGTCTTCATATGTATATTATACTTATATGTAATATTTTTTAATATAGTTTATAGTTTATAGTTTATAGTTTATATAATATTTACGTAATAATTTTAATATAAAATTATATTCATAAAATAATATAATTTATGAATATACTTTTCTTAAATCACAAAATTCAGTCTTGTGGCGTATACCAATATGGCCTAAGATTATTTAATATTTTAAACAAATCGGATACTAACAAATATATATACAAAGAAATAGATTGTTTAAATGAATATATTGCTATTATAAATAGTATAAATCCAAGCGTAATAATATATAATTATCATGTTTCAACAATGCCTTGGTTAAATAATACAACTATTTATAAAAACATAAAGAGTGTTGGTATACCACATGAATCAAATGGCTCTTTTTTTGACACTATTCTAAGTATTGACCCAGATGAAAAAGAAACATCTAATCTATTTAATATACCTAGACCAATTTATGAAAATGTTCAAGAATTAATTAATAACTGCCAAATATTAGATGAAGAAATAAAGACATTTATACAATATAATGAAGGTCCGGATATTCCTATTTTTGGTTCATTTGGATTTGGGTTTAATAATAAAGGATTTGACAAAATAATTTCTTTAGTTAATGCCCAATACGACAAAGCAATCATAAAACTTATTATAACTGGCGCTTTTTTTGACTCAAATAGACTATCAAATATTACAAATGTATCTAAAAGTTGTTTATCGCTTAATACAAAACCAGGAGTTAAGGTATTGATAACTCATAAATTTTTTAGCAATGAAGAGATTCTTTGGTTTTTAAATTCTAACGATTGTAATATATTTATGTATGACAAAATGGTAGGAAGGGGTATATCTAGTACAATAGATTATGCTATATCAGTAAATAAACCAGTAATTATTTCAGATAGTTATATGTTTAGAAATATTTATTCAGATGATATTTGTGTTTACAAAACTGATATTAGAACAGCTATTAGTAATTCTAAAAAACTTCTACCCAATTTGATACAAAAATATAGTAATAATAATCTAATTAATAAAATTAATTTAATAGTAAATAATATGACAAAAGAAGATAAGATAACACAATTAAATACCAATACCAATACAAGTATAAATAAAAGTTTTAATATATTTAATACAAAAATTACAGCATACTATTATACAGAAAATTTTATTGAATCAACAAATGTATCTTCATATCTGGATAAATTATTCTGTAATTTTATTGAAAATGGAGAGACAATTTTTGAAGTATCTAACAATCTTTTTGTTGACACGTTTCCAAATAAACATAAAACACTTTTTATAAATGTTCATAACATAAATGGTCATCAAACTTTTGCTTATTCCGAAAGAAGTAAAGTTAACTGGACAGATATTGTTAGATATATACATAAAATATCTAAAACTGTTCCTGATTCTTCTAATTTAATACAAGTATCAGTTGGTGAAATTATAGATAAATATAGTATCTTAGAATTAAAAAAAAAATATATTACAGACCCAAATAAAATTAATGAAATACAAAAAGAAATGGATATATTGGATAAAAAAGTACCAAAGAATTCTGAGTTTTATAAACAGTTAGTTTATATTAATGAACAAATATGGTTAGATACAGATAAAATAAAGAAAATTAAATATGACCCTGATATTGATAATAATATTTTTGCCAAATTATCAAATGATATTTTTGAAAATAACCAAAAAAGATTTAGACTTAAAAATTATTTTAATATTCTTGAAAAATCAGATATAAAAGAGTGTAAAAGTTATAATAACAATAACTGTTTTATTAAAATTATTAAAGAAGATGAAATATTTACAAAAATACCAGAAATAAATTATTTATGTATATCTTATGATGTTATTTATTTTGAACAGCGTTATAAAGATATTATTTGTAAAATATTTAAAAATCCAAATATTAGTTTTATAAAGAATAATAATAATAATAATATATCATCAACATATATTTTATCTGAATACAGTATTGACAAAGAATTACAAAATATTTTTGAATTAAATACAATAACATATAAATCTTGTGGACGTTTTGGAGATTTTTTAAACCAATTATCAGTAGTTTGTGAAAAGTTCTATGAAACAGGTAGAAGAGGAACACTACTTATAGCCGACTTAGATAATAAAGATGATAAATTTGTATTTGGTCTTGAAAATACATTGAACGACACATATCCTGTAATTTCTTCTCAAATATTTATTAAAGATTATAAAATTTATAACGGTCAACCTATAGATATAGATTTATCAACATGGAGAAACAATGTATGGGATTTAGTAAATAAAGGTGGTAATTGGTATAATATATTTAGTTCAACATATAATGTTAGTTGGAATAAACATCAGTGCTTAACGTGTGGAAATAATGAAACATATAACAAAAAATGGAATGATAAAATTATAATTCATATAGCACCTTATAGATTTATGTCTACAGAGGCTATTAATAAATTAAAAGAAAAGATAAAGAATAATTTAGAAAACTGTATTTTTATGTCAAATGAAAAATCACACTACGACTATTTTGTTCAACAAACAGGTATTAATATTGAACATTATAAACCAACAGATTTTCAAGAAGTTGTAAATATAATTAATTCTTGTAAAGTTGGATTTTTTGGGTTTACATCTTCGGCTGTAGTAGCTTGTATGTTACATAAAAAATATTATATTATGGGCACTAGCAATACTGGCGAAATGACTCTGAATGATGTTAGAAATGTATGTCCATTTGTTGTAGGTGTGTTAAGTTAAATATTGTTTTATATTTTTATAGTTATATTTTTTATTTATTTATTTATTTTTATATTTATTTTTTTTTATTTGAAAGATAAATAAATAAACCACAATAAAATTGAATTAAAAATAACCAAAGTATTAAAATAACAAACATAAACAATCAAAATGTCATTAGAACATACTTTTAAATTATTTGAATTCAATGTGTATAATAATAAGGGTCCTAGTCAATCTAGTGACGAGGACGAGGATGACAATGGTTTGGGAACATTTAATAAAGATAATACCACATTTGCTATCCAAATGTTTGGAATTAATGAAGAAGGTAAAAAAGCGTCAATATTAGTGGAGGAATATCAGCCATTCTTCTACTTAAAAGTTGGCGACAAATGGACTATAAAAGATAAAGACCAGTTTGTAAATCATTTGAAAACAAAAGTGGGTAAATATTATGAGAATTCTATTGTAGAATGTAAGCTTATTGAGCGCAAAAAATTATATGAATTTGATGCCGGTAAATTACATCGTTTTATTATGATTAAATTCGCAAATGTGCCTATTTATAATAAAGTTAAGAATTTCTGGTATAAAGATAGTGTTAATATTGATGGTGAAAAAGAGCGTGGTCTAATTCCAAATGGATTCTGGTTTAAGGACTGTTATGTAGAATTATATGAGGCAAATATTCCGCCACTACTTCGGTTCTTCCATTTGCGTGAAGTTAGTCCATCTGGTTGGATTGCTTTACCTGCTAAGAAGTGCTTTGAAATTAAGGGTTCCAATAAGACAACAACGTGCGACTATGAGTTTACGATTAATTATAAAAATATAGTTCCGTTGAATGATAAGGAAACTCGTGTGCCTTATAAGATTATGAGTTTTGATATTGAGGCCAGTAGTAGCCACGGCGACTTTCCTGTGCCAATTAAGTCATATAAAAAGCTTGCTACAAATATTGTAGATTATTTTGTAAAACTGTCAACAGAAATTACACCAGCATCTTGTAAGACACTTTTATCAGATATTATTAGAACTGCGTTTAATTTAACAGAAGACAAACAACCTGTTCCAAATATTGATCTTGTATATTATAAAGGTAAACCATTAACAAGACAAGATTTAGATATGCGAATTGAAGAATGGTTAAAAACTAAGATTAGAGATAGAGAAGATAAAAATGACGATACTCATTTAATAGAAGCTCTATTTGAAAACGCAAATAAAGCACTTCAAGTGAAGGAAAAGGATGAGAAGGAAAAAGAGAAGGAAGCAGATAATAACGAAGATAATAATGAAGATAGTGATTCCGATTCTGACAATGATATAGAAGAAGCAGATGATGAACCAACATATTTTAAACCAAATGCTCTAGCGTGTTTTAAAACTGAGACATATAAAAATAAACAATCCACTATTGTTGATATTATGTGTGATAAGAAATTTGAACGTGAAGGCAAAATAAATGAACTCATATTTGCTCTTAGAAATAACTTTCCCCAGTTAGAAGGCGATAAGGTGACATTTATTGGTTCTACTTTTGTAAGGTATGGTGAAAAAGAACCGTACTTGAATCACTGTATTGCTCTTAATTCTTGTGACTCATTAGACGGCGTTGTTCCTAATTCAAAAATAGAAACATATAATACTGAAAAAGAAGTGTTGAATGCGTGGACTAATCTAGTTCAAAAAGAGAATCCAGATGTTGTAATTGGATATAACATATTTAGTTTTGATTATGAGTTCATGTTTCGTCGGTCTCAAGAGCTAAACTGTGCTGAGGACTTCTTAAAATTATCCAGAAATAAGGATGAATTATGTGCTACAATTGACTATAAAACACAGAAAATGGAAATAGACAAAAGTAGTATTACACTCGCATCAGGTACATATGATTTGTCAATTATTAAGATGAATGGAAGACTACAAGTTGATATGTTAAACTGGTTCCGCAGAACAGAGAATTTAACTTCATATAAACTAGACTATGTTGGTGGTCATTTTATTGGGGATTATGTTAAGAAATTGGAACACCAAGAAAATGGTAATACACGAATAAATACGGTTAATATGACCGGATTACAAACAGATAGTTTCATACATTTTGAGGAAATTAATCACTCATCTGATTATTACAAAGATGGAGCCAAGTTTCGCGTTACAAATGTGAATAAACCAGAAGGCTGGTTTGAAATAGAAGGACTTGAGAATCCGAAAGCAAAGGCTGTTAAATGGGGTCTAGCAAAAGATGATGTGTCTCCTAAAGACATTTTTAGGATGACAAATGAAGGCCCTAGTTCGCGTGCTATTATTGCGAAATACTGTATTCAGGATTGTAACCTAGTCCAGCATTTATTTTCAAAAGTAGACGTGATAACTGATTTGGTAGAAATGGCTAAATTATGTAGTGTCCCTATGAGTTTCTTAATTTTCAGAGGCCAAGGTATAAAGCTTACCAGTTATGTAGCAAAGAAATGCCGAGAAAAAGGTGTTTTGATGCCGGTGATAAACAAAGGTTCTAAAGATGACGGCTATGAAGGCGCCATTGTTTTGGAACCGAAATGTGGTTTGTATCTAGATAATCCAATTGCGGTTGGTGATTTTGCGTCATTGTATCCAAGTTCAATGTTATCAGAGAATTTGTGTCCTAGTAGTAAAGTATGGACAAAAATATATGATTTAGCGGGGAATTTGGTGAAGGAGACGGGACAAAAGGTGATTGATAGTTCTGATTCATATTTATATGACAATTTACCTGGATATGAATATGTTGATGTTAAATTTGATACATACAGATATTATAGAAAGAATCCGAAAGCACGTGCTGAAAAGATTAAGTCAGGTTATAAATTGTGCCGATTTGCTCAGCCATTACATAAAAAAGGCGTCTTAGAAGAGAAAGCAATTATGCCATCCATTTTACAAGAATTGCTGAAAGCCAGAAAAGATACTAGAAAAATGATAGAGAAGACTGATGATGACTTTATGAAAAATGTGCTAGACAAGCGTCAGTTAGCTTACAAAGTAACAGCCAATTCATTGTATGGTCAGCTGGGCGCCAAAACAAGCACATTTTATGAACCGGATATTGCTGCGTCAACAACTGCGACTGGACGATTATTACTTACATATGCGAAGCGTGTTGTAGAAGAATGTTATGGAGACGCAACAGTTGATAGTAAATATGGACTTATAAATACAAAAGCCGAGTATGTATATGGCGATACGGACTCAGTATTCTTCACATTCAATCTTAGCGATAAAGAAACTGGCGAAAAAATTATAGGTCACAAAGCACTAGAATTGTCTATTGAAATAGCAAAAGAAGCGTGTCATAATGTGTCAAAATTCTTAAAACAACCTCACGATTTTGAATATGAAAAGACATTCTTGCCGTTCTGCCTTTTGTCAAAGAAACGCTATGTTGGCATCTTGTATGAGCACGATCCAAATAAGGGCAAACGAAAGGAGATGGGTATAGTTTTGAAACGCCGTGATAATGCGCCAATTGTAAAAGATGTTTACGGTGGCGTAATAGATATTCTGATGAAGGAACGTGACATAAAAAAAGCACTAGACTATGTAGACAAATGTTTACAAGAATTAGTTGATGGAACGGTACCAATTGAGAAGCTCATTATCACTAAATCACTTCGTTCATTCTATAAAAATCCGCAGCAAATTGCTCATAAAGTATTGGCAGACCGAATTGGCGCAAGAGAACCAGGAAATAAGCCAACATCTGGCGATCGTGTGCCATTTGTATATATAGTTAATCCAAATAAGAAAGCATTACAAGGTGAAAAAATAGAGACACCAACATATATTAGAGATAATAATGAAACCGCTATTACAGTTGTTTGGGTTAGTGCTGGAAGATATTTGGATGAGTCAGAAACCACCGCGGCGCGCAAAAGTAAGCAATTTCAAGAAGGAAATAGATATGTTGAAACGCGAGTATATATCAGACTATAAAAAATGTGAAGACAAGATGGCTAAACTTAAAGATAAAGAAGTGAAGACATTAATATTTGATAAGTATTTGAGAGAGACAAATAATGCGAAAGAAGGAAATCAGAGTCTTACAAACTTCTTCGCAAAAAAATAAAAAAAAAAGACTAGAA
>Ga0194133_10004357_pt1 | contig 19067 bp, 13 predicted proteins | sample TA2KigOf40mmetaG_FD_155448 | JGI IMG/M metagenome (GOLD analysis project Ga0194133, IMG submission 155448) | Freshwater microbial communities from Lake Tanganyika, Tanzania - TA2015055 Kigoma Offshore 40m | ecosystem: Environmental > Aquatic > Freshwater > Lake | place: Tanzania: Lake... | reverse complement strand
ACCACATGCTGACATTGCCGAATACAAACTAAGCTATTTGAGCAAAGGGACCACTAAATCTAATTCTTTTCCAAGATCCCAGGGGGAAAAAGACTTTTTTTAGTTGAAGTCTGAGGCCATCTTTGGAGTGTGGTTGAAGCCAATCAAATTCAAGTTGTTGTGCGATTGACGATACACCGTTTGGAAAACTTTGTCGACCAATCTTGGATCTGCTTGAACCATAAAACTGAGGGTGTAATGGTTTTCTTTGAAGATTCAAAGTAATGTTCAATGTTGCTCTGAAAGGAAACAAGTCTGAGACTACTAGCAAGTGCTGTGCTGTGATCTGTGGAGAGTGTGTGTGTTGAACAAGAGTGAGTGTGAAAACCCGGTGATGGCCTCTCAATTCAAGAAAAGGACCAATACTGAACTTTTTATCGATTGAACGGCAGCCCTTAATACAGGAGAGACTCAAATCAGGATTATCAACCACATGGTACTTGTTGATTGGAGGATTGAGTGTAATTTACGCTGAAATGCTATCTTGATTTAAAAAGGTGTGGGAATGAGAGGCCAGGTGTGAACCTGTCTTGAAATGAGTTTAACCGCTAGGAATGTGAAAGGGATTGAACATTTTTGTTAAAATATCGATAAAGCGAAAAAAAGAAAGAACTTAAATGAGTGCATATTATGATACTTCTATCATTCACAATTTTTAATTCCAGGTCAGTGTTGACAAGTCTGTAAAAATGAAACACAAAATAGCTTGAATGCTTCCATAATGGATTCATTTGTCGAGACCTTGACTTTTGCATTTGGACAAAGAAAACTTATGGCTTTTCCTCAACCATTTCAAATGGATCACTGTCAAGCTAACTGTTCTGGCCACGGAGTCTGCCTCAATGGTTCATGGTAAGTTGTTACCACACTCTGTCATACCATCTTTAGGTGCAAAAAAACCCTTATTTTTCAGCTATTGTCAAATTCGATTTGAGGGGAGTGAATGTAAACGTTTGAACTTTTCATATCATGTTGCTTTTGCATCAATCTTCTTCTTGTTGGCATTAACATCCTTAATACAGCTTACAATGTGCATTCACGCAGGTAATTGAAAAAAGAATAATTTTTATTCTATTTTGAAATGTCAATGTTACATTGATAAATCTCATAGAATATCTGCGGATGAAGAAACGTCCATCAATAATCCGAGCATGCAGGATTACAACTCAAAAGTTCATCTACTTTCTTGTCTTTATTGCTGCTCTACTTAGAGGAACTTACTTTGCAGCTCCGGTAAACCCAAACATTTGTTGTGCCATTTTACCAGTTATCCAATGTCTTGCAATCATGTCAGAATAGAGTAAAGTAGCATACTGGCTAAATAAAAATTAGCCTTGAGAACCAGGAAGCAGGGGTTATATCCCAATAATCCAGATTTAGGCAAAAGTTTGCATTAAGCAATTATCTGTGCAATGAGAATCTAAAATGCAAAGTTTGATAAAGGAGAACCTACCAAAACTTATATGTTCACAGAGGTTTACAACTGGGACAATAGGAGGTTAGCTGGGCCAAAGGTAAGGCACTGAGCAATTTGAAGTCAAAAGGTCCATTTACACAAATACTTTTTTCAAGAAATATTCACAGAAACTGTAAATACCTACGTCTTTTAAATCAACCTCAATAGTTTATTTTGATAAAGAATCCCCTTTTGGCTTAGTAGAAGCAAACAGTTTTCGAAATACAGATTAAAAAATACAAAATATGGACCTAACCACCAGACACACACATTAGGGCTATAGCGCTAGAAAATTAATATATAAATAGAACTTGTGACGCTTTATCATTGCTTTTGTTTGTGACACTTTGGTGTTGGTATCATCTGGGTTAGCTGGGCCAAGGTAGGCCACTATGGAATCTGAGGTCAAAAGGTCCAAATGTGCACGCATGTTTTTTCAGAGATATTCACAGAAACTACGGATACCTACGTCTTTTTTACGCAACCACCACATTTTTTTTAAAAGTCTGTTCCCTTTTGGTTTTGAAAAAGCATCAGAAAACTATGAAGATTTCCAAAAAATGTGTCTGTATATGCACCTTAGGACCAGTCACACACATTCGGGCTATGGCGCCAGACAATTAATTTATATAAATGACTTGTGTCACTATCTCATTACTTTTGTTTATGACTATAGGGTCATTGAAAAATAGCAAAAACAAAAACAGGGGTAGCTCTTACACCAAGTTAGGTTGCCAGGTTTATAGGGGTATAAGTCATAATTTTTTTGGACAAGGAATAAAATAAACTGTTACAAAAGCAAAAGTGTACTTAGAAAGTCTGTGTGAGTAATTCTCAAATTACTATTTTAAACTATCTTAAGGAGACATATCAAAATCTTCAAAAATATTAGCATTAATAAAATCTTTTTTTAAGACTGTTGGAAATGGCTGGTCCATGAGTTTGATGAGTGCCTACTACCCAGGTTTGTAAATTTACCAATACTTAGCTCTTGAGGTAATTTTTTGATGAAAGGGGAATTTTTTTACAGTTGTTCTCACGGGAGCCTCTCTAATTGTCTGCTTCTGGGCTGAAGTATTTCACTTACAAGAAATAAGATGGGATAGGCCAAGGTAAATTTATTTTACCCACTACCATTCATCTGCAAGATGCAAAAAATAAAGGTGATGCTTATTCCCAAAAGGTTTTTGTCAAAATCTTTCCTTGGATTTGCCATCTTCAACATTATTCTTTATTCTCTACTTATTGCAGAGCTGGTCCTGGTAATTTGAATTTCCATTTATTTCTTTAGTTTTCTACATTTTTATAACAAACACATTGCTTTTTAAAGAGTTAGGTTACTAAATTTTGCTCTACATGGCAAATGTTAGTGTAAAATAAAAACTATTCAAAAGAAATTTTGAAATAGAAAATATATTGATGGTTTTAATCGAGGATATTCTATAAACTTTTGATTGTTAATACTCAAGTTTATCCAAGCTGAGAGGTCAGCCTCTGACAAAATATATTCCAGCCTGAGCCCAGCTCTTTGGCTTTAGCCCATCACTAATTCCCAACCCCTTTTATTGTACTTTAAGATTTGGACAGAGAGTGAAGATCGAGAGTTTTATGGTCACATCTTCAATGGCTGCTATGCTTTCCTTATGTTTATTGTTGTCATTTTCTTCCTGGTCTATGGAGTTGAAGTCTTCTTCAAGGTAAAGTAAAATTTAGGTGTCAAGATGTTAAAATGAATTTGGTTTCCATCAATTAGTGGTACCAGGCAATAAAAAACTGCATTGGTAATTTTAATTGATGAATTCTGTGATTTGCATATATCTACTCAGGAGTTTTCAAGTCTATTTTATTTATTTTACAATATCACAATCTTTTGATTGATTTTGAACTGAGACCATACATGAAAAAATGATTAAAAAACAAAAGCTTTGGGTATCATTTTGAAACTGTAATAATAGAAATGAACTTTTTTGGGAGGCTTTCTAAAAGAGAAAGCAAAATAATTTCCAAGAGATTAAAACATGAAGCAAATTTAGGGTCAATGTTGCTAAAAGGAACCAAATTACTACTCAACAATCATAAAGTATTCAGTTGCATTATCTGTGAATTGCAAAGTTTTGTTCTGTTCTCATTATTGGTGATACAGTTTGTTATCCTACTTGGCTTCAGAAGCATTACCAAGCAGTGATTTGCCTGATATGCCTCATAATTGCTCTGTTTTTCTTTTTATTTTGTCTCCAAATTTGGAAATATGATTGGTTCAAAGAGGAAAGAACCAAGTCAAAATTATTCTGCCTTTCATTTTTGCCTCTCATGGACTAACCTTTTCAAATTTCAAATAATAGATACATACCCAGTGCCACAGGTGTTGAGCAACCTTCAGCTGTTTCACTAAACCTATGTAAAGCTTGTTTCTAGTTCAAATAGATTTAAATGAGACAAATGAAAAATGTTGCTAATTCTTTTTCCTTTGTACTCATTCTTGATCTTAGGTCTAAACTAATCTGTATATGTATGAATATAAATTAAGCTGATCACCCAATTAAGCCCTTGACCAAACTTCTCCAAATCATGTGCAGCCTTGCCACATGCACGGGGAATGCTTTTAGCCCAATTTCAGCTCCCTTCGCCCCTTGGGGCCCATTTAATCATAGGCAAACCTGGGACCTTCATGGCTAAATTTACATAAAGTGTTTTTTGTCAAAATCCTTGGGGCTTATGTTAAAAATCTTTTTCTTTGCATCGTGATGTGTCCTTAAAAACTGTCTTGTCTTTCAATTTTCCAAAAAGTCCTATTTGTATTGTTTGAATATTAGGTTCGTGGAGAATTTGCAGTGACAAATGTACCACATGTGATAACATCTCGTCACACAGCAATTCTAAGTGAAGTTGAACAACTTAAACTGGAGCAAAAGTCCAAAGATGAAGTCAACTGTTTGTTGCAAAATCAAGTAGAATTTTTTAATACTTCTCTCTACTGGGACATTTTCACAATTATCAAAGTTTTTCCCATGATGTTATCTATGAAATTATTTCTTTTCAGGCAACATTTGCCAACAGTAACCATTCTATTCGGGCACTAAACACAAGCCAATTGCATCAATCAAGGCTGGGACTTCTATCTCAAGCTCTCATGATGATCACAACTGTTGGATTTTTGTTTTCAGAAATGCTAGAAGAGTTTTGGAAGCAAAAGTACTAAACCAACTAGTGCAAATGTGACACATAATGAATATAACCATTTATCCATTTTTTTAGAGTTGATTTGAGTAGCCGAAATACCCATGACATTGTATTTCGCATCATTGAGATTGGCATTGCTTTGTGGTTTCCATGTGTCCTTTGGAACTGTATCCGCCCAGGTAAACTGAAACATTTGTCTAATGGGGCTGAACTCTAGAGGTGGGTTTGGTATATGGCTGCTTAAGAAAAAAAGATTTGGGGGTATAGCTTAATCTCAAGTCAGGTGCCTTCAAACTTTTTACCCAGGATTGGCAAAATTATCATTTAAGCACATACCCAGGGAATTAAATAGACCCCATATGTGCCAAAAATAATGGTCCTTGACTGGAAATAAAAATGAATAGGTGCACTGAGAAAACCTTAGTTACCTTTTAATGAATCTGCAAGAAGAGTGACTCATAAATCCCTGTTTAATCCTTTCATATCAGGAATACTTTCTGTAGTAAACTGCTGCATTGGACAACTTCATTGGGCAATGTTGGAAATCAGTGTCAAAAAATGCTCCTTTCCAAATAAAAAATTATGGAGAGGTTGCTATGACTGTCAAGGGCAACTCACTGAGAACTAAGATATGAGTTTGTGGGTTCATTCCCTGGCCATGCATTTTACTTGTTGACTGTTATTTGAATAGATAAAACTGGTCTGGAAAATAAATACAATTGAAGGAATTAAGTTATTGAAAACAGCCTAATATTAAAAATGGGGAGAAATAAATCAATTTGTTGACATTGTTGCAGATCAATTGTGGTGTTTGAATCCCAAAAAGATAGTGGAAAAGTTTCCCCCACTAAAGGACAAACATGGGAATCAGTCTGAAGCCCAAAGGCCTCAAGGATCAAGGAAATCTTCTGAATCCACTGAAGGTAAATTTTTGTCTTTAGTCTTAAAAATTGGGTAGATTTGAAAAAATGTTTTCATATAACAGATGGTGAGAAAGGTCCTGATTGTTGGATTTGTTATGACAATGACCGTAAGGATGCAGGTCCAATGATACGACCCTGTAACTGCAGGGGTGATGTTGGAGCAGTTCACCATGACTGCTTAAGAAGATGGCTTGTTGAGGTTTACTTTATGATTATACCAAAATTTTTGTCACTAATTGTAAAGTGGGGGTAGACTTTGCCTAATGCCACAGTAACTTAAGAGCAGTGGGTTCAGACCCTAACCCTCACATCTACTGACCCCAGGACTCAAAAATAATTGAAAAATGGATTTCCTGTCAGATTTAGGCGACTACATGCCAATTTGTCAATTTTTTTCATTTCAGAGTGCAGACAATGCTGAGGCACTCAAATGTAAGGTTTGCTCCTCAAACTACATGGTTGAAAAAGGTTCCCAATTTTCACTAGCCCAAGGATTCACTCTCAAACAGTGGTTACAAACAGCTAGCTTTGTAACAATTATGTGTTTATCACTTGGTGGGTGTTGGGCAGTGGTCCAAATATACTCCTTGGTAAGTTTATTGAAAAATGAAACTATAAGATGAAGCAAATTCATCCAAAAATGAAACATTTTTCAGGCCTGGATTCGCTTGATTGCAGTTAGTGTGACTTTACTTATCCAGTACATTTGTCTCAGGTATATTCAATAAAACTTCAACAGAACAAAAGACATCTCCAAAACCTTTTTCATTTACAGATATCTTGGTCTTAACACAGTTATTGCTTACCAACGAGCCAAGGTTCAAGCCCTTAAGATTGTTAATCTTAGAATTGGAGGAGGAAGCACAGTACAAAAAATACCAACAATATCTGATTCTCCAACTGTACAGGACAGCACCTGAAGTGACTCAATATGAGACACACAGAAGAGAAGATTTGAAGAGTTTTTACAATCATGAGAAGATTTGATATTTCAGCTCATCAGTAGAGATAATTCAACAGCTATTGCTTTTAAGTCATAAATTACTTATAGTAAAAAGATAGTGATAAATTTGCTTTAGAGTGTAGACATCCCTTAAAGTAAATTGGCATAGTAAAAGTGTCACTGATTTAATCAATTTCATACCTTTTAAATGTATTATTATATCACCCTGAAATTCACAGTATTAATAAAAGTATTTTTGTAGTTGAGTAAAATCTCTATATAGGTCTCACTCATCACCCTTCTTCATTGTAGAACCATTTTTAAAAGAAGTGTGCATTATTATGGTAATGTAGAACTATATTATGTATGCCTATAGAAACAAAATAAAGCAAAAAACTAAATAGTTTATTTGAAAAGGTTGAAAAATCAAACAAAACTCAAGAGACTTGGAATCAAGATTGTGTTTAAAATAGCTAGCTGGCAGTTGGCCAGGTCCATTTCCATCACCTGAAGTAACTTACAGCTTGCAATACCCTCTCAGCTCTTTGGGGATGATCTAAACCTCAGTTAACCTACTGCAAGCTTGAGCTGTTGAAATATTCCTTTTACAAACTATAATTATATGCAAGTGCGGTGATGTGGTCTGAAGGGACTGTGTGAGTTGGATGAGAGAGCATGTGTGAAAATCCAGTGGTGACCTTCCCAACCATGAAAAAAATCAATACTTAACTGTCCATTGATCAAACAGCAGCCCTTTATATCAGAGAGGACACGGACCGATTAGGGTGATCAGGAAGTTAGCACATGCTGAATGGAGGAATGAGTGCACCTTGCACAGAAATGTTATTTTGGTCTAATAAGGTGTGGGAATGAAAGATCTGTGTCAACCTGTCTTGAAATGAGCTTTACAAGAATGTTATAACAATAAAATATCATGAGAAATGAAATGAGAAAATTACTTGAATTGAGTGCATCAAATGGTAATAAAAATCTGGTACAGTAAAGACTCCTCTGTGATGAATTACTCAAGGTAAATCATCTTAATAAGAGTCTTTGCACCCTGACTGAGTGTGCCATGTTGATTTTTTTTGCAATCAGGTGTTATAAAACTTGGCCCTATCAACCCCAAATGCGTCTGGTAGCCTGCCTGATTAAATCATACTTCTCATCCTCAACTGTCTAAAAGTCAACTTGGGGTGTTGGCCAAGTTTAATTTGATGTTAGTTTTTTATTTGTAGCAAGGCCATAACCCTCATACTTTTACAATACAAGATTGAAAACTTTTGTTTTCAATTTAAACTTTCATCATTGAACTACTAATAATCTCAAGTTGATGAAGTTTTGAAGCTTCATCAAATTATTTCTACCTTCACTCAGGGTACCCTGCTAATTTTTTTTTGCAATCAAGGATGAAAAATTGTTTGCAACGCTGGAGATCAAACCTATATCCTTGGATCTTAGTCAGGTGCCTCAAACCATTTGGCACTAACTTTGATATTTAATGAGTAAATCAAATTCTGAAACATTTGTGCAAATTTTTTGTGCATTTTACCCTTGTAACTAATAAAAAAGCCTGATGAAAATAAAGGCAAATTTTCCTATAGTTTGATAATTAAAAAAACAGCTAAAACACACAATTTATTATTCCAAAAAATGCAAGTGAAAACATAAAATTTGAAAATTTTGACTAAATTTTGAGTTTTGTATCAGTATTTGTTCCAATCAGACTTCGCAAATGAAAAAGGTCTCGAATGAGCAGGGGGTATCATTCCAACCCATACCTTTTCCATCACGGTCCCACATTTCTAAACAGTGTTCCTGTTCACCATCTTCATGTCTGAAAATTGAGTTAATTCACTGAAGCTAATAATTTAGATTGAAAAATTAAAACTTACTGGAAGTTGTTTGGTTCCCCTGCGTTCCAATTGGTATAAGTTATTGGCCTTCCATTGGCCAGCCAGAAAAACTTACCCTCTTCACCCTGATCGGTGCCTGAAGTCCAGAAATGCTCCTGACCCATTCCTTAAAGTTAAAAAATTTCTTTTTTTATTTGTCTGCTGAAAATGTGACTGGATTTGTTCATTTTCTGGATTGCAATGGTTGGCATCACCTGGCTGGGGGTATTGGAGGGTCATAGGTCCAACCCCAGCACCTCAGAGTAACCCTTGACCCTGTGTTGCCACAAAAACAATATTAATATGATTCCCAACCAGAAAAAGTGTCTTTCATAGTGTAATGCATTACTTCAAAAAAATATTTGATTCAAAACAGATTGTAAGTAACTTTGTTCATTACACCCCCCATGCATAAACAATTTGAGAAATTTTGTATGTATTTGGTGAAGAGATGATAAATATAGAGTGCTCACACTCCTGTAGGCTGGGGAGATGAAATTCAGGGTCCCTGTACTGGCACAAATTCAGCTGTGGCAAGTTTTTGCTTCTGCCAAATGATTGGGTTTATTTTATGATTAAGGGTGTTCATCAGCCGCTCTGCAAAAAAAGCTGAATATTTATTGGTCTGGGGACCCAAGAAATATTTCCGCATGAGCACTCTATATGTACCATCCCTCTGGCTTAGTACTGTAACCAAGGAATAATTTAGGCCCATGCCAATCCCTCATGACCCTGGAGGTCAATTTTATACATGTCAAGGCCAGGACCCAGTTATCTAGTTTTGCACAAAACATGCATTGGAATACCCAACTCACCATAGGCTTGAACATGATCTTGAAGGCTTTGTTGTTCATCTGCAGAATTGATGCTTGCTAGATGCATACCATGAAATCTACAGTATTGCTCTGCTTTGTACCAGTTGGCCTAGAATAGAAACAAAATTAAGTCACTCTTGTACAAATCCCTTAGAGATAAAAATTGAATTTTTAGGACCACCATTTATGGATGGTTGAATAATGGACTCTAAATCAAGTTTGGTTCAGCGACAAGGTCTACCATTCCCATTCAATGAATGTTGCTGTGAAACCATTTTTTGACCTTGTATTGTTTGTCCACACACAAATCCTTGAAGCTTTCTTTCAATCAAACTTGGCATATCAAAGTTTAAATCTTTCATGAATGATGACTTTAAACAAAAATTCTCTTCTGCTACTTTTCAACTACTAATTCTAAGTGATTGAACAATGAAATATTTATTCATGCCTTGAAGAAAATTCCAAGATAAAACTGCTTTTCTCCAAGCCTTTGTAAGGGCATTGTCCATCGACTTTTGTCAGCTGCAAATTCACCTTCAACGCAGTTAGTACAACCTAAAGCACAAAAATCTGTTAAAATAATTCATAATTGGAGATATTGGCAGTTCATCTACTGTATCACAATAATGATAATCTTGTGCAGTAAAAGCACCTGCTATAATCTTTTTAAAAAGGTGAAAAACTACTGGCATGGCAGGGGAGCCCACAATCTCAGATCTAGAGATGTGTCCTGTCCCCGACCCAAGCACACTTCTGACATGCAGTTAAAAAGGGCCCAGCCCATCTCTGGCCTAGGTATTTTCCACCCAACCCAAAGATATTTTTTGAACTTACAGGATAAAATGAGCTTTTTTTGAGGAAATTTTCCTGACTCGGAGAAGGCTGGCCCAACCCGAGTAGCTAAAATATTACCTGACCAGACCTGGGACAAAAATTTATGACCTGAACCCATCTCGACTTAGTTCTCAGTTAGGTCACAAATAAACCTATGGGTAGCCTCACAAGTTGTAATAAATTTCCCATCAGCTTGATTTATTACTAACCCTTTTAACGTTTTCAAGACACTTTGCAATCGGTTGGTACCTATTCCCCGGCACATGTTTGGATCACTTTCCCTTTCTGGGCCACAGTAATCCGCCCTCTTGACATCCCATCACCAGGAGGTGCCAACCCGTATCAATCAATATTGATGATAAATATAAACACACGTATCTGATGGAATATAATAGTTAGCATTCAACGGACCTCTTCTTTGGTTCCAGAATACAACCATTCATTAAAATTAGCTTAATCAGAAGCTGATTCAAGAGGGTAAGTTTGCTCTAATTTACTTTTTGTATATGCATTTCAATCTGTCATATGACCAATACTATCCCATTTTACTAAATCAGAATGGGCAAGGTCCTGATACATTCACACATGAGGAAAATTTACTTTCATGTGACAAGTTAAGAAATGCTAAAATTGACATATTTCAAAATATTGTAAGTTTTCATAAGCCCTGTTTTTTTAGTTTTACTACTGCGGCCTTGGTGTTTTTTAAAATAAAGTGAGGATTGGTTAACCTCTTTTACGAGGTTTTGGGCTAACAGAAGCATATTACTCCAAAATTAATTGGAGGAGACTTCTGCACATTCAATCCCATTGGATGCAGATGAGGAACTCGTTTAAACCCTATGTTTTTATTTTTGTCAGCTTTTTTTATTTAAATTTTCATACCTTTAGATGAAGAAACTTTTTGTGCTTCCAACTCCAAAGTAAGGTTCAGAGACAAAACAAAGCATGTTAAAATCACTTTTTTAATCTTATTAGAGGCCATTTTGATTTTGTTTAGACTTTTGGTGGTTACATTGATTAAAGTAGGTGCACCTCACACTCAAACTAATGTTTTTTTTCCACAGAGATTACAAATTCTTTGTGGATTTCATTTTTTCCCTGCCTGACGCGCTGAAATGTCCTCCAAGTTCATCACCATCTCCGTCTTCCCCTTCCTCTCCTCTCTCTTCACCAACATCTACCTCCCTACCCTCCACCTACCCAAACGTGCAGATGAAAATGGTGATTTAAAAAAAAGTATGAAAGTATGTTTCTTTAAATATTTAACCTTACCTTCTTGTACTTATATACACATTCTTTGGTGTTTGATTGCAAATTTTTCCAAGATAAAAATCATGTATTTTCTTGAAAACCTGTCAAGTACAAAATCATATCTAGTTTCCTCATCATCAAACTTCTTCCAAGGTCAGAGTGGAAATTCTCATAAGGTCAATTTCTTAGGGGAAGAAGGGGTGGTGTTTCACTTGCCTCAGGTTAGTGTAAATCTTTTTAAAGACCCTCAAAAAGGAGCATAAAGTGTCTGTTGATCTTTGAAATTTCCTTTGAAAAGATTCAAGTCTGTAAAACACAAAAACAATGTGGCTGTCAGGAATTTCTGAACTGCAGCATTATTTCAAAAAGCCAGTTCATTCATGACCAGAAATTGAAGTAACAATAAGTGTGGTGCTCTGAAAAGAGCATTGAAGTATATCTCTGAACCCTTTGAAGAACTCCCTCATCAAGAAAAGAATCAATACTGAACTATTGAAAGAACTACAGCCTCTTACATGGTAGAGACGCGGATCAGAGTTGTGACCAATTAGGGTGATCAACCAATGCGAGCTATTTGATTGGAGGAGTAAATATACCTTGAGCAGAACTGCTATCTTTATATCAAAAGTTGTGGGAATGAAAGACCAAATGGCAACCTGTCTTGATATGAGTTTAATGGGAATGTGAAAGAAATTGAACACTGTCGTTAAAATACCGTGAAAGCGGATTGAAGAAAATAACTTTAACTGAGCGCATTTTATAAATACTGAACTGACAGCTGGCAAGAACAGGACAGATCAAGTGTAGAGATCAAAGGATACCAGAGAAAATAACACCCAAATTGGTAGTTGTCTGGAGGGATTTAACCATTCTTTACAAGGAACTTTTGTAATGCAATGAGTAATAGCAGAAATGAATGACAGTTTTAAATGACTTGAAAGGTAAGTGTGAATAAACTTAACATTTGCACTAAAATATTTATTATTGTGAATTTGATTAGATAAACAGAAAAGAATCCTCATTAGGATGGAAATTGCAATGCAAAATTTAAAAGAAGTGATGATATTTTTTGGGATTATAGACCTCATTGAATAATCACTCAGGCACACTGAAGAAAAAGAGTTTAGTTTTGAGAAATTGCAAAAGGAAGTAGTTAATGAAACAGCATGAACTTTCCCATTAAAGTCTTTTTTCACCACTTTCCAAGTTGTTTGTTAACCTTAGGGATGTGAGTCTGTCCTTGACGCTGCAGGACAACACTGTCCTTCCTTACATCTTCGAGTTATAACTTTCAATGGAATAATTGAATAACAGAATACAAGAATAGACTCTAAGTTGGTGGTGAATAGCCTCTAGTCTAATTTCTTATAACCTTATGTGGTTGCACCAAAATGAAAAGAAGTGTGGCAAAGAGCCAAGAGTTTCCATCAAATAGGAAAAAAAGTTTTTACTTTGAAAGAATTTTATTGATTCAAATAAGGCCTTCTCTTATGGTTAATTGCAATTACAAGAATGATGGAGATTTCAACTCAAAAGGTTTTTTCATTCAATTAGGTATTCTGACATGAATTCTCATTCAGGAAAAAAATTCCTATGAAAGAAAACATCTATAATATATACCAAGAGTCGTGATTGACTGAAAATGGTCTTGCAAAAGATTTTATGATAGAGTTGTAACCATGAACTGATCTACTTTCCACAAGCTTGTATCAAATTTACATTTTGCAAAACTTCTGTTATTTAGTATTAAAAAAATTGAGTTTACAATAGAGAATAAATAGCCTTGAAGAATTTTTTTTCTCAACATTAACATTTGGACACACAATATTAACATCATTACACCTTTGAAAAAACTTCATCAATAAGAGAATGTATTAAAGCCTAAAATATTACCAGGTTTTGATTTTCCAACTGCTCTGGATTCTCTTGCAAAGTCATTTCCAGGGAATTCTAGAGTGGTAGGAACAGGTTCAGAAGCTGAGCCTGCCTTTAATCTTTCTGGTGAAACTTCATCCCCGAACAATAACTCATCATCTAGAGTTTTTTGTAATCTTCTCCTATGGTTGAAAAATTTCAAGTCATCTTTAAGAAATGTCACAACTTATCACTCATAATAATCTGGGGATGAATTACTCAAGGTAGTCGCCTTTATAAGAGTCTTTTCAGATTACTATTCACCAGACTGAGGTTGCCTTGTTAATTTTTTTTGCAATATCTGGGGTTATAAAATTGCTAGCATGGCCAAGGATTGAACCCACAACCTCAGATCTCAGTTCTCAGTCAGGTTCCTATGGCCACTTGGCCGAGGTAACCCATACTATATGATTGAATATAATAATTACCTGGGATGTCTAACTTGACCTTGACCCTCAGAGGACCTAAAAATTTGCCCATATGAATTGTATAACAAAAAATGGTGTTCATGTGAATATTGTGTCTTACTCTGAACTCCTGTGAAAATCTATGACCTCTAATTGATCCTTGGCCTCATCAAGGTACCTCCGTATCGGGGCTTGTCTATTTCTGGACTGAAAGGTAAAACTTTTATTTCTTGTTATCTGATTAGAAAAAAGGTATTTTTCAATACTTGAGGAAAGGCAACATTTGGACCATCTTTTGAAAAGATACTGTCTTCAACTGCTTTGCGATCTTCAAGTTTTACTTGTCCTTCTCCAGCCTCATCCAGAAGTTGTTGTAGTAAAAATTGTGTAAGTTGATCATTTGTCACTGAAATTGGTTTGAAATATAAGCTTAAATGTTTTCTGTTTTTCAGTAACATTATTGGTTTACTATCAGAAATAGAGGAAAACTCTATTTGAAATAAAATCTCAGCCGAATGTCAAAAATTTTTTCATTCATTTGATTTAGTTTCAAATGAGCAATTTCTACACATGAATACAAGTGAGGTGCATTTGAGTAAGTGCTGAATGAGTTGACCTTCAATGAATTAAAAACAAATATCAATGGCCTTTACCAAAATTTTCACACTTAAAAACATCTTGTAATCAATCAGGTTGAAAACTTTTTGAAATGGAAGTTTTGGCCAAAAACAATACTTTGTAATCAGTCAGCATCAAAAACATTAAGTTGACAATAAATCCCCAAAAGGTTGTGATTTTAAGCATCCTTTGATCATGCATTATGGATGAAAAAAGAAAAAATGACTCAATTTTTCAATTAAAGCCTTAATTTTTTACTGTGCAACACTTTGTCATTTAAGACACACTTTTTGATTCTTACTGGAAATCATAATCTTTTAGAAATTTTTGTGGCAACCCAGGGTGAAATGGTTGCCAGAGGTGTCAGTATTTGAACCTCGAACCTCAAGTCCCCAGCCAAATGCCATCAGGCCCTGGTGACCCCTCAAATATTTTAAGTTATAATTTTAAGTTATAAAAGTTTAGTATCTGAGTACTTCAAATACTAACTGCTTTATTCCTTCAAATACAAATGTTCCTGATGGTTTACAAATGTATAACCATTTTCAGGCAAAGCTTGGCTCCAAACAGGAAAAAATGATTCTCCACAGGAATCAAATAACTCTTCAATTAAAAAGACAATAAAGATTAGATCTGACGACCATAAAAATTTCAGACATTTTTTAACATTTGACCTGACCATTCACAACATGAGACGTGAGACTGGCTCCTGGAATAAACTTAAGCCATTGCCTATAAGGTCAATCAAAAAACACTAATTAGAAAAGATTTGAAAATTTGTCTTCTCAGCAATTTCCTCTCTTTCATTGAGTTTCTTCAATTCAAGGACAAGGTTTTTTCCAGAGTGGAATTTAATGTTCAAATGCTTTTTACACTACTCAAAACTTAAGCAAGACTTGAAAATTTTTGACATTACATTCAGGTACAGAAAAGAAGGTTGGTTACTTATGTGAAAAGTACTTAAATGTTTCAAACAAAGGATAAAAGGAATAAAAAATGAAGTATTAAATCTATTTTCCTTGTTTGGAAACTCATGAAAGTTAAATGATTTTAAAACCAACTTGACAAAAAGGTGTCCCAATGAATCCCATGGTCAGGTGACTTAGCCCAAATAAGGTCTTTCATATCAATATGTACTGTCCAGGGCACTTCTATGCCTCATTTTCTCTGTACTTACCAGGACCACTTACATAGAACCAACCCTAACATAGCTATAACATTATCTGAGTTTTTTTGGTACACAATAGTATCTATCTTTGACTACAGAAGGAAGCAAATTAGTTGGCAATCCTTCCTTGATCTAGCATAGAAAATTTCTTACATTATTCCTGTCACCTGGATCAACCTTAGAAAAAAATTGGACAACTAGGGCCATAATTCCTCATTGAAGTCATTCTTAACAGGACTGCCTTGAGCATCAATTAAATCACAATCTGTATTCTAATCCTTTGCACAAAACTGCAAAATTATACCTCATTTTGGAAAACAGGACAAACAATAAGGCCCAAACAGAAATAAAAATATTGATCTTTTCTCATAGTTAAAATGTATGCATAAAAAGATCAAATTTTGTGCCAAAATGTCAATGCAGGATGTTGGCTATAACATAAATTCATAAATTTCCTGATAACAGAAACAAGATACCAAAGGTATTATTCAGCCCTTCAGAGTCCTTACTCTGTCCCTGGTAACACTTGTACCTATTTAGATTTTTGCGTTTGGTGATATCAACTTTCATCTGCTCAACCCTTAAAAACCAGTTTTGTAAAGGTCATCTTGGATTGTAAAGTCATTTATCATTGATGAAACAAATACACTTTACATTTATAAACTAAAAGCAAAGCCTTATTTGAATTGAAGATCAACATAAATCTCTTCTTGGTCATCCAGAATCCTTAAACTCATCAGCCAAGGTGAGAATTGATATCAAGGATAAATGTGTAATTTTGGCCATGTATTGTTTTCCATGCCAAGAATTTTATCAAAATGAGAGTTCATGTTTTTTGCTTCAGATAAATGTATTTTTTCCATTAGCAATATGGAAAAGCTTTTGTTCAAAATCATAACACTATACAAAAAAGCCTCAAGCTTGATTGTTTTTTTTATAACTCATGAGCATGATTTCCCTCACATAATGTAACTTTAAAATGTGTAAACAAAAAGGCTATTGAGTATCTACTTTTACCATGTCCTTTACAAAACAGCTTTGAAAATAAAGTAAGAAAGTGTCAGACTTTGATAGGAAAGAGAAATAATGTCACTTGCTTTGCATCTTTATTAAAATTGTTTACAATCTCTGACTGCAAACAATTTGGTAACCTAATCTTATAAGGCATAGGACAAAATTAATTGAAGATATAAATGATTGTTAGTACAGACATCAGATAAGAAATATGAGTTTAGAAATACTAATAACTTAGAGCTTTTATGAGTTTTTTCCAAATACAGTTTTCCCACCAACATCTTCTCAAATTTCAAAAAGCCCAAATCCCAATTTATCCCAAAATTGAGTTCAAGGTGAGGTTTAACCCATAAGGTTTAAAGGTTATTAGGATACAACTCAGTCAATATTTGAAATTTATTGACCCTGACTGACCCCAACTGTTATTTTTTAGGGAAAGTAAATTTAGGAAGATGGTGGTGGGAAAACTGTATTCAGGAAAAACTTTTTTGAATTCTTTAGCAGCCACTCAGGATCAAAGATTGATGGGATCCCTCATTTAAGGTGCATTTGTGACTTTCTTGTTGGCTTGGGTATTCTGAGTTTTAATTGGTTTTTGGGCAACCTGTGGTTAAAGGCTTGAGCCCTAAGATCTTCCCCAGTCCAGTACCAAAATAGGCCACAGTGACCCTAAAGGTTTGAGGAATCAAATCATTCCTAATGAATGTTGAAAACTAATCTAAAGTATTTCCTTTTATCCTTGACACAATCAGGTTCATGACGGAAATCAAATTGTGTAGTTTTTCAATTTAATTGGCATGTAGTGGAAAGTAATTACATTTTTTCATTACATCGAAGACTTGACTTAATGTGCTAGAAGATCAAGGCTGTGAGAACCTTGTCACCCCAACAGGAAAAATGTGGAAGCTTGTCATCAAAAAAACCTTTTTCCTCAATTTCACCAACACAATTCTTTGTGTTAAAAATCTATCAATTGCTTAAAAGCTGGTTTTTACATTACTGAATTTCTAAAACAGCATTTTTAAAAAGTTGAACTTTATTCTTTAACATTTTTTCAGAATTATATTTCAATAGAATGACTCTTTAATAATATGGCAACAGGCTTCAAATAATTTGGCCCTTGATCAGCTTTGATTAACTTGTCTCACAAGTTATTTTATCTGACAGGAGTGATTGTTAAATGCAAATGACTTTGTAAAGTTGCACATTGTGAGGGCATCAAAATGCAGCTCAAGTGATTGTAAGACACAGCTAAGCAGCTCTAACATCTGCCAAAGTGTTTATGTAGTGTCACAATAAATTCCTTTGGGCACAAGTTGTCAATCAATCAGTAGTGATTTAGATTTTTAAAATCACCAGCTTCCATTTATTCTTTATACAATACCATATCCATTTGTCTTCAGGACGCTTCATCTACGGACGTTTTGATTACGATGGCTCGACTGCAGATGGTTTGCCCAACAGACGGCTTGCCTAACAGACAGTTCGCCTGATGACACTAACCTAGCGTACCTAACTTAAGCATGTTCCCCCTTCCTAACCCTGTGGGGCAGGTTTCCCCCTTTCCTAACCCTGTGGGAGATGTTTCCCCCTCATCAGGCGAACCATCTGTTAGATGAACCTTCCATTAGGCAAATCGCTCGTTAGACAAACCGTCCTTTAGGCAAACCATTGTTGGCAAATTGATGTTTTCTTATAAGTTACTTATTCAAACTATTTTTATACTTCACTCAAACCAATATTTTTATGCAAATTTACAAATCATATACTTTTTACATTTCCTTAAGATCCTATTAAGGTGTATGTCAAATTACTTATTTCATTATAAAGATATGGATGTAAAACCTTAAAGGTTACTTATGCCCATTGAAGAAGAAACTTAGCAGACCTAAGTTGATTTTTCAAGGATAAAAAAGATTACAGGGTAAACTTGATATGTGTAGATGTGTCAAAGCGGCAAAACTAAATGTCTATTAAGGTATTATTTATGTTTTAAGCATCTTGGTAGTTGATGGGCCAGAAGGTCCATTTGATATCCTTTACGAATTTGCCGTCAGGACAACAGAGGGTTTACTTCATTCATGATGATGTTATTTTTTTCTCTGTCTCAATGAATGTTTAATATATCAAATTCCCTTACATAAAAAGGAGAAAAATGATAAAATTGAGTATAGACAGGCATTTTTGTGGGGGAAACAATGTTAAACCCTCTCTAGCAATCATTCCCCCCTTGTCGTCATTAACAATGTTTTTTACGGGGCCAGCCCACCAAGTTTACTGTATTACTTCAAACTTAGATATCTCAGCTTCTAGGCAAAATAGAGAAAATCTGACCAGTAGCTTTGGAGCCATCCATGTGGGAATTATGCATGCCTAATTTGAGTTCTCTAGCTTCACTGGTGTGGGAGGAGATTGAGGTGACAGACGCATGCGTGACGTCAAGCCCAATCACTACACAAATATTGATTGGATTGGGCAAAAGATCATAAACCGATGGGGGTCGCCGTGGCTGAGAGGTCATAGGCACCTGACTGAGAACTAAGATCTAAGGTTGTGGTTGTGGGTTCAATCCCCGGCCACAAGGCACTCTCAGTCAGGGTAATAGTA
>Ga0194133_10004355_pt1 | contig 19074 bp, 16 predicted proteins | sample TA2KigOf40mmetaG_FD_155448 | JGI IMG/M metagenome (GOLD analysis project Ga0194133, IMG submission 155448) | Freshwater microbial communities from Lake Tanganyika, Tanzania - TA2015055 Kigoma Offshore 40m | ecosystem: Environmental > Aquatic > Freshwater > Lake | place: Tanzania: Lake... | reverse complement strand
GCCTCTGCAACCGTATGGGACATCACGGCGCGATTGCGCGCGCGCGCTGGCAGATCAAGCGTGCCGGTTGCGCGCACCGTGTTTTCAATTTCGAGGATCGTATTTTCATACAGCGCGAGCATGGCGCGCAGACGCATATCAATCTGCGACAGTCGCACGCGCGTCGACATTTGCTGCTTCGCCTGATTGAGCGAATAGGCGCGCACCTTGTTGCGCAGCGTATCCGTGACAATTTCAAACATGGCTTCGGCTGCGCCAACCAGCGGACCGGCGCCACCCGGCACCATGTAGGAGAGCAGGGGAATGCGCCAGAGATAACCGGAATTGTTCTGCAATCCCGCCGCGCGCACATTGCGCAGATCTGAAACCTTCACGCTGCGGTATTCCGGCACGAACACATCATCAAGTTCGACATCATGGCTGCCGGTGGCGCGCATGGCGCTGACCTTCCAGGTGTCGAGCACGCGGAAATCACTGACGGGCGCATAAAAGCGGCGAACATCATTGGGCTGACCGGAATTGACGACCGGCGCGCTGAACAGCATCCAGTCGCCATGATTGATGCCAGTGGCATAGCCCCAGCGCCCGCTGAGACGGAAGCCGCCGTCAACCGCAATCGCCTTGCCAGCGGGCATCACCTGCCCCGGCGCCATGGTGAAGCCGCGCCCTGCGCCCTGCTTGTGTCCCCAGACTTCCTGCTGCGCCTCTTCGGGAAAATGCGCGAACTGAAAATTGTGATAGATGAGAAAACCCATGGTCCATGCGGTTGAAACACAGCCGCGGCCGAGCGTGCGGAAAATCAGCGGCACATAGCGGTAGTCGAGTTCAAATCCGCCAAAGCGCACAGGCACGACCGCGCGAAAGACGCCGGTGTCAATCAAATCCTGGATAGTCTCCTGGCTGATGCGCCCGGCCTCTTCAGCCGCCGCAGCGCGCGCGCGCAGGCGCGGGATCAGCGTTTCGAGCCGCGCAATGATTTCATCACCGCTCAACCGCGCGGACAGATTGCCGCCATCCATGTTCGATCTCCTGGTTCAATCTCCTGCCAGCGGGCGCTTTGCTCTTGAACTGCCTTGCCATAGCTTCACATGGGATCACGTTTTCATCGTGACCGGCTGGTGTAAACTGTGATCGGGTGGGCGGACCGTCTGGCGGTCCGGCGGGTCTCAGGCCACAGGGAGAAAATACAGGCCGATCCAGCCCAGCACACCCACGATGATGCGCCAATAGGCGAAGAGTTTGAAACCGTGGCTGGCGACGAATTGCAGAAAACCGCGCACGACATAAAGCGCTGCGAAAAACGCCGAAACAAAGCCGATGACAATCAGCACTGTGTCGTTGAAATCCAGCGTCTTGTAATTTTTCATCAGATCATAGGCGAAGGCTCCCGCCATTGTCGGCATGGCGAGGAAGAATGAAAATTCCGCGGCTGACCTTTTGTCCGCGCCCATCAGCATGGAGCCGACAATTGTTGCGCCGGAACGCGAGACGCCCGGCACCATGGCAAGACACTGGAAGGCGCCAATCTTCAGGCAGACTGACAGCGGATATTGCATCACATCTGTGTATTTCGTTTCCAGCGGCATATCGTCGACCGCCAGAAGGATCAGTCCGCCAGCGATCAATGTCGTGCAGACAACGCGCGGATCAAACAGCACGCCCTTGATGAAGGAATGGGCCAGAGCGCCGATGATCGCGGCGGGCAGGAAAGCCACCAGGACGCCAATGATGAATCGCCGCGCGCCGGGATCACGCGGCAAAGCCAGCGCGATCGACCAGAGCTTGCGGAAGTAAACCAGCAGAATGGCGAGAATCGCACCCAGCTGAACCAGTACCTCAAAGGACTTGCCCTTGGATTCAAAGCCGATGAAATGACCGATGAGCAATAAATGCCCGGTCGAGGAAACCGGCAGGAATTCGGTAAAGCCTTCGACGACACCCAGAATCAGCGCCTTTAACGCTTCGTAAAGAAACATGCGGGCTATCTCCATGGGACTGGCCGCAGGGCGATTGCCGCGAATCGCTTGTCGCCAGTCATAACCTTCTCTATACGGGGCGCGAATTTCGATCCACACTCGCGGCATGCGCCCTGCAGGCGCGCAGACCGCATCAGCCTGACATGCAGGAATACCGGGGCAGATGGCCACGCTTTTTCATCATCCAATGTGTCCGCATTCGCGTTTTGTGCGTCTCGTGCTCGCAGAACTGGGCTATGAGGTGGAGCTTGCCGAGGAGCGCGTGTGGGAGCGCCGGCATGATTTCCTCGCCATCAACCCGGCGGGCGTAACGCCGGTGCTGGTGGAAAATTCTGCGCTCATCATTCCTGGCGCCAGCGTCATCGCTGAATATCTCGATGAGACGCGCGGGCTCGTACTGGGCGAAGGCCGCCTGCTGCCGGAAGACCCCGCCGGGCGCATTGAAGTGCGCCGGCTGACGGACTGGTTCCATGGCAAATTCTTCGCCGAAGTGACATCCTGGCTGGTGCATGAAAAGGTGAACCGCCGCTTCATGCCGACGCAGGGGGGCGGTGGCGGGCCTGACATGGATGCGGTGCGCGCGGCGAAAGCCAATATCCGCACGCATCTGCGCTATATAGGCTGGCTGACGGGAACGCGGAACTGGCTGGCGGGCGAGCGCATGAGCTATGCTGACCTTGCCGCTGCCGCGCATGTTTCCTGCGCTGACTATCTGGGCGATGTGCCATGGGCCGAGGACGAAAACGCGAAGAACTGGTACGCGCGGATCAAATCGCGTCCGTCATTCCGTCCGCTGCTGGCCGAGAGGATCGCGGGCATGGGGCCGGCGGCAGTCTACGCGGATCTCGACTTCTGAACGCGCGCTTTCGCGAAGCGCTTGAAACGCGGGCGCGTGAACTCGGCTTTGCTGCATGCCGCATCACAAAATCTGACAGCGCGCCGCATGCGGCACAGGGCCTTGGCGAATTTCTCGCAGCGGGCGTTGAAGGCGATATGACATGGCTGCGCGAAACACGTGAACGGCGCGGCGATCCGCGCATTCTCTGGCCGCAAGCGCGCAGCATCATCATGCTGGCGATGAATTACGGGCCAGATGAAAATCCGCTCGCCGTCCTCAACCAGCGTAACGCAGGCGCAATCTCGGTTTATGCGCGCCATCGCGATTACCATGATCTGATCAAGGGCAGATTGAAACTGCTTGCGCAATGGCTTGCAGGCGCTGCGCGCGAGCGGCTGGGGCAGGATTGCGATGTCAAAGTCTTTGTTGATACCGCGCCGGTGATGGAAAAACCGCTGGCGCAAGCCGCCGGTCTGGGCTGGCAAGGCAAACACACCAATCTTGTTTCGCGCACATTCGGCTCATGGCTGTTTCTGGGCTCCATCTTCACGACACTGGAACTTGAAGAGGACACCCGAACGGAAGACCATTGCGGCAGCTGCCGCGCCTGTCTTGATATCTGCCCGACGCAAGCCTTTCCTGCGCCAGGCAAGATTGATGCGATGCGCTGCATTTCCTATCTCACCATTGAACACAAAGGTCATATCGCACGCGCGCTCCGCACCGCCATGGGCAATCGCATCTATGGCTGCGATGATTGCCTCGCCGTTTGCCCCTGGAACAAATATGCGCAAGATGCACATGAAGCAGCTCTGATTGCGCGTGATGAATTGAGATCGCCTTCGCTCGCCATGCTGGCGCAGCTGGATGATGCGAAATTCCGTTCATTCTTTTCTGCTTCGCCTGTCAAGCGGATCGGCCATGCGCGCTTCCTGCGCAATGTTTTGATCGCGATTGGCAATAGCGGCGATGAGAATCTTTCCGCCATGGCGCGCCTGCATCTTGACGCGCAATCGCCACTCGTGCGCGCGATGGCGATCTGGGCGCTGGCGCGGCTGGTTGGGCGCGAGGCGTTCGAAGCGTTACGGGCAGAATATCTGCCGCAAGAAAATGACGCGGATGTGCGCGAAGAATGGATGGCCGCATGAGATTGTTCATCTTCGGACCGGGCTATAGCGCGCAACATTTTGTTGAACTCTATCGCGGCCGTTTTTCAGCCATTCATGCAACCGCGCGCACTGCAGAAAAAGCGTCTGCGCTCAACAAGGCCGGAATTCTGCCTTTGCGCCTTGATGAGGCTGGCAGCGCCGCAAGTATGAGCGAATGCCTCGCGCAATGCAGAAATGCGCTCATCTGCGCTGCGCCTGGCGACAAGGGCGATCCGGCCCTGAATGACCATGGCCCAGCATTTGAAACGCTTCCTGCAGGCGCACGCATCGTCTATCTCTCAACCATAGGCGTTTATGGCGATCATGGCGGCGCCTGGGTGGATGAGAATACACCCTGTACTCCCGCCAACGCGCGTTCGCGCGCGCGGCTTGCGGCGGAAGAACAGTGGCGTGATTTTTCAGCACGCAAGAACTGCAATCTTCATATTCTGCGGCTTGCCGGCATTTACGGGCCGGGCCGCAGCGCGATTAACACCCTGCGTGCGGGGACAGCGCGGCGCATTGTCAAGCCGGGACAGATATTCAACCGCATTCATGCCCATGACATTGCGGGCGCCATCGCAGCATGTCTTGCATCTGATTTGCCGCCAGCGCTGCGTACCGGCGCACATGTGTGGAATGTGAGCGATGATGAACCCTCGCCACCGCAAGAGGTTGTTGAGTACGCGGCCACGTTGCTTGGCATGGTGCCACCGCCTGAAGTGGCGTTTGAAGATGCGCAACTTTCGCCCATGGCGCGCAGTTTTTATGGCGAGAGCAAACGTGTCTCCAATCGCGCGATGAAAGAGATTTTGGGCGTGCGGCTGGGTTATGCAAGCTATCGTGATGGCCTGAAATCCTGTTTGTGATTTCCTCGCGCGCTGCATCATGCCATAGTGCGGCTGAAACAAGCGGGAGCGGAATATGGGTCTTCTCATTGACGGTGTGTGGAGCGATGAAAATGTGCTCGGACGCATAGAGAACGGACGTTATATCCGCCGCGCAAGTCAGTTTCGCAACTGGATCACCGGCAATGGCGCGCCCGGCCCATCTGGCGACGGTGGATTTACGGCGCAAGCGGGCCGTTATCATCTGTATGTTTCCCACGCCTGTCCCTGGGCGCATCGCACAATGATCATGCGCGCGTTGAAGGGGCTGGAGGATTTCATTTCAGTTTCCGTGACCCATTGGCTGATGCGTGAGAACGGCTGGAATTTTGCCGATGGGCCCGGCGTTGTGGCCGATCCGGTTGGCGGCGCGCAATTCATGTATCAAGTCTATCAACGCGCCAATGCTACCTATTCCGGACGCGTCACGGTGCCTGTGTTGTGGGACAAGGAGCGCAACACGATTGTTTGCAATGAATCATCGGAAATCATCCGCATGTTCAACTCCGCCTTTGATGGCGTTGGCGCAAAGCCCGGCGATTTTTATCCCCAGGCCCTGCGCAGTGAAATTGATGCGCTCAATGAGCGTATCTACAATACATTGAACAATGGCGTTTATCGCTGCGGCTTTGCGACAACGCAGGACGCCTATAACGAAGCCTTTGCGCTTTTGTTTGATACGCTTGACATGCTGGAAGACCGGCTTTCCAGACAGCGTTACCTGTGCGGCCCGCAAATCACAGAAGCTGACATCCGCCTGTTGCCGACGCTCTTGCGCTTTGACGCTGTCTATCACGGCCATTTCAAATGCAACCGCAACAAGATTGCCGAAATGCCCAATCTGTGGGCCTATACGCGCGATCTCTATCAGCAGCCCGGCGTTGCCGCGACCTTCAATTTTGATCACGCCAAAAAGCATTACTATTCAAGCCATCTGCATATCAATCCCACCGGCATTGTGCCGGCAGGACCGCGTATTGACTTCAATGCGCCGCATGATCGCGGCAAAATGGGTTGAACGGGAGGCCTCATGAACCTGCGGCAAATGCATTATTTTACCGCCGTCGTCGACAAGGCGTCGATGACTCGGGCCGCAGAATTCTGCAATGTCGCGCAAACAGCACTAAGCATGCAAATCAGGCAGCTGGAAGAGGAGCTTGCCCAGGTTCTGAAAATCACAGGCGCGGGAGCTGGCCGGCTTCATGAGCCGCAGGCCCTGGCACAATGTCAGCTATTTCAACGGAAGCTTTGAAGACATCAAGGCGATTTTTGACAAGGCCGGCGGCTAGCCTGCGCGCCCGGATATATTTTCGTCAACAAATCCGCAGACAGCGCCCGTCACGCCGCCAGCAGATTGGCTTCGCGGGCGGACGTGCTGAAATGTTCAATATAACGCGCGTCGATAGCCGCGACCGGCAGTACAACAAATACATCTGTCGTGCCGAACTGCCGGTCAATCACTGCGCCTTCGCCAAATGTTGCGCCCAGCCGTAGATAGCCCTTGATCAAGGGCGGCAATCCCGCCAGCGCGCGTTTGATGTTGATTGTCTCGCGCGACATCAGGTTCATGTCGCAATGACGCCAGGGCAGAGCGCGGGCGCTCCATTCGCCGCCGCTGGCGTGATGATGCAGCAGGGCGAGCTGCGCGGCATAGGCCTGGGGATTTTCACCCTCCAGCGAGGCGCAGCCAAACATCACATCGACGCGATGGAAACGCGCATAGGCCCAGATGCCGCGCCACAGAAGCTCAAGCGTTTTTTTGCAGCGATATTCCTTCTGGACGCAAGAGCGGCCAAGTTCGAGAAAGCGCTTGCCGCGATGCCTTTCCAGCAAAGGGGTGATATCAAATTCACTGGCGCTGTAAAAACCGAAATTCGCCTGCGCCACATCCTGACGCAACAGCCGGTAGGTTCCGACAACCTTTGGCTTGCGTTTGCCGAAGCGATTGCGCGCCTCGTGATCGATAACAATCAGATGGTCGCAAATGGCGTCGAATTCACAAATGTCGCGCCGGCGCAAATGCGAATAGATATCAGCCCGCGCCCGGCCTTCTTCATAAAAAACGCGCCAGCGCAGTTTCTGCGCCTTGCGGATCTCTTTCTTCTTTCGCGCGATGCGCAGTTCCAGGGAACCCGAACGCGCCATGACACCGCCAAGCGCGTGCTTGTCCCCGGTGGAATAGCCAGCGAGCAGGCGCGCGAATACTCCGGACCTCTTCGTCACCATTGCCGGTTGCATGCACTATTCCCGCACGGTTTGCCTGCGATTCGCACTCCAGAAAGCCTGACCATTTCATTGGTACGGTTTTATGACATGCGCTTTGCCATGGCTTGTGCGCAACAGTCTCACGCAGATTTGGCAAGCGGCGGAGCGAGAGCATTCGCCAGCCGCGCCATGTCGACAGGTTTGGTCAGAAACTCGTCAATTCCGGCCGCAAGGCAAGCCTGACGGTCTTCAGGAAACGCATTGGCGGTGAGCGCTACCAGCCGCAGAGGCGCGCGCCCTTCTGCTTTCTCACGTGCGCGAATGCGGCGCGCGACTTCCGCGCCATCAATTCCGGGCATGCGAATGTCAAGGAACGCCACATCAAACAGGGGCGACAGGCCGGCGAAGCTTCGTCCGATGGCTTCCAGCGCTTCGTGGCCAGCGCGTGTGCGCAGCGGTTCAGCGCCGAGTTTCTGCAAGTGGCGCGTCACCACAAGGGCGTTGATGTCATTGTCTTCGGCAACCAGGATGCGAAGCTTCGGCAGTGCTGGCGCTTTGGCTGCTTCACTCACATCATCGAATGTGTCCGCATGCCCGTGCTCCAGCCGCGCCAGAAGGGAAGCTGCGCGCACAGGCTTGACCAGCCAGCCATCAAAACGGTTGAGCGACTGCTGGCCAAAGGCGCGCCGTTCAAAGGGTGAAAACAGAACAAGCGCACGTTTTGCGCCGGTTTCGCGCACAGCAAATGCAAGGCGATGGATCGCGTCTTCGCCCAGGGCGCAATCGACAATGACAATATCAAAAGGATCGCTGCGATAAAGCGCGTTGCGGCCTTCGTCCTCGCCTTCCGCGCGTTCGACATCCGCGCCGCAGGCTTGCAAGGTTTCGCCAAGATATGGCGCCTGGAAGGGCGAGCGCGCAATCAGCAACGCGCGTTTGCCACTGAGCGCTGATGCATTTCCCGGCGCCGCCTCTCGATCCGCTGGCGTTTCGGCCACGCCTTGTGTGCGCGGCAGGTCAAGATCGAAGGCGAACACTGAACCTTGCGCGCTGCTGGCTTCCAGTGCGAGCGCGCCGCCCATGGAGGCGACAATGCGGCGGGAAATCGCCAGTCCGAGACCGCTGCCTTCATGTGCGCGGGTGGCTGATCCATCCGCCTGTTCGAAATCCTCAAAGATGGCAGCCTGACGTTCCGCCGGAACGCCTGGCCCTGTGTCGGAAATTGCAAACCGCACGCGCCCGCGTTGCGTCATTTCAACGCGCAGCCCGACGCCTCCCGTCTGGGTGAATTTCACCGCATTGCCGGCAAGGTTGATCAGCACCTGACGCAGGCGCGGCGCATCGCCCTCAAGCATGGGCGGAACGCCAGGAGCGATACTGGCGGCGATTTCCAGCCCCTTGCCCTGGGCGCGTGGCGCAAGCAATTCAACAACGCCTTCGGCGAGCGCTGCCGGATCGAAAGGTTCGGCGATCAGCTCTAGTTTGCCTGCTTCGACCTTGGAGAAATCGAGCACCTCGTCGATGAGCGTCGCCAATGCGCTGGCCGAGGTGCGGATCGCATCGAGATAATTCAGCTGTTCGGGTGTGAGATTGGGCTCGCGCATCAAATCGGCCATACCTAGAATGCCGTTCAGCGGCGTGCGCATTTCATGGCTGATCGTGGCGAGAAAGCGGGTCTTGGATTCGCTGGCCGCCGCAGCGCGGTCACGCTCGGCCTCTGCGCCTTTCAACTCCCAGATTTCATCCCGCAGCCGTTCGATTTCAGCATTGAGTTCATGTTGCAGATGCAGCACGGCGGAGGTTGAAGAAGGGACGCCTTGCCTGGAGGGGACGTTCGCGCCCGCAGTTGCCGCGCCCGCACGCAGGCCCAGACGCCAGGCCAATGCCGCAGCCGCAAAAGTTGCCAGCAGGGCGGTCAAGGCAAGAATGCTCAGGTCAAAAGGCATGGGGCGATCCGCAATCGGGTATGGGCGGACAGCTTGCACGCGGCCCATTGAGATTTCGTTGATCGCCTGCCCGCCACGCGCGCTTGACGTGCGGGGTCGCTTTTCCAAGGATGTGCGAGCGCGGGCGCAGCCATGGCGCCGGGCGTAGATTGCTGGGAGGCTGGGATGAACAGGATTGAACGGGTAGGCCTGGCCGGGCTGGGCGCCATGGGACGGCCCATGGCCCGCCATCTTCGCGACAAGGGATTTGCGGTCCGCGGCTATGATCCTGCCGCCGGAGCGCAGGAAAAAGCGCTGCTTTTGGGCCTTCCGCTCGAAACCTCCCCGGCGGCAGTGGCGCGCGAGAGCGACCTTGTGCTCGTCGCGGTCGGATTTGATGCTGATGTCGAACGGGTCTTCTTCGCCCCTGGCGGGCTGATGGAGGCCGCACGGCCGGGGTTGATCGTGGCGGTCTGCTCAACCATCGCGCCCTCCTATGCCCGTGAGTTGGCCGGGCGCACCGCCCAGTCCGGCATTGTGCTGATTGATGCGCCGCTGACGCGCGGCGAGGGCGCGGCGGAAGCCGGACAAATGCTCGTGCTGGGCGGCGGGGATGAGGCTGCCTTTGCCCAATGCAAGCCGGTGTTCTCCACCTTTGCTTCGGACATTTTCCATCTCGGCCCGTTCGGCGCCGGGCAGACCGGCAAGATGGTCAACAATATGATTCTGTGGGCCTGCATGGCCGCCAGCGATGAAGGCCTGCGCCTTGGCGAAAAAATGGGGGTCGGTCCTGAAATCATGCGCCATGCGCTGGGCCATTCCAGCGCGCAGAACTGGTCGATGACAACCCGCGCGGAAGAAAAGCCGACGCCCTGGGCCGAGAAGGACATGATGATCGCGATGGCGGAGGCCGACGCCGTGCGCATGAGCGTGCCGGTCGCCGGGCTTGTGCGGGAGGCCATCAAGGAATTCAAAATCCGCCGTGGTTACCCCACGCCGAAAGTCCCACGCTGACACGCCGGACGAATCATATTTGATCTGCGAAGCTTGTAAGCTCATGGAATGCGCATTACTGTCTTTTCGAGGGAAAATGTGGAGGGAGTGATGCGCTTTCGGGAGGGGGCTGGCTGGCTGTTTGCTGCGTCAGCAATGGCAATGATCTGCGGCGGCGCAGCTGCCCAGAGCCCCGGCGAATTCTTCGCGGGCAAGACCGTCAATATCGTTGTCGGCCATGAAGCGGGAACCGGCTTCGATGTTTATTCGCGCGTCATCGTGCGGCACATGCCGCGCCATCTGCCCGGCACGCCTTCGATGATCGTCCAGAACATGCCGGGGGCGAGCGGCATCCAGTCCGCCAACTGGATGTATAATATCGCGCCGAAGGACGGCACGGTGATGGCGACCTTCTCGCAGAATGTGCCGCTGGAGCCGCTGTTTGGAAATGAGCGCGCAAAGTTTGAACCTTCGCGTTTCATCTGGGTCGGCAATGCAGAACAAAGCATTTCGGTTTGTGGTGTTTCGACAAACTCCGGCGTTTCCACCTTTGAGGAATTGCTCAAGAAGCCAACCATTTTTGGCGCGACAGGCCCGACAGGTCCGCTGGTGAAAGCTGCGCGGGCGATCAAGAATCTCACCGGCGCGCCAATGCAGATCGTCACCGGATACAAGGGTTCGGCCAGCGTGCGCGCGGCCATGCTCAATGGCGAAGTGGTGGGCATTTGCGGCCTGCCCTGGACAACCATCAAATCATTCTGGCGGCCCGAACTTGAAGCCGGCACCTTCAAGGCGGTTTTACAGTTGAGCGGCGAATATTCGCCCGAGATCGGCAAGATTCCGCATGTCAACCAGCTCGCCAAGACAGAAGAAGACAAGGCGCTGCTGAATCTCCTGTTCGGCGTGCAGGTGCTGGGCCGCTCCTATGTCATGCCGCCCGGCGTGCCGGCGGACCGCGTGCGCGTGATCCGCGATGCTTTCATGGCGACGATGAAAGATCCCAAATTTCTCGAGGAGGCGAAGAAGGGCGGACTCGATATTCTGCCGCTTGAGGGCGAAAAAGTCGCAGCGCTGTGGGATGAATTCGCCCGGGTGCCGAAGGAAGTTGTCGAGCGCGCCCGCGAGATCACCAGCAAGTAAGACGCGCTTGCGTTGACCGGCGCGCAGGAATAGCAAAGCGCACAACCGGGCGCAGGGACCAGATTCAATGCAACGTATTTCCTTCATGTCTTCACGTGGCGCATGGAGCGCCGCTGCAAGCGACACCATTGTGCTCGATCACCGCCAAAGAGCCGAACGCAATGTACCACTGACCGGAGTAAACGGAACGCAGTTTGAAATTGCGCTGCCAGCTGATGCTGCCCTTCGCGGCGGCGATGCGCTGGTGATGGATGATGGCAAGCTGATCGAAATCGTCGCCGCACCAGAGCTTCTGGCCGAGGCGCGCCATGCCGATGCGCGCATTTTTGCGCGGCTCGCCTATCACATCGGCAGGAGCGGACTGGCTACTGAAATCCAGCCGAAGAGAATCCGCTTCGCCCGCAATGCCGCGCTGGAAGAAACGCTGAAAACACTCGGCGCCAAAGTGCTGCATATTGAAGCGCCGCTTGAGCCTGATACCGGCGCATTTGAAGCGCCGCAAGACGCACCAGCGATAGCAGCGCATGATCATCATCACGGACATCACCATGATCACGGGCAAAAACATGATCATGGTCATGACCATAAGCATGACCATCACAGCCATGACCACAAGCATGCGCATGACCACAAACATGGCCACGATCACAAGCATGATCACGGGCATGATCACGATCACAAACATGATCACGGCCACAAGCACTGAACAGGGCGAGTCATGATTTTCGTGATTTCAACTGTCAATCTCAAGTCTGGCGCGCGCGAAGCCTGTCTTGCCGCAGCGCGCCCTTGCATCGCAGGCACGGTGAAGGAAGATGGCTGCCTTTCCTATGACGTACATGTCTCGGTCACCGATCCGGACAAAATCGTTTTCGTCGAACGCTGGGAAAGCCGCGCGCATCTTGATGCGCATATGAAGACGCCGCATTTTCTCGTCTGGCGTGAACAGGCGCCGCAATTCATCGCCTCACGCCGCGTGGAAATCATCACGCCGCAGGATGTCGCAATTCTCTGAGAAGATTGCGGAAAGGCTGCGCGGGTTTTCCGCCGCTCTTTCCGCAGCCTAGGCCGCCTGCGCACGGGCGGGCTGCGCGCCGCGATAGGCGAGCGCTTCAGCCAGATGAATGCGCGCTACATGGGGCGCGCCATCCAGATCGGCAAGCGTGCGCGCCAGTTTGAGAATGCGATGAAAGCCGCGCGCGGTCAGTTGCATGCGTTCAGCTGCATCGCGGATCAGCGCTCGCGCGTCGGCATCCAGCGCAGCAGCGTCTTCAATCACATTGGCGGGCGCAGCCGCATTGGTGAGAACATGGGGCAGGCCAAGGCCTGCATAACGATCCGCCTGTATCTTGCGCGCAGCGGCAATACGGGCGGCAACCTCGGCCGAACCTTCAGCGGGCGGCGGCAGGATCAGATCAGCGGCGGAAACGGCTGGCACATCCAGTGCAATATCGAAGCGGTCGAGCAAGGGGCCGGAAAGGCGCGCCTGATAGGACGCCACGCATTTCTCATTCGCCATGCGCTTGCAGGTATAGCCGGGATCATTGGCATGGCCGCAACGGCAGGGGTTCATCGCGGCGACAATCTGGAAACGGGCGGGATAGACGACGCGATGATTGGCGCGGGCGATCGCCACCTCGCCGGTTTCGATCGGCTGGCGCAGGCTGTCGAGGGTCTGCGGCTGGAACTCCGGCAGTTCATCCAGGAACAGAACCCCGTGATGGGCGAGCGAGACCTCCCCCGGGCGCGCGTGCACGCCGCCGCCGACCAGCGCCGCCATCGAGGCGGAATGATGCTGCGCACGGAAGGGCCGCCGGTCCGTCAATTCGCCGCCAGCGAGAATGCCGGCGACGGAATGGATCATCGAAACTTCAAGCAATTCACGCGGGTTGAGCGGCGGCAGGATCGAGGGCAGGCGCTGGGCCAGCATGGATTTGCCGGAGCCTGGCGGGCCATTGAGCAAAATATTGTGTCCACCGGCAGCGGCGATCTCGAGCGCCCGCTTGGCGCTTTCCTGACCGTTGATGTCACGCAGATCGGGCAGGCCACGGGCGGCATTGCGCATGGCCGGGCGCGGGCGCGCCAGCACTTGCGTGCCACGAAAATGATTGGCCAGCTGGATCAGCGAACGGGGGGCGAGAATATCAAGCCCGGCCGAGGCCCAGGCCGCTTCCGGCCCACCGTCAAAGGGACAGATCAGCCCATGGCCGCGCGCATTGGCTGCGACCGCCGCCGGCAACACGCCAGCGACCGGGGAGATTGACCCGTCCAGCGCCAGTTCGCCCAATACGGTGAACCCTTCCAGCGCATCGGCGGGGATGGCGCCAATCGCCGCCATCACGCCCAGCGCGATCGGCAGATCGTAATGGCTGCCCTCTTTGGGCATGTCGGCAGGGGCGAGATTGACGGTGATGCGCCTGGCGGGCAGGGCGAGGCCCGATGCATTCAGCGCCGCACGCACCCGTTCGCGCGATTCCCCTACCGCCTTGTCGGCCAGGCCGACAATCATGAATTTGATGTCCTGGCTCATGATCTGCACCTGCACATCGACAGGGCGCGCCTCAATCCCCTCAAATGCAATTGTGGATACACGAGCGACCATGACTGCCCCCGGGCTGCTGCGGCAAAAGCCGCGCCAGCGCATGTTCCGCAAAGGCTAGCCGAAAGTCTCCAGCTTGGCAAGAACATTAAGGGAACAAATTTCGCACATGCCCAGATCGACATCTGCGCTCAGATCGATACTTGCGCGCCCAGTTCGACCACCCGGTCCGAGGGAATATGGAAGAAGTCTGTGGCGTTTGCCGCGCGGCCTGCAAGGGCGATGAAGAGCTTATCCTGCCAGTCGGGCATTTCCGAATGCGAGGACTGTTTGAGCGTGCGGCGTCCGAGGAAGAACGAGGTAGTCATGATGTCGAACTTGATGCCGCTCTTGCGCAATTCGGCCATGGCGGCGGGAATGCTTGGGCTTTCCATGAAACCGTAGTGAATCACAACCCTGGTGAAGTCTTTTGCGAGTTGCTCGATTTCAAATCGCGCTTCAGGACCGACGCGCGGCACGTCTTCGGTTCGCACCGAAATCAGCAGGACGCGTTCGTGCAGCACCTTGTTGTGTTTGAGATTGTGCATCAGCGCCACCGGGGCGACTTCCGGGTCGGAGGTGAGAAACACCGCCGTGCCCGCCACGCGCACCGGCTTGGACTTGTCGAACATGCGGATGAGTTCGCGGGTTGGAATGGAATCGCGTCGCATGCGCTGTTCCAGCAAGCTCGTGCCGCGCATCCATGTCCTCATGATGAGAATGATCGCGCCGCCAATGACAACCGGAATATATCCGCCTTCCAGAAGCTTGCTGATATTGGATGCAAAGAACAAAAGCTCGATGGCGAAGAAGCCGCCGGCCAGCGCGATAGCGCCCGCCAGCGGCCAGCGCCAGAGCTTCCACATGACGATGAACACCAAAATCGTATCCACCAGCAGTGAGGCGGAAATGGCAATGCCATAGGCCGAGGCCAGATTGGTCGAGGAGCGGAACACAACAACAAGGAACAGCACGCCGATCAGCAGCAGCCGGTTGATGGCCGGCAAATAAATCTGGCCTTCCTGGGTAGAAGATGTGTGCTGGATTTCGAGGCGCGGCAGAAGGCCGAGCTGAATGGCCTGACGGGCCACAGAAAACGCACCGGTGATAATCGCCTGACTTGCGATGACTGTCGCTACGGTTGCAAAAATCACCAGTGGCAGGCGCAACATGTCCGGCGCCATCAGGAAAAAGGGATCTGAAAGTTTCGAGGGATCCTTGATCAGCATCGCGCCCTGGCCGAGATAGTTCAGCGATAGTCCGGGCAGCACCACGCATATCCAGGCGAGCTGGATCGGCTTGCGGCCGAAATGGCCCATGTCTGCATAGATTGCTTCCGTGCCGGTGATCGCCAGAAATACTGCGCCAAGCACGAAGAAGGCGATCAGGCTGTGCGAAGCGATGAAATGAACGGCTTCAACGGGATTCAACGCGCGCATGATTTGCGGGGTATCTGAAATATGCAAGACGCCGAGCGCTGCGAGCGTGGTGAACCATGCCAGCATGATCGGGCCGAAGAAGGTGGCGACCTTCTGCGTGCCGCGCTTTTGCACTGCAAACAGCGCGATCAGAATCACAACAGTGATCGGCACAACTAATTTTTCGAGACCCGGGGTGACGGTTTTCAGGCCTTCCACTGCGGATAGAACGGAAATCGCCGGGGTGATGATCGCATCGCCGGAAAAAAGCGCTGCGCCAACAATGCCCAGAAAGAAGATCGGCATCGAGCGCCGGCCCATGGCCGTTTGCGCGAGCGCTGTCAGCGCCAGCGTTCCGCCCTCGCCCTTGTTGTCAGCGCGCAAGATGAACAGCACATATTTGAACGTCACAACGACGATCAGCGACCACAACAGCAGCGAAACAATGCCGATGACGTCGCTCTGGAAGCTCGCAGGCGTACTGCCTGCGCGCTGCAGGGATTCACGCAAGGCGTAGAGCGGGCTTGTGCCAATATCGCCATAGACAACGCCGACCGAGCCGATCGCCAGGGGAATGGTCGCGCCACGCTGTCCATGGGGACCATGGCCTCCGGCAGGCGCTGCAGACTCGCCGGCAACGGGCGAGGCGATTTGCGGTGTATTGTCTTGCGCCATTACCGGTCCTTCGAGGGCAATCCTCTGGGGCACATCCGGCTGGGACTGCGGGCCGGGCGCTGGCCTATACGCCTTTTTGCGGCGCGGGAGAAGAGGGCCAAGGGCGCAAGCGCTGATTTGCCTCTGTCCGCTGATTCTGCGATCACCGCGCCAGACCGGCCACAAGCCTTCATATCTTCAAGCCATCAAGACTTTACCGCCGTGCAACAATCCGCCCTTCCAGTCGAAGATGTGCTCGGCGATCTGCGCGCCGCACTGCGCACGGGCGTCTGTGCGGTGCTCGTGGCCCCGCCAGGCGCGGGTAAAACCACGCGCGCACCGCCTGCCTTGCTGGAGGAACCCTGGCTGGCGGGGCGCAAGATCATCATGCTCGAGCCGCGGCGGCTTGCCGCACGCGCTGCCGCAGCGCGCATGGCGCAGGAGCGCGGCGAGCAGATGGGCGAAACCATCGGCCTGCGGGCGCGGCTGCAATCGCGCGTGGGACCGCGCACGCGCATTGAAGTCGTCACTGAAGGTGTCTTCGCGCGGATGATCCTTGATGACCCCGCACTGGACGGCGCAGGCCTTGTGATCTTCGATGAATTTCACGAACGCTCGCTTGATGCTGACCTCGGCCTTGCGCTGGCGCTGGATGCGCAACGCGGCCTGCGCGAGGATTTGCGCATTCTTGTCATGTCGGCAACGCTTGATGGCGCGCGAGTTGCCAGCCTGCTGGGCGATGCGCCGGTTATCGCGAGCGAGGGGCGCGCCTATCCAATTGAAACGCGCCATGCCGCGCGCGATCCCCGCGCCGTGCTGGAAGACAAAGTTGCCCGAGCCACCTTGCGCGCCTTGCGCGAGGAGAGCGGCTCGATCCTCGTGTTTCTTCCCGGCCAGCGCGAAATCATCCGCACGGTGGAGCGGCTGCGCGAGAGCGTGCGCGATCCCGCCGTTGATATCGTCCCGCTTTATGGCGCGATGGAGCGCGAGGCGCAGGACCTCGCCGTGCTGCCGGCCAAAACAGGGCGGCGCAAGATCGTGCTGGCGACATCCATTGCAGAAACCTCGATCACCATTGAAGGCGTGCGCGTGGTGATTGACAGCGGCCTCTCGCGCGTGCCGCTCTTCGAGCCTGATACCGGCGTGACGCGGCTTGAAACCGTGCGCGTTTCGCGCGCCAGCGCGGATCAAAGACGGGGCCGCGCCGGACGCACGGAACCGGGGGTATGTTACCGGCTGTGGGAGGAAGCGGCGACGCAGGCGCTGGAGCCGTTCTCCAGGCCTGAAATCCTGTCTGCCGATCTCTCAGGCCTGATGCTTGATCTGGCGTTTTGGGGGGCGCGCGATGCTGCTGCCCTGTCCTGGCTGGATCCACCGCCTGCGGCGGCAAGCCTGGAAGCGCGCGCGTTGTTGCAACGGCTTGAAGCACTCGACGGCGAGGGCGCGATCACTGCACGCGGGCGCGCGATGCGGGCCTTGCCGCTGCCGCCGCGCCTTGCCGCCATGATGCTGGACGCTGCACAGCAGGGGCAGGCGCAGCTTGCGGGCGATATAGCAGCTGTGCTTGCCGAGCGCGGGCTTGGCGGCGACAGTGTTTCGCTGGTTGATCGCATCGAACGGTTCCGCCGCGAACGTTCGCCGCGCGCGCGCGACATGGCGCGGCTGGCGCAGGGCTGGGCGGACAGCGCCACAAAAACACAGGGCGTAACACTGGCGCAGGATGAAGGCTCTGTTGAGGATTGCGGCGCGCTGCTCGCCCGCGCATGGCCGGAGCGCGCCGCCAAAGCGCGCGGCAGGCAGGGCGAATTTCTCATGGTCAACGGCCGCGCGGCCGCGCTGGAAGCCCATGAAGCTTTGGCGCGAGAGCCCTTTCTCGCCATTGCCGAAGTGACGGGACGCGCAGGCGCAGCGCGCATTCTCAGCGCCGCGCCGCTCAGCCTGCAAGATATTGAGCGCAGCTTTGCCGCACAGATTGAAGCCAGCGAAGAGACCGTTTTCGACCGCGCATCGGCCAGTGTGAAATCGCGCAAGCTCAGACGCATCGGCGCGCTCATCCTCAACGAACAGCCGCAACCGGTGAGCGGACCGCAGGCCGCCCATTGCCTTGCGGAAGGCGTTGCAACGCTTGGGCTTGGACGCCTGCCATGGACGAAAACGCTGAAGCAATGGCGCGACCGCGTGATGTTTCTGCGCGCGGCGGATATCTCTGGACAAAGCGAAAGCGAATGGCCTGATCTGTCTGACACAGCCCTGACGCAAAACGCAGGCGAATGGCTGGCGCCCTATATTGAAGGCAAGTCCTCGCTCACAGCCATCACGGCTGACGATCTCGCGCAGGCGCTGCATGCGCAACTCGACTGGCGCATGGGCCAGCGGCTCGACGCCGAAGCGCCAGCGCATTTTGCAACGCCAGCGGGTTCAAACATCGCGCTGGACTATGAAGCCGAAGGCGGGCCGGTGCTTGCCGTTCGCGTGCAGGAATTGTTCGGGCTTGCCAAACATCCCGCCATTGCAGGCGGACGCATTCCCCTGACGCTGCATCTGCTTTCGCCCGCACACCGGCCGATCCAGATCACCCGCGATCTGCCGGGCTTCTGGAGCGGCTCGTGGAGCGCGGTGAAAACCGAGATGAAGGGCCGCTATCCCCGCCATGTCTGGCCGGATGATCCCGCCAGCGCCAGCGCCACCACACGCGCCAAGCCGCGCGGCACATGAGGACCATGCAACCATGCTGATCCGCGCTGCAACCGCTGACGACATACCCGCGATCACCGCGATCTACGCCCATCATGTTGCGCATGGAACCGGCACATTTGAAGAAGAGCCGCCAAGCGTTGAGGCGATGATGCAGCGGCGCGAAGCGGTGCTCGCCAATGGCCTGCCATGGCTTGTGGCAGAGCGCGGCGGGCGCGTGCTGGGCTATTGCTATGCGCAGAGATATCACCCGCGCTCGGCCTGGCGCTTCACGCTGGAAGACGCGATCTATGTGGCTGCTGACGCGCAACGCTGCGGCGCGGGCCGCGCGCTCTTGGGCGCGCTCATCACGCAATGCGCGCTGCTGGACTATCAGCAGATGATTGCGGTGATCGGCGACAGCGCCAATGCCGGCTCCATCGGGCTGCATCGCGCCTGCGGCTTTCACGATGCGGGCGTGCTGAAAGATGTGGGCCTGAAATTTGGCCGCAAGCTTGATGTGGTGCTGATGCAACGCACGCTCACGCGGTGAGCTGCTGCGCCTGCTGGACGCCGCTGCCTGGCGGGCGAAGCAGCCATTGACGTGCGCGCATAATTTCCATCGCCATTTGCGGGGTG
>Ga0194133_10004350_pt1 | contig 19086 bp, 4 predicted proteins | sample TA2KigOf40mmetaG_FD_155448 | JGI IMG/M metagenome (GOLD analysis project Ga0194133, IMG submission 155448) | Freshwater microbial communities from Lake Tanganyika, Tanzania - TA2015055 Kigoma Offshore 40m | ecosystem: Environmental > Aquatic > Freshwater > Lake | place: Tanzania: Lake Tanganyika... | reverse complement strand
AAATATGGATTCAAATAATGGAATTGATCTGTTTTGGAGAAAAAAATTTACTCGAAAAATAATTCGATAGATATTCTTCTGCACTTTTTTAAGTTGATAAAATTTCATCTTTCCTTTGAAGCAACAGAAGTATAGTTTTTTCTTCCAGGACTTGATTTCTACTGTCCTTTCACATCCTAGTTATTATTTATGAAGGCTCTGAAACTTAATCGCTAACATAAGAAAATCAAATAATGATAATGTAGACATAAAAGAATATAGATCCTTTATTTAGTTCAAGTCAATTTTTTTATTATAATGCAAATGTTATTGTCTTTTATAAAGTCAAAACCAAAAAAGGGTAAAAGGTACCAACTGAAGATTGTTAAATTTCCTTAAATATTTTTATTGTAAAATATTATACAAAAATTTCAAACATTTCTGTATGTGAAAACTTTCAAAGGGTAAATCTAACATTTTGTCACAACTGTTCGTTTTTGTTTTGACTTTTCAAAGTGAGCGGACCTAATTGAAAGACAAAAGGGTAAATGATGAGATCGAAAATGAAGATTAAGAGCAAGAAAGAAGCACCGAATCTCATTTATACAAAATCGTATTTTTCATTCTTTAAAAGTTGATTTCAAGTGCTGAAATACCCATGGAATAATTTAAGTGAGCTTGAAAAATTGTCTACTCGTGTACAATTAACTATAATGCTAAATTTGAAAAGCTACAAGTGATGATTTTGTTCACTCTAAAACTTTACTTTTTATGAAATTGAACGAAAAGAACCACTAAATATTACACTCGGGCTTCATAAATGAAGTCAAAATTTTAAGCTTTAAATATTGACTTTGTTTGAAGCTTGCTCTTGTTTCATAGTTTTACAGATTTTGTTACAGTGTAGCCTATGTTTTTCCCTTTGTAGCACTCGTTAATGCAAGATGCTAATTGCTGAAGATTAACTAGGAAATTTGTGTTGACACAAAACAGCTGTGGGTGTATAGAATAGACAAACGAAATGGAGCTATTTAGTAAATGCTATCAAAATTAAATTGTGTTTTTTCTTTGATCTAAATATATTTTTCTGCATCTTCGAACTGTTCACGGACTCGCTCAAGATTGGTTGGTCAATAAAATATACTTAAGCCGGTCAATAAGAGTCCTCAAATCCAATACCAAATGGATTGGATAAAAGTATTTCTTAAGGTTTTTTTTCTTCTCAAGATCTCAAAGAAAAAAAGCAAACTGTTTGAAGATTTCCTAATATGGCTAAAATTGTTTAATGCTGACATGAACGACACTATAACTCTTATATCTATAAAAATTTGTTAAAATTTAGTCCATAACAGTTGGTAATTTAGAAATATGGCAGTTTTAATTATGCTTTTTTGCTTCTTGCTGGCTGCTATTCTAACATTAAGAACTTTTTTGAGATTATTTGTTTAGAAAGTTTGTTGGTTTTGAGCATAAGAAACACAAAATTGGCTATATTTGAGTATGAAGTATTTTGTTAGTGAAACCATTTCTTTATGAACTTTTTGGTTCTTTTTAATCGAACTTCCCTTTCAACTTGGCAAATAGCCCTAGATACTTTTTCCTTTCACCATAAGATCTTTTTGAAGCCTGAAAACTTTGAGGGCTAGTCCACGCAACTCAATCTTTCAATCAAGCAATCGAGTTTGTGAATTTAACCAAATTTAGCTTCATAAAAAATGAGCCCAGTACTCAAAAGTTAAGTATCATGTATTGGAATAAAGTTTAATTGGTCAACAGGTTTTTATTTTTATTTTTCGTGGTATGTTTGAATTTATTTACCTTTTTCGTTTCAGGCCTGATTAACTATCTTCTGAAAATCGTTTAAGTTGAACCCTGAAAGCTATATTCTTCTGCAAAAACTGAGAAAAATAGGACAATTAGAAATGTTTTTTCAAGCAATACAAAATTATCATGGGTTTGGGTCTACTGGTTTTTTTGACCACAAAACTATCTCTTTGAGCTCCTTCATTGACATCTAATATGTCATAGAGGGCTTTTTGATTAATACGATAAGAGTTTGAAAGAGGTAAATAATGTTCAAGACAAACTGAAATGAACTTTGAAAGGCCCTCTTGAAATTTATACATCAGAAGATTGAGAAAGGAACCTAGGGCATTTCAATTAAAACCTTAGGGTTGACATGAGCTAAAAATTAAATTGTCGAAATAAAAGTGGAGATTTTGCCATTCAAGTTGAAAAAATATTTTTAAAGAGCCCCTTGCAAAATTCTTACAGTTGAAATTTACAATTTTAACATTTAAAAATATAAAATTGACTTGAAAATGGATATTACATTTCCCTCATGTTAAGAACTTAGGTTTATTGCAACTTACATATTTATGGGCTGACAAACAAGCTTGAATGTCTCAACTTGATCCGATCACTGTCAATCCAGTTAGTTGTAAAAATCGTTTCTCAAATCTGCTCAGAGAGCAAAAAATATTTGCCAAGGTTACAAAGCAAATCACCCACAACTGGTGACAAAGAGTGATTGACTGGTCGTTTAAAATAGATCATGGTAATTTTTATAATTTCATTAAAATTATGCTTTTGTTTTTAACTCGCATAGCTTTACAAATTTGATATGATAATAAAAGTCACTCCAAATTTAGAATTAAGCGCTGATTTTTTCTCAAAAGTGATACCAAATTGATATTTTTAGTTCTTGATGTCGACATATCTGATTGCCTGTCACGACATTTTGAATGGATTGTGCATTTGATTGCAAAAAATTTGTGCCCAGAGATTGAAAAAAAGAAGCTTGATTTTTTGCCCTGAACTTCTCAAGGAATTATTTCATTATCTTTTAACAGCTGTCATTAGAGGTTTTACAAGTAAATCTGGAAAAGACAGACTATAAGTGAAAAGTCAATTTTAAAAGATCCAAAGTTGAAAAATCTGTTAAGAAGCAAGTTGCATCACTTTGCAAAAAAATTGTGAAATTTTTGTAGGGATATACAGATTAGTTGACCCACATCATCTCAATTTGTCGAAGCCCTAATATCACGTTTATATTTACGTTTTATCAAGCTTGAAATTAGAGCTGTTCAAGATAAACCCTTGATATCCCAACCTACACGTAAATATCTTCCCACTGGGAACTAAATTTAATCATGAATCATAAACCCAGATTAGGCCACAAGTTTAGGCACTGCAATAAAACGACATATGATACGTTATAAGATATGAGATTTGATTTGAAAGAATCTCAAATAAAGTCACTGAATGGGACATAACCGTAAAGAGTTTAATTAAACAATCCAAAATGGAAGACAGGTGGAATCAGACCCATGCTTTTTATGCTGAAGTATAAAAAAGTTGGAGTGGTGAAATAAAAAGCTAATTCTCATTCGATGGCTTATATACACTCACACGATTCGGAGAAATATTTTAACTTACTTCTTTGAGTCAAACCCGAAAGGCAAACGTTAGAAAACATAAATTGAAAAACATGAAATTTTCTAAGCTTTATAGGCTTCATGATATAAATTTCTGCGTTAGTCTACAAAACTCGTTTAACCCTTGACTCACAACCATGGAATAAAAAGGTGGCTTCGCTTGAGGTAAAAATCTCAGCCGTCAAATCCCTTTGTAACTTTAAAAAATGGTCGCTAACTTATTTGGTAGATTGACTTTTCGAGTTATTTCGACAGATTGAATCTAGGATGGCTTGCTGAGAAAACGTGTTTCAGTTGGAAAGGTGGAAATGTACTAAAATTTAATTAGACAGAAACTTTTTTGCACTTTTCAGTTGTACAAATGAAGTGTAAGTTAAGGAAGGACATACCTTGATAGATTGACAAAATTTGTCTGAACTGAAGTTAGATTAAATGTTTGTAAGACTTTGTAGGATGTCAAAAAAACTCACAACAATTCTGTGGCTTTGACTTTTCCATTCACAGAGCAAGATAAATGAGATGAGCTCACAGCTGAAGCTCAAAAAAATCTAAACAAGATATCGTTTAACCAAGAAATATTTCTCTTAGTGCAATTAGCTTCTTCTTGTTTAGGTCAAGATACAAGAATTTTAAATAAAAATCTAAGTGCAATTCAGTTTTTCAGCCAAACATTTCCAGAGATTCATATGAAAGCAAATACAAAATCTGAGTAACTTTTTTTATAAAAAAAGTTTCTTCAACAAAGAACAAGCTTGATAATACTCCAATTCGCATTACAATTTTTCTACGTTATTGCTTTCCAATAGTAATTATCTATTTCTACCATTATTGGTATTTGTATTTCAATTGCTTGTTGTGACCCAAAACATCTCTATTGTATTAGTGGAAAGGTTATGGTTTTTTTGCTTGTTGTAGATCGAGCAATACGTTGGCTACCAATATTTCTATACTTTGAAATGAAAGGCCTTCTCTAAAATTACGCCGTTATCATTCAAAAAAGGATGAAAAAACATACAGAATGACTGAATCTCACATCTGTAAAACAACAAATAGGGTGAAACATCTGAGCCTTCTTCCGCCATATTATCAACCTACGCATCGCACATAAAATTCATTTCATTTCATGTTCGCGCTATAAGATTTCTTTCCTTTTGCCAGATGTGACAAAATTCTACAAAAAAGTATCTTATGTTATACACAAGATGACAATTTTAGCGCAAAATGGCATTTCTCAATTTGATTTAGCATTCTTAAACACATTCAGACAAAAACTCTGCTTACTTTAGACTCAAAAGGTTTGAAAGCATAATTCTTTCAAGTCTACAGATGTGATTAAGTTATACTTAACGTCGCGGATTTTCACCATGAAAAGATAACCCAACCCAAATTGTGAGCTGTCGATTCTCCAATTAAGCTGAAATTTTGAGTTATAGTGAGGCGTGGTGGGTAATCTGCTCTGAAAAAACTCAGAAGGGTTTCTTTTCTTCTACAATAAAAATTGCTAGCGAAATAAAGTTTACGACTTGTTAACTCAACATCTCGATTATTGTTTGATTTATCGCTATTCAAACCCTTTCTAGCGACGGTGTATCAAATATAAAGTCTTCTTTCAATTCTTGCACTGTTCTTTAGTGATTAAAAAAAGGAATAATGATTTGAGGTAATATAATATAAAAAAAAAGTTATCCAATCATTTAAGTTCTGCGATACTTTTTGAAGCATTATGTGGATAAAATTAATTAAACGTACAATAAGGATTTTCAAATATTGCTTTGTTTGTTTTGCATCAAAGGCCTTTAAGTGGTATTTTTGACAAAGGATATTTGTCGGGCTTCATTAACAACATTCAAGAAAGTTTTGTATTGTTTTCAGGCAACTTTCTAATGGCTATTGGTTCAAACATAAATTGAAACTGGCCAAATAGCTTAAATGATATTTTCTTAAACTACCTCAAAACAATGGTTTTGAATGCAAGCTTGAAAATGGTTAAAACCTTGAGTCTTCCACACTCCAATCTATCAAAGCTTTATGTCTCATTGTCTGGGATCAATTTACATTTACAAGGTCCAAAGTCCATACATGTGAACACTTTCACGAGGTCCTATCTAATTTCGTCTTCTTTTATAAATGAATGAAAATGTTCAGACCAGATCGCGAATTTCAATTTATCAAAGTTGATGCATGTTATTTGTAAGTCGCAGATTCCATTCCTTATTAAAAGCCACAATTTTCTGGCAAACCTCAACAACTTAATCCTCCACAAAATAATCAGACAATTTTCGTTCTTCCTATCTCACTTTTTTTCAAGTTGGAGAAAACCAGCGTGTCGTCTTCGGGAAGGAACCCCATCGAGAACGTACCGACCTTTTTTTCAAAGTCCATCACCTTCAATAGACTTCAGGGCAACTGGTAAAATTTTATGTGCTCAACACAAGAAAATTTCCGATTGAAATTCAATCAAAGTGGGAACAATGCTCACAATTTTGACTGTTGAGGTTTTCCAGTTCAGTTCTGAGACAATGATAAGTTTCTTGGTCCCATTCAGATTCAATTCAAAAATTGGAAATTCAACAATAACAGCCGTTCAAATTTTTTTCTTGCATTCAAAATGAGTAGAGCAAACAATTAGTTTTGAGCCGTAAGGCCATTGAATTAAGAGGTATTCCCCCCTCTTTTACTTAAATCCAACCAAGACAAACAAACAAAACTGTTTTCAACACAACAACTAAACATGAAATCTTTTGTTGAAGTTTTTTTGAACAATCTGGTAGCAGCTTCAGTTCTTTTTGAGAATGGCGCTGATAGCATTCCTAGACTAGAAAACATCAAAAATTCAAATCCAGTAGAAAGTTTTTCCACATATTTTGACATGTGAGATAGAGTAAAATGCATTTGGACCAGTTGCCAACCACTTACATTTCTATCAGCTTTTAATTCTCAGCTACAGCTGTGAAACATTCTTATCGATCAGATTGTACGGGTGTCTCATCTCGTCTAGTAGGTAAGTATGCAACAGACAAGAAGAAATTTCCTGAAGCGAAGTCAAAAAAATAGTTTTTTCATTTCTTAACAATCCAACTATAATTGAAACATTGAAACAGATTGGCCATACTGTGACCATTTGACAGTTTTTCGAGCTCAAAAACAAAGTATTTTTCTTTCTTTATGGTACACACAAAACCAGTCAAGTATTGTCAGTTATAATGATGAAAAATGATACCTCTTAACGTTCACTCTGTTGTGCCCTTAGATTTTCTAAGTCACAAACACGTTCCAATTTTACCTATGACCATTTTAGTTTAATTACAGGAAAACAAAACATTGCCTTATTTCTCACAAATGTTGCTTGTTTTGGCTTGCTGAAGACATTCATTCGAAGGTAAAATTGTCCCACAAACTTTCATTTTGAAATGGTTATAACAGATGAGAATATTCTCTGAGAAAAAGGTAAAGTTTATTTATTTTTATGACCTGAACTGCTGAGGATACCGTATAAGGGACAATCCTTAAGGTACATTTTTATGGTTTGACTTTAATAAATTCATACAAGTCACCATCGGGGAAAGTATTACGAAACGTATCGGGATATTAATCAACCTAGCCAGTTTTATTTTATTTCATAGAAAGATATTTACATTTAATGAAATGAATCAAGTGCTTTTTTTCTCGTTGGAACTTCACGTTAAGACATTCCTTGTGTATTTTCAGAGGTGATCCTTCTCAATTAGGACATGAGTGAAAAAACCACCTGCCATGCTTGGAATAATGGCCCCATCGATTGAGCTGTTACCTCAGCTCAGCAATGTGTCCAGAGTGTGTGGAAAGGCCAGAGAAAACATAAAGATAAACCAGTTCATCGTCCCAACTAAACTTTGCAAATGGCCATAAATAACTTTGGAAAAGTATTTGTGATTCAAATGAGGCGAATATGCTAATGACTTCAATCACGGCATGAATAATTTCAATGGGAAAAGTTTTCCAGATGAAAAAAACTCTCAGATTTCAACTCCAAAAGTTCATGCGGGTCGCTTCTGACCCTCGAAGGTCCAAAAACATTTTCCATTCTAAAAATTGTCCCTTTTTGAATATTTGAATATAGCAAATGTTAAACTGGTCAGCGTTCATGAAAAGACGAAGCACGTTTTGTATTCATCAACTTTTTATCTCAGCGTTGATAAGGCAGAAAGATGTCTTGAAGTTCTAAAATTAGGTTTTTAATGATTTTGCCAAAGTCAAAGGGTACAAGAAAACTGTCCTTATGTAAGTTATTCATTTTTACAAATGTGTAATTTATTTGAAGTCTTAGAGTGATTGACCATTTTTAAATTCCAAATTTACTTTAATGCAAGCAATTCAAGTAAAATAACTTTTGAAATATTAATATAAAACAAATTCAGCATTGTAATTCAAAGCTTAACTCTTTGGATTATGCATGTGTAAAAAAGTTGATTTCCGTTCTTAATTTCATCCCTGCTTCATTTCCTCACGACTTCGTAGTCTTTTAATTTTTTACTCTGATTGATATATCTGTGTGATGGAGAAACATCCTTTGTCCCATTCAGAAAAGTTCAATTTATTTTAAATGCCTTCGAAAATTTTGTCGCTGAAGGTGAAAACTGTGAGATCAAACTGATTTTACACGACCTGTCAATTTTAATAACCAAAAAAGATTCCTAATCTTGACTGAAAAATTACTTGAAATTGTGTTGGTTGAAATAAAACTTATCAAGTCTTGGAGTTCTCATATCTAGTTGAAATCATTTCTCAGGTTAAAAAGAAAACCTAGACTAAAAAATTGATTGACTCATCAGAGTAAACTTGTGCTGTTAGGGTATTTCAAAAATGCAATGAAATATGTCGGAAATTGATTCATTTTTTTTAAGTCTGTTCCTTGGAAAGTTGTTTTTGATTAGACCATAGACTTGCTATTGGCGTGAGATAATGAGGCGACTATTTCGATGAGAAATTCAAATTTCCGGAACCGGACAGGTATCTGTTCCAACTTTTTTTATTTCTTTTTTTTCAAAAGACAAAGGGTGTGTTTGTTCCATGTGAATTCGGGGGTTAGGAATTGCCTGGAAATTACTACATTTATAAGTGCTGTGACATTTTTGTCTCAAACTTGAATGTTAATTTCATGAAGCTTTTACAAAAATTCTTGAAACATATTTTTTTTTATTTTAGAGCTTTTTATGCTCAGAAATTTATTACTGCGTCATGTATTTTTCAGTTCCTTCATTGAGCAATTCAAAAATATTAATATGATTGTACACTTGAATAAACATTGTCTGACCCTTTTTTGCCTGGATGGATTTCAAATTTGAATATGAGAAAAATTCACACGATTAAAATAATTGTCAAGTAAACAAAGCAGTCTTGAAATTCAGAAAAAGAATAGTTTTTTTCTGAAAAAGTTGCCTCCACAGCTCAGCTAGTATGTAATTGTTGATCGACGTAATTGTTGGCTTATCCAATTGAAAATAGATTTTAGTTGTCTGATGCGTTGAGAAAAGTAAGGTAAAAATGAGATATTAGCCAATTCAGAATTTTTAAAAATCCTTCACTAGTGCATTCATTCAAGGAAGAAAAGAAATAGGTAGGAAATTTAGAAAAGTTTAACCTAACCGCTAATCAAATCAAAGCATTGATTACTTGAGAACTTGGCTCGGAATTATCAATCAAAGAGACTCAGAAAAACAAAAGACCCTGCCTGTAGAATTGACAGACACTGAAATACCTCTATCCAACTACTAAAGTAAATATTCATGATAAATTACCTGAATATCTACTTAACTATGATAAAAGCACTGTAACCATTCACTATCTTTTATTTTTTCCAGCGGAAAATTCTACAAATTTCTGAACGTGCGACCCAAAGAATTTGTCCCCCTCTTCTTGCCCATCAGAAACTCTTGGAAAGAATTTCTCATTTTTAGTGTCTTCTATACAAATTCCAGCCACAAAAACTATGTCGAATCGATAAAAACGTGTGTATTCAAAAACTGTGAAACGATTAAAAAACTTTTGTGTCAGACTAGCTCTTTTTCTTTGCTGCATCCAATTAACTCTAATCCAACCAAACTTTTTTCGGACGGTTTAGAGCCAAAAAGCAGCATCCAAATGTTGGTTTCATAGGATTTTAAGCAGCAGTGTAAACGAATTCTATCGAATTCACCACCGAATATCGTCTTAATCGATTGTCTCTCGAGAAATTACTTGCAAATTCCAATTATTGTTTAACAATCCATGAAAGTTTTTTCATATATATTTTCGTAACATAAAAGGGAAATAAGTCAGTGCTAGAAAGGAATTCAATCACTCAGATCGTTTTTCAACAAATTGTAATCGATTTCAAGCTAGTTTGGTTTGATTCCAATCACCAACTGTTTTCTTTTGCCCAAAATTCGATGTGAAACTGAGATCAAAATAGTTCTGCTTATCTACGTCCGTTTTTTGTCCTACAGTTTATGTGTTTGGTCTTTGAAGAGCAACAGCAAATACAAACTTGTTGAGATAAAGTAGTGGATAGCCGTAGGCAGCCATCTGAGAAACAATAAGGAGTCCCTTGTGGAGCAACTGGGCGATTTTTAAATAACCAACAGAGATTCCATATGCAGAAACTCTCACTGTAATTGAAGTTCTATTTATCAACTTACATCAGTTGGTTCAAACACAGCAGTAACGTTTTTGGTTTGATTGAAAAGAGTAAAGGGAAGACAACCAAGTAACCTACCCGATAAGATCTATCACATGAGGTTAAATAATTCCGGCTTGATTTTTATGGCTTAAAGAAAAAAGCACAATATTTCCAAAAAATCTCTTAGTTAATCAAAAGTTAAATGATACTGTCCGTCGAGCTGTCAAATTATGATATTATTCTTTTGATTCGTTCCATTTGTCAGAGTTTGTAATTTGCATAATTTGTGAACGAATTTTTTTGGCTGGGTAAAGTAAAGTAAAGTTTGTTTTTGAATCTGTTGAAAACAACTTGAAATTGATAAAACTAGTTGAAAACTTTTCTCCAGTCAATGCTTGGATGTTGTCGCTAAAAACCCGTACGACTGAGACAAAAGGATTCATTCAGAATGATAAATGATGAGATGACTAGAATCTTTTTTTCCATTTTTAGTTTTAATCGTTTGGTTTTGACCTTAAAGCCACATTCGGAAAAATCAAATATTCTCAAACAATTAAAATTGTTCGAAATTATCATGCTATGTAAGAAACGAGTCTCAAGAGAAATTTCATCCTTAGCCATCAAATATTTTACGAACTTAAAATTGTTTAATTTTAAATGTTTTCGATAAAACAGTTTCTGTATATTTCAAACTGCTCCAATCTCAGATCGAAAAGCTCATAGAAGAAATAATGGAAACTGTCAACGAGATGCGATACCCACAAAACATTGAAAAGTAGTCATGAAAAAATGAAGTCGTGAAACGTAAATGCAAAAGAACAAACAGACAAAAAATGAGACAAAAAACTTAAAATTCATGATATGCAGAACAAATGAGTGAGAAAAACTAACCATTTGAAAATGTGATATGTGCTTAAAACTCAAGTTTTCGAAAGATTAAAGCTAAAAAGCAAACTTATAACAGAAATAAATCTTCAAGTCTTTCTTCATTATGAATGATTCATCTCGTAAATAAAAAGGTCTAGCAATCAGAAAGGTTGGAATAGGACCTCTTGATCAGGTCTGTTCACTCTATGTTCAATTCAAGTCCGTGTGATTCGTTCAGCCTATTTGGTACTCTGCTGGAGGTCTCACAAGGGAAAAACTGATTTGCCTCGAATTAGATTTCATTTAGACGAGAAAGAGAGTTCCTGCATCACGAAATAACTTCTAATGATGAATATTTTTTATTGTTGCAGTGACTCTTGTTACGAAATAAGAGTCGAAAGAGAAATGAAACTCAATTTATTCCAGCTGGCAAAAAAGGTTCTTTTTACAATTGCCAAGTGTCACTTTAAAGGGTAAATATTCAATAATACATTTCATTTGGCCGTCAAACAATTTTTCAATTAAAAGTTTGAAAAACTGGCTTGTTTCTCCTCACAATGATACGATTATCTTAACTTTTAATGGCTAATTATATACACAACTCTCTAACACTTAAGGGGATGATAGCTCAATTCAACTTAAGCTACATTTGTGAAAATATGTGTTGACTTACGCAAGAAATCATAAACAAAACTAATAAAATTAATTTTTTTAGCTGAATTTCTACTCAAGTGAATGGAGTTTTCGAGACTTATCACCAGAAATCAGTTTCTTTAAAAGAAGCAAAACTTTCCCTCCATCAATTTGACGGGTTTAGGCAATTATCTACCCATTACTACTTTAAAAGCTGAGACAGATTTGACAAATATTTTTTGTTGAATTTATGATCAGTTGTTATTACTGTGGATCACTTTTCTCTTACAACGTTAAGAAGTGATAAGAAAAGTTTTGCTTTGCTCAAACACTGTCAACACAATTCAGTTAACCGATTATTCATTACATTTATATTTTGTAGAAATATTATCTGAAAGATATTGAAGATCTTTTTACTTCCCTAAAACTCCTGTAGTGAGAAATGTCAATAGTTCATCCGGCCACTTTTAATACTTTTTAAAGTGATTGTTCAATTAAAATCTTGCATATGAGAACTCATGTCACACATTTGAAGTCTCAAGATGTTTTCATCCCGCTGGAAAATGTTCTCACGAATGTTTTCTTACAATTGCAAAAAAATGTGAGTTTGCAGCAGTAGCTTTAGGAAAGAAAAATACTTTTTACTTTCGTGCGGGTCGAAATTAGTTTAGTGACTTGAATGAAGTTTATTTTTTTTCAACAAATTCTAAAACTGCAATCAGAATTTAGTGATGGGCCCTGACCCGACCCGAGCTTAGTTTTGACCCACAGTAAATAAGAGGCCGACCCAAAGAGATTTTCGGGTCAAAAATTGAAAAATTTGACATTTTTAGGTGAAATTTTCCAAATTCAAATCCATAGCATAAATGGCTGACCCGACCCGGGTAAAAAAATTTTGACCCTGACCCATCACTAAATCAGATGTCTACTTCCCCTAAGAATTTTGCTGATGTTATCAAAAAAGGCTCAAACTTCTTTCAATATTTAATGGATGCTTGACAACCAGGATTTGAAGTTTTACCTTTGAACTTGGTGCAGTCGAAAACTTAGTTGTAGCAGGAATTCTAATAAGTTCTAACGATTTTTATGACATAACGAATTCAATTTCAATTGCAACGACGTTAACAAACTGCAGTTTTATATGTTGTTAAATTGGAACTTGGTGGGCCATAAATTTTGAAGACCAGGTGCAACAATTTTCACCCGAAGGTTTTAAGTGAAGAGAAAAATTGTTTCATTCATCAAAGCCAAAATTCCCGTAGTGTCGATTGGAAAAATCAGAGCTTACAATCATCGTGTACGAAAACAGATTTCAAATAATCCTCTGGTCTGTAATATTTATCTAAACTTGCATTTTAGTTCTAGATTTTCATCATTTTGTTCAATTTTGGCCCCTCTGGCTCTATTTATTGCCAGGTGAAGAATAATTCTCACTACCAGTTGCATTCAAAAGTAATTAACCGTCCGTCACCTGGCCATTCGTACTTTATTATGATGTTCCTTGCGAAGGTCATATATTTCATCAACCTTTACCTTGTGGACGGTTAAATATCATCCATTTCCTCTAAAACTCATTTTACCACGACATTATGTCCATCTTCTTGAACTAAAGAATTTAAAAGTATGACGATTAGCTTTTAATTTTAAACTTGTTCTTCGCCAAGTGAAAAAATTTGACGTCATTAATCACCATGATGGTTATGCAAATGCAGGAAAACGTGTCTTACTTTTTTCAGAAACGGATCCTCATCTCCATATCAGCAATACTTCTATCCGGATTAGATGAAATGAATACAGCAATCTCTTGCAAAGAATTCAATTACTAACGATGTATTTATTATGTCATTGTTCCAAATATTAAACAAAATTTGCAAAAGTGCACCATTGTTAGATTAGATGTTTACACTTGTTATTCATCGCACATTAATTATTTTTCTTATTCAAACCCTAAAATTAATTTATTTGCTCTAAAACAGTGGTTAAAGCCTTTCAAAGTTTTTTAACATCTGTGGTCACTCTTTTGGCATTACATCTGTGTCTTTGACAATACATCATCGACAGATTCAAACTTGTCACTCAGTTTTCAACTATCTTTTCAGGGTGATTCACACAACTCACTCAAACGTGAAAGGAAATGTGTCGCTCGAACTTTCAAATGATTATCACTTCAACTTGAGCAAGACATAAAATACAAATATCAAAACTCATTTAGACCAATTTAATTTAAATACTTTCACTTGGGTCTCCTTGTTTTGAAGAGTTTTTGCAAAATTAGTTGAAAAGCCCGAGATGTCACGTGCAAGCATTGATTGAAAAAAGAAACTCGAAAAATGAGGATAAGTGGGTTGAGGGAGGTTCAAGCGGTAGGGTGGGATGGCTATGTTGAAGATAAAAAAGCGAAATTAAATCAATGATTCGAATAAAAATTTAAATGTGAATGCATTTTCAAGAATGTTTTGCTCAAAATAGAAACTTGACGTTTGTGCGATGCGAGTAAATTGAAACTTTTTTCAAATATTTTTTTAAGCATCTAACTATAAGGGTTCTTCAATCATAGAATAAACAATTTTATCTTTAGGTCCTCTCGATCAGGTCAAAGGCAACTCTTTCATCACTTTTTTTTCTCAAGTATTATCCATGAAAATTGCAAGCAGGAACAATAAGAACTGAGAAGTGCTACAACTCAGAAACTTTTTTAAAAAAGACCTTATAACGAAACAGTTGAAAATGAAATCTTTTCGCACGAAATCACACAATAATTGATTCACTTTGTTCGGAACTTTTGTTGAGTGACAAATGTTTCATAAGTAGATTTTTGCTGATTAAGAGTCAAAATTGTTTTTGAATTCTGTTGAAACTTTTTGCTTCTTTTCAAAATTCAAATCGAAAATGATTGTTTTAAAATTTTAAATATAGTACTTGTTTTTGAGAAGCGAAATAGATTAGAATACAAATTGTATAATTTGTTTTTCTATTAAAAGTTTTTTTTTGAAATTTTCACACTTTGTTTCTTTGAGGTAGCTTCAAACCTCACTTTAATTATTTGAGGAATTTTTTTTGTCATTTTGGTTATCCAAAGAGGCCAATTGGAGGCAAACAGGAGCACCTGTGGCTTGTTAGTTAAATTTCTAGAAAAAGAAAAGCACTTTTTTCTTTTTTCTATCAAATCTTCTGGAAAATCCTTGGTAAATCAAATTAACTTAAAATTTTCCAGTTTTCTTTCTCATAAATGGCCCCTTTTAGAAAATGTCTTTAATGGATGTTAGCGACAATGATGAGCTCTCCTTATTGAGAAAGCAAAACGCTGATCTAATGAAACTTCTTCAAGAAAAAGAAGTCATAAGGGACGAATCAATCATTAACCCAAAGCAAACTGACCTTGTTAGAATTGAGGTAACTAAATCTAAAGGCGATTTTAGCCCCAGAGAGTTGTCCGACGAAGACATTGTCACGTTTTGGACATCAACCCTTGCCCAACCAGGGGATATTTTGGATCAGTTTGATCAACATCGCTTGCCATCAGGTGCCCTTCCTTTGATATTAGCCGGTTCCCTCTCTTTTTCTACTTTCTATACTTGCATTTTAGGAACTGGTAGAGTCATTTATCGTCTCAAAAAGCCCATTGACCTACAACAGATCTCTGTCGATCCGTATTCCTGGTTTAACAAGGCTATTCAAGGAGACATTGTGACTTACACCTGCAAGATTCTAGATCTTAATTTGCTCCCAACTGCAAAACTTGGGTCTGAGGTTACCGTTTCAATAAGACAAACCCACGCAGAAGTCCCAAAATCGATCATTGACTCGTGGCTGAAACTTTACGGTACCTTTGTGTCTGATTCAAGGTTAGAATATCACTTTTGCAGTTTCTTAACATCTTGCAACAAAAGTGAACTTTTCAGATTCGTTCCTAACTCTCTGGGTTACAAAACCGAGCTGTACGTGTGTCAGCTGAAACTAGAGTTTCACATCCCTGAATTTCTACCCATCCAGGGAAAAAGGGCCCGAGTTTTTTATCACGGGATCCCTTCGTTTTGTGGCAAGTGTCACAAAGTTGGCCACCTTAAAGTTGATTGCAAAAGCTCTGCAGTAACCTGGTTAGTGAAAAGATTTTCTGAATTGTTCACCTTTGTCATTGGGGATTTTTTACTTAGGCACGATTACATCAAGCGTCTCAGAGACGCGGGTGTTCAAGACGTCCTTTTTGGAAGCTGGTTGGATTCAAACCCAGTAGAGGGCCCAGCCATTCTTGATAACGTGCCCCAGCCAGTAATTGAAAAAGAACCGGAAACCCCCGGAATCCCGACTGCCCAATTGGTCAACTTTTTATCGACCCTTATCCAAGCTCAGTCGGCAACGAAACCCGAGCAGCCACTCCCTAGTGGTGATCTGTCAGAGACAAGAAGGTCTCAGTTTGGTAGAAGGGGTCGTGGAAGAGGCCGCGGAGGTTACAGTGACCAACGCGGTACAAAGCGCAGGCTCTCTGAGGGGGATACTAACAACGTCTACAAGAAAAATAACACCAAAAAATAACCTTTCTAATAATCTTTTCCTAACAAACATTAAATTCTAGTAATTCTGTAAGCATTAATAAATACTTCATTTTTGCCCCAAAAAAATTTTTTTGTTTGTTTTTTCGTCTCATCATTCGTATTGAATTTTATTTTAGAAATGTCTTGCCTATTCTGGAATTGTGCCATGGGAATCAAGTCAAAAATAGATTATCTGAGATTAGAGGTTAAAGCAAAGGACCCTGACATCATTTTCATCGCCGAGGCAGAAATCTGCATCGATGACATTAATTTAGTGAAAATTGATAGATATGAAATTGAAATCATTGAACGAACATCAAAATCTAGGGTCCTATGCTATGTCAGATCAGGTCTAAATCATAAAAGACTTCAGACAACTGACATCAATTTGGACGTCATTGCAATTGAAGTAAAAAATGTTAGATATATTGGAATCTACAAAGGCTTCAAATTACAAGGTTTTGACTCGCAAACAGCCCACCTCCATAAACTAATCAAAGAGTTAGAGCAACTTTCTAATACAACAAAAAAGTTGATAATTGGGGGAGACTTCAACATTGATTTATTAAAACCGTCATCTGGGCTAAATGAACTAGAAAAATGGTCCTTTACAAGAGGACTCACGCAACTAGTTACTGAGAACACTCGTAGAAGGGTGGTTAATGTGAATGGGTTAATTAGAGTCGAAGAATCAGCTATCGATCATGTTTACACAGATTTGGAAAACATGCAATTAATCCAATCTTTTTCAGTTTCAGATCATGACTTCTTGATGGTAAAAAGTCATCAGTACACAAACCAAGCCACCAAGAAAATCAAAAAACTTGTCCGAGACTGGAGAGACTACGACAAAATCATGGTTGAAGCAATCATATCTGATAAAATGGAAACAACACAGATAAGTAGTCATGATGAGCTAAATTCGTTGTTAAATGACACTTTAGATGAAATTGCTCCCCTAAGGGTTATTAGAATTAAAGAAACATCAATCATCTCTACAAAAGTAGAGAGCTTAAAGAAAAGGCGTGATAGATTTTTAAAGAAATACAAAAAATCAGGTAACCCTGAACACTTAATCAAAGCAAAATCCTTCACTGCCACCCTTAAAAAGTCTGTAAAAAAGGAAACAAAAAGAATGCTACAATGCAAAGCAAAATCTAATAACCCTAAAGATTTCTGGAAAGCAGTTAATATCGCGCTAGGAAAAGTCAATCTCTCGTCTTCATTGACGATCAGAGAAAATGATCACATCATTGACAATAAATCAGAACTAGCTGAAAAATTTGGAGCTTTCTTTTTAAACAAAGTAATCTCACTGTCCTGCCATAATGTTGACCTAATAAAATTGAACAAACCTGAACATCCACTAACTTTTTCTTTTGAACAGGTTAAAATGGCCAACAAAAGCTTATCAAACAAAAGAAGCTATGGAATAGATGGTATCCCACAAAACCTGTTAAAAGACGGTGCGGAGCTACTTTGTGAAAACTATCGTCAACTCGTCAACAGATTCTGTGCAAATGGTCTCCCTGATGAATTAAAAACGGCCAGGGTAATACCTCTGCACAAAAAAGGATCAAAACAGGAAATGACAAATTATAGACCAATCTCTAATTTATCAAGTCTATCAAAACTGTATGAGAAATGCATTCTTTCCAGATTGAATGATGAATTGAAAGACCATGAGGGTCTTCATCAACATGGGTTTCGCCAAAACCATTCAACCGAAACCGCCCTCCTGCAGCTTCAAGGAATGATTGCAGAGACTCTGGATACAAACAGCAGTGGAATAGTCTATTCAGTCGACCTTTCAGCGGCATTCGACCTACTGATGCCAGATAAGTTCTATTACTTATTTAAGGATAAAATATCTGAAGGACTATTATATTGTTTGATGGACTTCCTCCAAAATCGGAAGTTCATAATTGATATTGATGGTACCAAATCAAATGTCTTTAATCTTGATAGAGGCTGTGTTCAGGGGTCGATCCTTGGTCCAAAACTTTTTACTCTTTACTTGGGTGAACTGCAACATAAACTTGGCCCAAATTCAAATTTAGTATCATATGCAGATGACACTTATGTGTTAGTTTCAGGCAATTCTGAACAGGAAGTAATCAATAATACCGAGGTTACCCTAAAAAAGCATATTGACTATTTGAAAGAAATGGGTATGGTTGTAAATGAGTCCAAGACTGAGTCAATGTGGATCGGCCCTAGCGAGCCCTCGAAAGACAGCATAAGGGTTAATGGTACCGTCTGCAAATTTTCAAATAATATCAAAGCCCTTGGAATTTATTTAGATAAGGACCTAAGCTGGGATAAACAAGCAGAATTTGTCATCAATAAAGGAAAAAGCTTATTATCCCACTTTAAATTCCTGAGAAAATACTTTAATGAACAACAATATTTAAAAATAGTATCAGGAAACTATTATGGAGCGGTATTCTATGCATGTACAGTTTGGTTTGATAAGATGAAAACTATCCATAAAACCAAACTAAATGCAATGCATTTCAGGATGCTGAGAGTCGCCTGTCGAGATTATAAACATGAAATCTCAAAAGATGAACTGATGACAAGATGCAAAAGGGCTACTCCTATTCAATGGGTCAGGTTTTTGACATCTTCAAAAGCCATCAAAATTGCAAGAAATAAAGAGCCACCTGACCTTTATGATTCACTGATGTCGACATGCTACACAGAACCAAGAAAACCCGACATTGGCTATTTTTATGACAACTCCAAACGCAAACATGGAAAACAAATCTTTCACAATCGTTTGGAAATCATGAAAGAAATAGACTTTCCCTGGCTCAACCGAATTATTACTGATGACGAAATTCGAATTGAAATGAAAAAGACATTTTTTAAATTTTAATTTATTGCAAATAACCAGGTGTTAGCAAAAGAACTTTTGTAAAGGCATTATTACTTGCATGTGAATGTTTTAATAATTGCATAATGAGTTCTTAATAAAAGCTATCTATCTATCTATCTA
>Ga0194133_10004348_pt1 | contig 19098 bp, 25 predicted proteins | sample TA2KigOf40mmetaG_FD_155448 | JGI IMG/M metagenome (GOLD analysis project Ga0194133, IMG submission 155448) | Freshwater microbial communities from Lake Tanganyika, Tanzania - TA2015055 Kigoma Offshore 40m | ecosystem: Environmental > Aquatic > Freshwater > Lake | place: Tanzania: Lake... | reverse complement strand
TCCAACCACTGTACTGCTTTGACGTGGTTGGGATTCTTCTCATCATAGAACTTGAAGAAGTTGTGTAAATCGATACGTGCCATTTTTTCCTCCTTTATCAATCAAAGATACGACCCCAACCATCGTGACCACCTGGGCACCAACGATACTTGAGAACTGCTTTTGTATAAACGGTCTTCTTACCGTTTGTCACAGGACCAGTATAGTTATCGTTGAGAGAACCATATGGATCATTAATAAAGTATCCCTTACCATCTGGTGTCTTACCGATTACAACACACATGTGCCCACCAGTAGGTGAAGAAAGAGAACCCCTGTGAAGAATACCAATAACAACAGGTTTCCCAGCATCGAGACTTTTATCAATATCAGCAAAAGAAAGATTGTAACTAAAGTGTGACTTAATTCCATAACCTGCCAGAACTTTCGTCTGTACCGCATGGTCAGTCGTGTCACCAATCGCAAATACTTTCTTAACATACTCATCATCACCTTTAATACTGCCAGGCTTCAAGAAAGCAAGGCACATCGCACAGGACGAACTATTGCAAGTTCTTTGTGCATCTCTGTAGTTATCTACTTGATTAAAATATGGAACTGCAAGAACTTCTGGTGTTGGTGGCTTCGTTCTGAAAATACCAATCCAGTCGGACTCTGCATCATCTAAGAATTTTTCTGGAAGTTTATCTTCCAACCACTGAACGGCAGCAACGTGATTTGTGTTCTTTTCATCATAAAATTTGAAAAAGTTATGAAGATCTAGGGTCATTGGATATTACTCAAAACACTGAGATATTTATTAAAAAAGCGCCTCTTTGGGCGCTTCATTTATTTTCAAACTGAACCATCAGATTTAACTTCATAACCTAATGTTATAGTTTGTCCTTTTGGTCCTCCACCACGATTAGGATTTCCTATACCCATATTTTTTACCAAATAACTTATTATTATTTATGTTATTTGGTAAATGTTCTACCATACATTTGGAATAATTTGCCCAGTAGAGAGATAAGATCCCATAGCAGCAAAGATTCCGATCATTGCCATCCATCCATTAATACGCTCAGCGCGTTCGGTAAAGATTTTTTCCATTTGTTTTCTCCTAAGAATTAAAGGTTTTCTTCTTGTTCAGTAAGAATCACACAATCGCTAGTGGGATATGCTACACAAGTAAGCACCCAACCATCAGCAACTTGTTCGTCATCCAAAAATGATTGGTCTTCATTATCTACAGTACCACTAATCAGTTTGCCAGCACAAGCAGAGCAAGCACCAGCACGACAGGAAGATGGAAGATCTACACCTGCAAAATCAGCAGCGTCACGAATGTATTGATCGTCAGGACACTCAATAACAGTTTGAGTGCCATCAGGTGATTGAAGAGTGACGTTATAAGTGGTCATTAGTAAGTTTCAGAAAGTTGATTTACAGAGTGTGCCAGCAATACAAAGAAGGCAACACTAGTAATTGTAAAGATAATTGAAGTCATTGTCAATAAATTGTCAGAAGATTCCGAAGAAGAGTTTACCAGTTGCTGCATATGAAATAAAACCAGCAACAATTCCCATCATAGCCCAGCGTCCATTAGTACGCTCCTTAATTTCTGCGGGTGAATAAATTCCATAGTTTTCATAGTACATTTGTGGTTCTTTGGCAAACATATTTTGTTGTCCACGCTCATTAGTTGTAACGGTCATTGTAGTTTTGTGAAAAATTATTACGTAATTATATAGGAAAAATAAAGAGGTGTCAAGCACCTCTTGTAGTAATTTATACTTATTTTTGTTAGAATTTACTGACCGATACGATTCACAGCAATCCTTGCGCGATTGAGAACCGAACCGCTGAGAGGAACATAACCCAAATCATCAGCAATACTCTGTGCTTTAGAACTCAGTGCATAGTTAATGGCAGAACGAATATCATCTTTCTTGGCACCATTACCATTTTTATAGGCAAGAACCCAAGTCAAAGTTGAAATTGGATATGCACCAGCACCAGCAGGATTTGGATTTTCTCCAGCAAGAGATACTGGGTCAAGTTGAATACTATTCAATGCAACTGCACCCGACTTGGCAGTAGGAAGAACAAACTTGCCTGCCTTGTTTTGAAGTGCTGCTGCTTGAAGTTTATTAGCACGGACAAATCCAGTATTCACATAACCAATCGCACCAGGAGTGGTTTTAATGCTCCCAGAAACACCTTCGTTTCCTTTTGCACCAACACCAGTAGGCCATTTGACTGCCTTACCAACACCAGGACCCCAACCACCAAAAGCATCCAGAGAGTTAGTGAATGCAAAAGTAGTTCCAGAACCATCAGAACGATACACAACTCTCATAGGACCAACAGCACAACCGATTTGCTTCCAGTCATTAATACGACCCATAAAAACATCTACAGTTTGTTTCTGAGTCAGTTTCAGATTACATCCTGGTTTGTTATAAGCAACGGCAATCGTTCCACCCACCAAAGGAATTTGAACGACACCACGCTTTACCTTTGATACTTCAGATGCCTTGATAGGTTCATCAGTGGCACCAAAATCAACAGTTCCTGCGATGAACTGCCTTACACCGGCACCGGATCCGACACTCTGATAGTTTACACGATTTCCAGATATTTGTGAGTAATCCCGAAATACTCTTGCGTAAAATGGATATGGAAAAGTTGCTCCTGCTCCATTCAGGGTTGTTCCCGCATAAGAAAGAAGAGGAATGGAAATGAGAGTAATTCCACCCATTCCCACAAAAAATTGTTTCAATTTCATAAATTTTTTTGTAATATTTTAAAAATTACAAACTCATTATATCACTATGGGGGCACCATTACAACCAAGAGAAGGTTAAGAAACTTTTTCCCTCAAAGAAATATCAACACCTCTTGATTTTTGAAATCTTGTTAATGCCCCTGGATTTGTAATATGTCCTGTTCTAATCTTTTCTAATCTTTTCTAATCTTTTTGCAAGGTCAATAAGTTCTTTCGGTGTTATAGTTGGTTTAGGTCCAGTTCCCTTCCCTTTCTTTTCTTGCATTTTAGCAAATGAAACTATGTCTTCTTTCACACAACGATTATAAGTCTTTCCAAAGAGTTTTTGTGTTCCCTTTTTCTTATAACCAGGCCAACACTTCTTTGCTTCTAGGATAAATTCCTGATAGGTCTTCATCTGCCACCACCCATTGAACGTGCTCTTTGTGCTTTCTTCAATGCAACTTTATATTCTGGAGATGGATCAAAACCTAATGGTCTCTCACCTCTTTTTCTTTGTTCTCTATCAATCTTCTGCTGTTCTAACTTACGAATACCTCTCTTTCTTCCAGGTGCTTGTGCGTCCATTTTTATTAATACTTTTTAGTTATTTATGAATTTAAACACCAACTCCATTAATAGTAGTATTTGCAAGTGCTGCGGTAGGGATAGCAGCAATTAAACCAATAATAGAAATGTGTTTGAGTTTCATAAAAGCTGAATGACTACAAGAGTATTATAGAAAAAGACAAATTGAAAGTCCACTAAGGGAAGGTTAAGGTTTTCTTTAACATAAAAAAACTACCCCTTTATGGGGTAGTTTCACTCAACCTATGAGTAGTTATCAGAAAGTGAACTTCGTTTGAATGACGCCACCCCAATTGCTTGAAGCACCTTGGAATGCCTGATTATTACCAACATAGATGATAGCAGGAGTAACACTAATGTTGTCAGAAACCTTATACTTGTAGAAGATTTCAAGCAGAGAAGCATTAGCACTTAGACCAGCAGCATTACCTGGTTGACCATAAGCAACACCAGCACCATTACCCTTAGCAAATACATCGGACCACTGAAGACCAGCAAACCAAGTTTGTGAGTTAGTAGCACCATTTACATTAGGAATGCGAGCACCAGTTACATAGTTCCAACCATAACCAGCAGAGATTGAAGGAACAATAGTGCCATTCTGAGACGGTTGCCAATAAGCATTCAGAGCATAACCATTGGAACCTTGTCCGTTAGTGAGAGCACCATTAGTACCAAGCAGACCATTATAGGTACGGACACGAGTTCCCTGAGTACCGTAACGATAACCAAAGGCAACACCCCACTGAGGAGCACGATAACCAATCTGTGCCAGAGTATTCAGACCACCTTGTTCGTTGAAAACACCAGTGGAAGAGTTATCTCCGTTCTGAGCAACATAGTTGATGCCAGCAACGATACCACCTTTTTTGCCAGGTTGGGCATACTGAATACCAAAACCAGAACCAGTTGCCTTATTATAAACACCAGGAACACCAGCAGTGGTAAAGAAGTCAAGGATTTCTGAACGATATGCAGTTGGAATCCAGGTCATCTCAGTATTACGAACCAGAGCACCAGCAGTCAGAGTGACACCCTTAGCAAGTGCGGGGAAACTGTAATACAGACGGTCAATGATTACACCATTAGCAGTAGTTTCTGCTTTATCCAGTTTCAGGAGAGAATTGGACGAACCAAAAGGTTGAGCACTGAAGTTACCACTACGCAGACGAGTACGGAGCAAATCCTTACCAGTGAATGAAGTATCAAAGTTCAGACGAAGGTCATAGTTGAAAGCAGTGTTTCCTACATTAGTTCCATTAACAGTGCGAGCACCAGGAACACCACCAAGAATCATATTAACTTCGCCACGCAGTTTGGTGGTGGTGGAGAACTGTTGTGCCTGAAGAACACCAACCTTTTGCTCCAGACCATCAACACGACCACGAAGAGTAGCAAGTTCGGATTGGAATTCGTTGAGAAGACGCTTGAGTTCGTCAGTGGTTTCAGTTACACGGTCAAGGCAAGCATTTAGAAGTGCGGCTGCTTCAAAGCGAGTCATCGCACGACCACCACCAAAAGTTCCATTAGGATAACCAGCAACACAACCGTAACGTTCTACGAGATTGCTAAGTGCTTGATATGCCCAATCAGTAGGCTTTACATCGGAAAATTGAGTAACACTTGTAACCTGGCTTTCTGAGTATTGATTGACTGCATTCATATTAAGTTCTGCAGCATTTGCAGTAACTGGAGCAATCATTCCCAGAGCAACGGGTGCAAGCATCAGTTGATTGAGTTTCATAAAAGTTGTTTTTTAGTACTAAACGACATTTAATTGTTAAGAATTACAACAGTATTCTTAAGTACTTATTTAGTGTAGTATATGACTCAATCCCTGTCAAGAGAGTTGGGCCATTGAATTTTCGGTTATCCGACCAAAATAAGGATCATAATTCATATAATCTTTAATATCAACGTTTGCTCCATTCTGTTGCCAGAAGTTTAGTTGTGCTTCATAGTTTCCTTTATGGAAAGCATCAATATGCTCTGGGTGAATAGAAGATCCAAGTTCAATCCTATAAAGGAGTAATGGAATAGAATATGTGTTACCCGAATTATAAATCAAATCATCTGCAACAGGACGTGGTTTAACTCCATTATCAAGTTTATATTTGTCACCTCTGACATGATGCTTTAAAAGTTTTTCTGCATGATGACGATTAATCAAATAGCAAGCCGTTGAAAAATCATTTACAAATCTCTTATGAAGTTTAACATGAATATCTCCAGTACAAATAATAGCGATTTGTACGATATCCCAATCGTAGGGAATATGGGCATAGAAGTCTTGCCAGGTAAAATTCCAATATGCAACTAAGTCCAAACTACAATCATCTTCCATAATGATTGTATAAGGACTATCGGAAGTTTCATACCAGTGCTTGATTGCTTTCAAGTGAGAAGTAATACAACCTATTTCACCGGATGTCATCATCTCAGGATAGCGTCCAGTAATAATATCACTCAAATCATCTTCTCTACCATCATATGCAGAGATGCGTGTGTAATTTTCAATCTCCCAATACTTAAATTGGTTCTCCATACACTTGCGTCTTTCTGGTTGCTCATCAAGATTTAAGTAATAAATTGGTCCAATACCTTTCAACTTATACGTTGATTTATTTTTGTCTACTAATTCCATTTGCCTAGTGCAGCAGTTCTTAATACTACGAAAGTGCTCATTTGTTTTCTTCAATCCACCTTTTAACTTTTAACTTTGGTTCCCATCCAAAAGTATTTCTTGCCTTATCAATACAAGCAAGAGTTGTTCTTGCTTCACCATCTCTAGGTGGGATATGCACATAATCTTTAGAAATCATTTGAGCGATTTCAAGAATAGAAATATTTTCACCACTTCCAATATTATACACCTGACCATAAGATTTGTCATCAAGATTTGCAAGAGCAACCATGAGGTTTGCATTTGCAACATCTTGAACATGTACAAAATCTCTACGTTGTTCGCCATCACCAACAATAGTTAAAGGTTCTCCAGAATTGTTTTGACGTAGAAAAATACCAATTACTGGAGCATATTGACCAGTCGTTGGTGAACGTTCCCCGTATACATTAAAATATCTGAAGATGATTGTCTTAAGTCCATAGAGATTGTTATATAACTTACAGAGTTCTTCCCCAGAAACTTTGGATACTGAATATGGATTTAAACAATCATTAGGATCAGTTTCATAGTTTGGAAATTTATTTAAACCATATGCAGATGATGTTGAGGAGTAAATGACTTTTTGAACTCCTGCCTCTCTAGCACACTGAAGAACAGTACAAGTTCCAACAGCGTTTTTAGTAACAGCATTAATTGGATTTTTGATGGCAGGTTGAAGTCTGGACTCTGCTGCAAGATGAAATACGTAATCTACATCATTGTATAAATCCCTAGTAAATTCATAATCACAAATGTCTAATTTATGATTATCTGCTTTAGGATTCCAATAAAACTTTTCATTGCACTCCGCGCTTTCGTTATCAATTACGACAACTTCCCAGTTTATACCAATTAATTTATCAACAAGATTTGATCCAATAAATCCTGCGCCGCCAGTTACTAATGCTTTCATTTTTATCTAAAGGACTTTGCAATTTTTCTTTTTAATTCTGTTGTTGAATAGTCATGACTTCTATCAACAAAAATAATATCTATATCAATATCTTTACCAGTATATGATCCATCATTATAATCCTCACCTAAAAATCTGACATTGTATTTCCCAGATTCAAGATATTTTAAAAAAGTATCTTCCGTTTGATACATAACAACATCATCAATGTACTTAATTGACTCTAAAATTTCTTTTCTTTCATCAACCGTCTGAACTGGTTTAAGTTTGTTTGGTCTTTCAAGAGACGGATCTTCATGGAGAGCAACTGTTAAATGAGTACAATTTCTCTTGCACTCCTCAAACATTCTAATGTATCCAGGATGAATAACATCAAATGCTCCCGCAATGATCCCCTTGACTTGTGATATTTTTTTCTTCCATTCCAAAACATTAATTCCTTTATCATCAATAAACCAATGGGCATGAGGTTTTATATTCATGATCAATTCATGATACTTCACTCCCCACTCTTTTAATTGCTTCTTTGTAATAATGGTGTGATCAATTCCACTTACACATCCCCTAGCAGTCATAATTTTAATGATATCACCACTATCATAAAGACGATTAATTTCATTAATTACAGATTTGTCTGGAAGTGCTTTTTCATATTGGCTTTTTTCAACACTCGTACAAATAGTGCCATCAAGATCAAAACAATAAATCATACTACCCCATGAAGAAAAATCTGATGAATACACTCAACGATGCCATAATCTTTACTATTAATATGATAGTTCCATAATGCACTTTTAGCAATACTTCGTGCTTTATTTGCTTGATTAAATCCCGTCAAAATCCCATATGGTAGAGTATTATTTTCACAATACTTGATACAATTAATAATATTTTTTGATTCCCCACCAGAACTTATCAAAATACAAAGAGTATCTGATTTTGCATAATATTGCAGAAAACGAGAATATGCATTTTCCATACCAAAATCATTGATGAAACATGTCAACATTGACGGGTCAGAAAACACCATTGAATTTTTGTTATGAAATTTCACATAGTCTTGTGAAATATGGGATGCAACAGAATTGCTACCCCCATTACCAAGAATAATAATATTATTATGATTATCAAAAGCACTTTTAAACTTTTGAAATTGTTCTTCTATATGAGCTCCTTGCAAAGACTCAATATATTCTGAAAATGGATTATTCATCTATTGTTCTACTACAAAACAACACTGCTCTTGACTAGTTCTACAAATTGCTTTTATTTTTCTATTGTATTTTTCCATCCACTCTATGCAGGCTTTATATTCGCCATCCTCCCAGTTAGGATACCATTTAGATCTTGCTTCAGGAAATTGTATGAATTCATCAAATGCAATCAGAGTTCCTTTTTTAATATGATCATTAAATTCTTGAAGTGTTAAAATTGCAGAAGAATACAAATCAGAATCAATATGAAGAAATTTTATCTGATTTATATTTTCTTTGTATCCTGGAAGACTTTCAGAAAACCACCCTTTAACTAAAGTTGCCTTATTCACATCTGGAAAAGACCCACCCAAATTAAAAAAGTTTTTTGGAACTGTATAAGTATCTGAAGTAACCCATTCCTCAGGTATACCTTCAAAACTATCAAATCCAAAAATATTATCATTTGGAAATACTTCCTCTAATATCCTAAGACTTTCTCCGTTGAAAACCCCCATTTCAACAACGTCTCCTTCAATACTTGCGTTGTTAGAAATTTCAAAAAAGTATTGTCTCTTATCGTCAATTATTTTTGAACTTAATACTTGTTCTTTAAATTTTTTTAAATTCATGATAAAATATCACCTCTTTTTAGTAAGACAGAAGAAAATACTATTGCCATAAGTAGTGTGCATTCTAAACATGGCATCACCAAAAAGATATCCAAAGAACAGACCTTGTGGACGAGCGGCAACACCCTCAGGAATTCCAGGGTGGTGAGGATACTGAATTCCTACAGGAGTAGGTGGCCAAGTTGGATCATATGCAAGTTCAAAACCACAATCAAACAGAATATTAATCCACTTTACAGAATTAAAAACTGATTGGTGGCGACGAAGGAACTTACCATTTACCCATCCTACATCATCAGGAACAACTGAAATTGAGCAACAAAACACACCATCATCCTTTAGATGATTACGAATTTGCTCAAAGAAAGTTTTTAGATCTTCTTCAGCAATATGTTCTACGACTTCCCAAGTTGTGATGAAATCAAACTGCATTTTTTCATCATCTTCATACAATTGATATGGTTTGGAGAGATCAACAGTAAACAAGTTTTTATCACCATACTGATCCCAGTTATGCTTTCCTGCACCACGCTCACGAGCATTTGTAGATCCTTCAAGACCTACACCAATATCGCCCCTGGAGATGAAATCAGCAATCAATTGTCCTCCGGCACATCCAAGATCAAGGACACGAATTTGCTCATTATTAAAATGTTCTTTTACTGCATTAATATAATCAATATCAGTCGTATTATCGTCTACAGTTCCTACGGGCGCAATATGATCAGGAGATTCAATTGCTACGGGATGTTCCGTTTCTAATCTAATCATAACTTTTTACCTTTTACTCCATCAGAGGATACATTAATTTTAACTGAAGAATATGGCAATGTCAATTTATCCTTTTCCGAAAAGGTTAAAAAGAAACCACCATTACCAGCACCGCATAACTTATGTGCGATGACAAGTGGACTATTTAGTAAATAATCATCAATCTCTTTTACTATTTGATTTTCGCTAATTGAAGAACTAGTTTGTTTTTTCTGAACCCAACTTTGATTTAAATGATGAAGAAACTCATCATAATTTTTTTGAAGTAGTGAGTCATATGCATATTCAAGTGTATCAAGTAGTGGTGGTATTTTATCAATATTATCACTTACATCTCTCAAAACATTCTTTGAATTTCTAGTGACACCGGTGAACACTAAATGTGCATCATAGTTCTCAAACAATTCTGTTGATTGAAAGTCATACTTTACAATTCCACCACGTTGAAATTCAATTCTTTTGAATCCACCAATACCACATCCATAAGGATCCTGATATCCACAATAAGGATTAAATTCTCTTTCCAAATCATAAGCAAGAGAACATATTTCAATATCGGTCATAGTAAGACCTTTGAACATAGAAACACACTTAATCAAATTAATAAGATAAGAAGAAGATGATGCAAGACCACTACCCTGGGAGTATGCATCACTTATCATACTTACTGCTAATGGAGCACATCCAAAATGATTTAAAACTACTCTAACCAAATCATTTTGAATATCTCCAATAAATTCAGTTTCTTCTCTCTTTGAATAATTTACAATATACTTATGACCTTGCATATTATAACCAAATTTGTCTTCATGTAAGGTTATGTAAGTTTTAAGGTCACAAGTAAAACTAATTACCGCACCATATCCATACTTCTCAACAAAATATGGATTATCACTAGATCCACCAAATAAAGAAACCCTTAAAGGGCAAGAAGAAACGTACATTAAAGAACAATCCAGTTATCTACATAAAGGTCTTTCGTATCTTTGTCAGCATATGCAGGACCGAACCACATTTTAGGTGCTATCACTTTTTTATTTGGATTTGATTGTAACCAAGCACCCCACCAACTCATACTACTATTAGCAATAATAGCATGAGAACACATAGACATCAAACACAAATCTGCATAAGGAAGAAATGAACCATCAGAATACTTTTCCTGTGGTTCAGAAATCATAAATCTATCACTTGAGAAAAAGTCTTGCTCTTTCACCCATTCAGCAGAATCTGAGAATACGATAACTGGTTGATTATCATCAAAATGTTCTAGTGCCTTTTCATAGTATTCTAGAGATTGAACTGGATGTTGGTCAGAACAATTTACATATGCCCACTTAAATCCTCTTGGATCAATTAGATTAGGATCACCACGACGAACATGCAGCATGATAGGTTCTTGTCCATCAAACTGCTGAATGAATTCTTTACAGGGTTGCAAGTGTTCATCTAAAAAAGTATAGTCTCTACGAATTTGTTCTGAGATATTTTTAAAATACTTTTCGGATTGAAAAAATCCATGAAGACTTACATTATCTGGGCAGTTCTCAAAAAGTTCTTCGTCAAAATGAAAAAATCTCTCACCAACATACTGAAAGTCATCATATGTGCCTATGTTATTATCAGTCACAGATTCCAACTTAAAGCATTCACTAAGACTATAATTTTCTATTCCTTTAAGATGGAATGGTGGAATAGACCATTCATAATCATGATGAGCAGCGATACCGCGAAGAGCAGCATACTCAAACATTTGATTTCCAAGTCTTCCTAAATTTCCAATCTGATTAAATGCTAACATATTTTTTAAGATAATCTTGCTTTGAATAATATTCTTTTAATTGTTCTTTGTTTAAGGTTTGTAAGTGATTCCATATCTCGAAATTTTGAGCCATATAAGGATTTCCCCTTATTGATTCTGGCCAAGAGTTCGGTCCTCTACTATGCTCCAAGTGGTAAATCCAATTATCAATTCTACCAACATTATATCCAAGAGTGGTAAATCTAAAGAATCTTTCCTTATCTTCGGGAGAAGATCCTCTAAAGTTTTCATTTTCCATTCCACCTTCAATATAAGTAGAGCGATTAAAAAACTGAACCCACCCAAAATCCGATGTGCTCATCTGAGAGTTACTATCTAGAATATCAAAATCAAAATCTTCATTTAAGAAATCGGAAACAATTTCATCGGTCACATGAACTTGTTTTTGATATGTTCCATTTCCAAAAGGATATACGACATCAGATGTTCCGTTTAGAATTGATTGATATGCACTCACATATGTCTGAACAGGCATCAGAACATCACAATCATAATTAATCACAACATCAGTTTTAACCATAGCAAGCATCTCATTTAGAATATGCATACGATAAAAAACTGGATCATCTGATTGCTCAAAAATATGTGTAAGATTAATATCTTTGCCTAAAAATTCTTTTACTTGGGGTAAAACACTTTCTGCAAATACTGGTTCACTATCAACCTCTTTTATAATTACATTTGTATTAAAGTTACCAAACAAAAAACAAAGAAGAGTAATAATATTTCTCATCCTATCCGAAGACTCTATCCTCAAAGGAATGATAAAGGTAGCATTTGATAAATCAATCATTTGGATATTCCCAACTCTCAAAAAAATCTGCGTGTTTTTCCTGTAGGTATTCTAACTCGCTTTGAATAAATTGCCAAGCAGAACCATCTCCCTCAATAATAATATCAAAATTAAGTTTTGATGTAGCGTTATTATTATGTTGTCTACTTGTTGTTAGAACATCATTTAAGATAAGTGGCATACCATATTTCATACGAAGACGATGATACCATTCATGATCCATACTCGTCAAAACAGACGTATCAAAATATTCAACATCTTTATTTTTGATAGTCACATTTGTAGGACATCCCAAAAGATTATTTCCAACTAGAAGATGGTCAGGATACTTTGGAATCCTTTCATCAAAAAAATTAACAGCGTCATAAGTATGATTAAATCCATTCACCAACCAATACTTACCACTATTATCAAGAGCATCAACAATAATACTCAAAGCGTCTGGTGAGAACAAAAAATCATCGCAGTGCAAGATTTTAATATACTCACCTTTACATAAATCCATCGCAACATTTGAGTTAGCAGACATCCCAACATGATCAAGATTTTTCTTATAAGTTATTGAAAATTTATCTTGGTATTCATTACAAAGATTTTCAACTAAATCATTTGAAGAATTGTCTGTCACAACCACTTCATAGTCATCAAAAGATTGCTGGGTGATTTTATCAAAAGACTCTTTCAGATATAACAAATCCGTTTCACTTTTAACATATGCTGGGATTGCGATGGAAATTTTAGGCATCAAATGCGCTCCCACCTTTCAGGGATAAGGTCACTATCATCAACGGTCGCAGCAGATCCATACCATACCTTAGGAGCAATAATTGGTTGAGTTGGATTTTCAATCAACCATGCACCCCACCAACTCATAGAACTATTAGCAATAATTCCACCAGAACAAAGAGACATCAAGCAAAGGTCAATATAAGGAACAAGAGAATGTCTCATCTGCCCATCAGCATCAAGATGAACATGTCCATATCTTTCATTATTTTCAGAAAGGAGGAATCTATCAGAACTAAAGATTTCTTGCTTTGAACACCAAGCAATATCATCAGAAAATACAAGAACAGGAATATCCTTATCAAACTTTTCTAATGCTCGCTCATAATACTCAAGTTCACATACAGGATGATAATACTGGAGATTTACATAATCACCTCTACGAACATGCAAGAAAATAACATCTCCAATTTCAGAAATAAAATTCTTACAAAGTTCTAAATGCTCTGATTTGAAGGTGAAGTCTTTTTTAATTTCTTCTTTGATGTGAGCGAAATACTTTTCTGTCTGAAAGTAATCCTCAAGATTGCAATTGTCTGGACAAGAATTAAAAAATTCTTCATCAAAGGAACCAGTGCTTGCTTTATAAGTTGGGAAGTCACCTGGAACCAATCCAAGATTTTTTTCACCAACACCACTCATTTCAAAACAATCAAAGAGTCCATAATTGGTTTGATGCGGGCCCTCCGAAGATGGAACAATCCAGTCATATCCATGCTGCGCTGCAATACCACGAAGGGCAGCATACTGAAACATTTGATTACCAAGACGCCCGTTAGATCCGAGCCTGTTATAACCGATCATAATTACTCCTCTATTACAATTGTGGGGGGAAGATTAAAGTGAAAACCAAATGGAGTTAATCCTTGATTTTCTGGAACTGCAGTTTCATATGAAAACCTTGCTGCAACTTCAATAGGAGGAAACTTACATCCTTCTTCAATAAACATATGTCTATTGTGTACACAAATGTTTCCATCTTCTGCGAAGTTATTTGCGTTAAAGTGTTTATAGAAATCTCCAGTGGTGCAATCAAAAGGTATTTCTCTTTTCAAAGGAACCTCAAGAAGTTTTTTACTTCTCAAAGAGAATCCACCATTTCCAACTCTGATATGTTCTCCAAATGGACTCAAATAAGAATTTTCTTGATAAGGCCAAGGAGCACCAATATAGTCATATTCATAAAACTCATCAGACCATGCATCTGGATTAATAATAAAAGCATGGTCATGAACCATCAAACAATAATCTTTGTCTACATGCTTATAGAGTTCATACAAACAATACTTACTATACTCATCAATATTAGTGATTGGAAAAAGCATTTCCTCAACCACAATACCATCTTCTAATAAAGAATCTTGATATTGATCTTTGATTTCTTTTGATGTAATAAGTTTTATTGAACCAAAATTTGCTTGTTCAACGCAAGTGTAAATTGCTTTAATAGTACCAACAACTCTGGGGGTGTTGTCTACGGCAACTAAAGTTACTCTGGATAAATCAAGCATTAATAAAAGAATCAACTACATTTTCAATATAATCAATCATGTTCTGATTAATTGTTGGAGAGCATCCAAGGAAGAATACTTTGTTCAGCACTTGATTTGCTTTTGGATATTTAGTTGCATCATCAAGGTGACTATATCCAGGATGAAGGAGAACGTTACCTGCAAAGTAATTACGTGTTTGAATTTTATTACTCTCCAAATGAGCAACAAGAGACCTTTTTAGATCTTTATCTTCACATATAATTGGCACACCAAACCAACTTGTTTCTGCACCTTCACGTTCATTAACAACTCTAGTTCCTGGAATTTTTTCAATAATCTTTTGGATTTTTTCTTTATTGCTTCTACGCAGTTGGTGAATTTCTTCAAACTTTTGAAGTTGAATAAGTCCAACAGCACCTTGCATGTCAAGAGGTTTCAGATTGTATCCCATAGTTGAGAAGACATACTTATGGTCAACTACATCTTCATAGTTTTCCAACCAAGTATCAAAACGCTTTCCACACACGCCATTAGAAAGAAGGTTCTGTTGACCAACACAATAGCATCCACGACCCCACCAAGCAAAACTACGAGCAAGGTCAATAATTCCTTTTTCGTTTGAAGAAACCATACCACCTTCCATCGTGCAAATGTGATGTGCAGGATAGAAGGAGCAAGAAGCAGCAACTGCATAATCAGTCAGATAGTTACCATGCCACTTGCTTCCAAGGCTATCACAATTATCTGCAATCAAAGCAATACTCTTGCGACGGCAAAGGTCAACAAACTTACTCATATTGTATGGATTACCAAGAACAGGTGATGATATGGCACCAACAGTTCTTTCAGTAATTTTGCTCTCAACCTGCTCCAAATCCCAATTAAGATCTTCCCAGTCAATATCAACAAAAACAGGTTTCAAACCACATTGAACAATAGGCGCAATCGTAGTAACAAACCCACAGGCACAAACAATAATTTCATCACCATCCTGCCAACCAAAATACTTTTTGAGTGCAGCGAACATTACAAGGTTGGCAGAACTTCCAGAGTTCACCATCACAGAATACTTGAAGTTAAATTTCTTTGAGAACTCACGCTCAAACTTGTTAACTTGCTCACCAGAAGAAAGCCACTTTCCTTTCATAGTGGAGTGAATAAGTTCCCTAACTTCCAGGTCATCCCAGTAGGGACCAGAGTAATAAACATTATCCTGACCACCAACAAACTCTTTTTTGTTTGCAAGATATGGGAATACATCATTATCTACTTCTTTGGCAGATTGAATAAAATTATCAATTAGGTCGTACATAGTTGTCTAATAATTTCGTCTGTTGAAATTGATTGAGTAAATCCAAGTGTTTGTAATTTTGTTGTATCAAACCAAAAATCTTTTGCCTGAACTATCTTATGGAATTCTGACGCCTCTTTTGACTTTATAATAGACTTGGAATCCAGATACTCCTTTGCTTTGCCAATTATATCACCAATAGTTGTTGGTTGTCCACTTCCAACATTATAAATTTCGTTTATGTTTCCTTTATCGCAGATAAGTTTTATTGCTCTACATACATCATCAATATGCATTACATCACGAACTGGTGTTCCATCATCATATAGATAAACATCTTCATTTTGCTTAAGAAGATTAATCATATGCACCAGAGCATTCTTTTTAAGAGATGCTTTATTGTCACTCTTACCCAAGACATTACATAATCGAAGAATACGATATTTAACATTATAAGTTTTACAAAAAGAAATTAAAAGATCCTCTGCTGCTTTTTTTGTGATTGAGTAAAACCCTGTGGGTTTGCAGTAGTATTCTTCTTTTGCTGGTAATTCACATTCCCCGTAAACGAACCAAGAACTGATAAAATTGAAGACAATATCAGAATCTCTACAAAAATCCAAAACTTCACAAAGAACCTTGAGGTTGGTTTCGACATCTAATGTAATATTGGTGTGAACGTTGTAGTTGTCTACTGTTGAAATTAAGTAGAGGATATTTTTTGTTTTTGGTTTTCTTTCTTCCCTTTCTTGCTTCACAATAAAATGTGGGTAGAGATTACAAAATCCACCACCCACAAATCCAGAAGCACCATAAACACTTAACATAATTAAAACTCTATTTTTTAGAATGAAACTGATTCAATAGATCTCGTAATGCTTGAGTTTTAATTTGATTGTATTGAACTCCCACGTCTCCTTTCATCCAAGGAAGTGTATTGCTTGCATTCTTATAATGGAAGATGAAAGCATCTTGGAGAAGATTTTCGTCAGTTTCAAACTTCAACATATCAACAAAGGTTGGTTTAGGAAAATTATTTTCTCTTGCAACTTTCATGATTGTATTAAAATTGTTGTAAGTATATTCCCAGTAGTTTTCTCTTTCAGTTTGATGTGGAAAAGTACGAAGATTTGATTCTTGATAATCACGTATTTCAACTTCACCTTTTTCAAAATCAGCAAACATCTGCCCACAACCACTATAGTTCACTTCATAAGGTGGTTGAACATCAACAAGAACACCCCATTGATCAATATAACGTTCTTTGATTTCATCCTTATACTTCTCAAGATAGAAACGAACCTCACCACCAACATCAGTTGCAATACCATCTACATCACCACAACCCCAACTAATTTCCTCTGGGTTTGGAAGTTCATGTGGTTTCGCAAAGATAATACCATTCCAAGTATATTTGAAAGCAATTTTACCAGGATTTTCTGGATTCTTATATTGTTCATGATAACGATAAGATGGAACAAAAGCAAAGTTATGATCCTTCATCTCATCGTTCAAATTAATATCTCTGATAAAAAACATATCAGAGTCAAGAATTACAGAGAGGCAATCCCCCTTTGAGATGTAATTTTTCCACCCCCAGGTAAAAGAATATGCACATGCATTATTTCCATTCGTATAACTATTACCATCAAACATCTTTACTCCATTAAGATATTGAAGTTCTGGATCAAGTTCTACCCGAATACACTTTACGCCAATCTGATCACAAATCGCACTGATTTCACCAATCTTTAATTCATCAAATCCACCATCACCTCCAGGACGCTCATTATTAAAAACAATAAATTCATAATCATCCTTAACATGACGTTTAATTGCCTCATACTGAAGTTGGATAAAGTCGGGGCGATTATGGGAATAAGTATAAATTTTAACTTTGCTCATTTAATACTCCTATAAAATAATTTTGCATTTTTATAATCTTCATATTCATCTTTACAATCAGCACCCGTCATTAAATCACCTTCACGATCTAGCCAATACCAATCATCAACAATCGATTCATGAGGTCTCCACCAACCGTTAGAAGTTTTATAATCAAACCAATACTTAGGTGCGATTACATCACAATCCTTGTTGGTCCAAACAGGCCAAAATGCAAAAGTAGAAGATGACATGATTACATTTTTAGCAGTATTGAGAATTGAATAATCAACTCCAACAGGACCACCAGGATAAGCATACCACCCAATACTACCTTGATATGGATCCTTTTCTTCCATTACTGCAGAACCAACAACCTCTGCAAATGGAATGAATTGTCTTGCATGTTCTGGGTCATCAGTTACACAAACAAATTTCATATTTGGATTTTTATCCAACATATGTTTTGCAGCATTATGATAATATTCAGGAGGAACCCAAGAAGCACCAGTCAAGTAATCACCACCACGGAATTGGATTACACAAATATCATCAGAAGAGTAATCAGTGATTTTGTTATCATAGTCCAACCACTTGATGATATCATCTCTGCGGTCATTAATGTAAGACATATTTTGAAAGTAACCTTCTACTTTCGTATTATCCTCAAGTCGATTCCAAAGTTGCTCATCAAAGACATTCATTTCCTCCCCACCCATGTAAGAAGGATATCGCTGCCTATGCTCCAAATAGTAATTGGCAATTCCTTCTGGCAGTTTAACAGGAGGTCCACCTTCTGGTCCATGCCCACCAATGACTGATTTACCCATATCAAAGTTAGTCATGAAAGCACATGCTTTAAATGGAGTGGTAGGTTTTTTCTGAATACCCCAGTCATATCCCATTCGTTCTGCAATAATTCTTGGAACTACAATATGCCAAAGTTGGTTTCCTATACCAGAACCATCGTAAATTTCAGAAACAATCATTTGATTAAACTTGCAAACTTTTCTTTATTATCAAGAATATATTGAGGATAAGAATTATCCACGGGGACTATTTGATAAACTGCATAATCTCTTCCTAAAGGATCTTTGTTATCTCTAACACGGGCAACATTCTGTTTGATTTGGTCATTGTTTAGTTCTGAGTGAGCAGCACACTCAATCTTCTTCAATACCCTTTCTTCAACAGAAAGTCCTTCACTTCCAACATAACTCCAGTGCCATCCACCAGGAAAAATTCTATAATTTTTTTCATTTTCTTGTTTACTACGAAGTTCAGACAAAGTGTACTTATCAAGTATAGACTTTCCAAATACCTTTGTACCCAACCATCTAGGTCTATCATCATAGTCCCAGTCAGTAGTCATAGCACGAATTATACCACCAACTTCAACAAGATTCAAGTATCCCATACAATTTTCTTGAGCAAAATGAAAGATTGCATCTTGCTCAAAGTATGATTGCAATTCTGAGATTGCTTCTGGGTTTGGAACTTCATCCACATCACTCCAGA
>Ga0194133_10004345_pt1 | contig 19106 bp, 18 predicted proteins | sample TA2KigOf40mmetaG_FD_155448 | JGI IMG/M metagenome (GOLD analysis project Ga0194133, IMG submission 155448) | Freshwater microbial communities from Lake Tanganyika, Tanzania - TA2015055 Kigoma Offshore 40m | ecosystem: Environmental > Aquatic > Freshwater > Lake | place: Tanzania: Lake... | reverse complement strand
TTCCAAAATTGGTGGTGCCGACTTATCTATTTCCAATCTAATAAATTCATTATCTACTAAAGACTACGATTTTAATTTTATTTGTTTAGAAAAACAAAAAATTAGTTTTTATTTAAAAAAAAAAATCAAAATTTATTAAAAAAAAAAAAAAAAAGTAAGTCTATCAATATTAGATATTAGAAAAATTATAAAAAAAAATTTAAATATAAATCAAAAAACAATATTTGTTTCCAATCAATATTTTGCAAATATTATTGCTGTTATCTCATTATTTGGATTAAAAAATTTAAAAAAAATTTTTTTAGAAAGAAATCACATAAACGAATTATCCTATTACAATAATTTTTTTGATTTTTTTAAAAAAAAAATTATTAAATTTTTATTAAATTATTTTTATAAATTTACTGACTTAGTTATCTGTAATTCAAAATTATCAGCTACTGACCTTAAGAAAAATATTTCTGTACCTGTTAAGTATATTTATAATCCAACTTATTTAAGAAAAAAATTTGATAAATATAAGAAAAATAAATTATATCCTTATAAATACATCATCAATGTATCAAGATTTGAAAAACAAAAAGATCACATGACTTTGTTAAAGTCATTTAAAAATATTCAACAATTTACTAACTATCATTTAATTCTTATTGGATATGGGTCAGAAGAAATTAATATAAAAAACTACATAAAGAATAATTTTTTAGAAAAATATGTCAAAATTATTAAAAACTTAAACAATGCTTTACCTTATATAAAGAATTCAGAATTATTTATTCTAACCTCTTTATATGAGGGACTACCAAATGTAATCATTGAGTCAATTGCATTAGGTACTCCTGTTATATCTTCTAACTGCAAATCAGGTCCAAGTGAAATACTACTAAATGGTAAGGGTGGTGATCTGTTTAACCAAGGGGATCACGACAGATTGTCTGAACGAATAATTGCTCACTATAAAAACCCCAATATTCTTAAAAAAAAACTACTTTTATCACAAAAATATCTATTCAGATTTGATCAAAATTTGATAACAAAAAAATTTGATAATGTCTTTAGATCTATATAGATAATTTTATATTTAAAAAGTAAGTTATAGTTGTTATACTTTTTTTATACATAATATCGCGGGGTGGAGCAGTCTGGTAGCTCGTCAGGCTCATAACCTGAAGGTCCTTGGTTCAAATCCAAGCCCCGCAACCAATAATAATTTTACAAATTGTGACTGAAAAAACCGTCTGTTTCTTTGGAAAATTGAATAAATATCCTAGACAATTATTCTTTAAAAATGCATTCGAAAAATATGGCTATAAAATTATATATATCGACAATAATAAAAGTATTTTTTTTAGACATTTTTTAAACCTTAAAATTTTCTTTCTAAGATTTGATTTAATTTTCGTATCGTGGCCTGGTTGGAGCGATTTAATATTTGCAAAATTATTATCATTGATAAAACGAAAAAAATTAATCTACGATTGTTTTACTACAAGCCAAGAAGATTATTTAGATAATTTCCATGGAAATATAAATTATTTTAAAAAAATATTTTATTATTTTGCTGATATAATATCATTAAAACTTCCAGATCATATTATAACTGACACTAAATATCACAAACTTTATATAATCAAAAAATATAATATAAAAAATATAACATCCATTTACATTAACGAAAAAAAAACTTTTTATAATAAAAAATCATTTAATAAAAAAAATTTAGATATAATTTTCGTAGGAGCTTTCAGAAACTTGCATGGTATAGAAAATATTATTAAAGCTCATAAAATTGTAAATTTATATAACAAAAATATTAGTTTAAGATTAATCGGAACGGACTATGGAAAAAAATATCAAAATTTAGCAAAAATGATGAGATTGCAAAATATTTTTTTTTATAGAAGGGTAAATTATAAATCTATGATAAATTATATTGAAAAAAGTGATGTTTGCTTAGGAATTTTTGGAGAAAGTATAAAAGCAGAAAATGTTATTAGTAATTTTTTAATAACAGCGTGCCGCCTTGGAAAAATTATTATAACACTAAGAACAGGCGCAGCAGAGGAAATTTTTAAAAATAAACCAAGTTGTTTTTTAATAAGCAAACCAATCGTTCAAAATTTAGCCAAAAAGATACTAGAAATAAATAAAAATTTAAAATTAATAAAAAAAAGCAGCAACACAAAAGTTATATATAATGATATTTTTAATTCTTGTGTTCAAAAAGAATTTTTTAAAAAATTAATTTCAAAATATTACATATGAGTAATTTTGACCCTCAATATTTGTTAATTTATAATTGTTTTGCAAAAGCATTTCATGAGTACACTTAAAATCATCAATACTAGCTTTTGATGGCAAAAATAACCCATCAAAATCAACTAATATTTGCTTAGGAAATATTTTTTTAATTATCAAATCTTTAATAACCTCAATTTCTTTCTTTTTTATATCTAATTTTATGAGAGGTATATTTTGAATATTATATTGAATTATTAAATCTTTAATTGAAATTGTATCAACTAAAATATAGCTTTTATTATCATACATTCCTTCTTTAATTAAACTACTGCTAGTATTAGTTGATATTTTAGGTGAATAAAATTTTGCCACACCTGATGAAATATCTACAGCTTTATTTACAAAAAAAAGATTAGATTTATTAATATTAGTTAAATCATAAGAATTACAATTTACTTTGCCATATGAAAACATATCGATTTTTTTTTTTTGTCCTGATTTCTTAATAACCTCATTATAATGAATTATTGCTTTGGGTGTGGGATCAACTAAGATAACTTTTGCATTATAATAATTTATAAAATCTATATCGAAGCTTATATCTTCACCCGCACCGCAAGAAATAATTGTTGAGTTTCTTAAGTCAGAACTATTAAGAAAAGTCCAACCTCCATATTTTGTTCCAAGTCTTAATAAATTAGTTGAGGGTTTTAAAACTTTTATGGATTTTATACTTGAAGAAAAAATTATATTTCTTAAATATTTATTAATTTTAAAATACAAAACAATAAATAAAATTTTTTTTTTAATTAAAAAAGATGCTCTATTAAAATATTTAAATAAATAATTATTCATACAAATTTATCTCTATGAAATATATCATCTAAGCTATAAAAATGAGGATAGGTAATTCAAATAATCGGGGCAACATTTTTTTTGAGAAAATCTATTTAAAAATTTCTTTGCATATGCAGTTTTCTTAATTGAAATATGATAATTTTCTACTGAAAAAACCATTTTCTTTAATAATGCTTCACTATTGTTAATCGGAACTAAATACCCTCCTTTTCCATTTAAAAGTATTTCTGATGGTCCAGATTTGCAATCAGTCGAAATACAAGGAACTTGATTATTTATTGAATCTATTAGAACATTTCCGAGACCCTCGTAAAAAGATGGAAGAATAAAAACTTTAGATTTGATAAAAAATTTCTCAGTATTCTTAACCCAATCAATAATTTTAACGTTCTTATTTAAATTTAATTTTAAAATCAAATTATCTAATTCAGACCTTTGGGCTCCATCGCCTACAATTGTCAGTTTATAATCAGGATATAATTTAATAAATTTACTAAAAGTGTAAATTAACAACTGAAAATTTTTTTGTTTTGTAAGTCTGCCGATAGACAAAAATAAGTTATCTTTTTTATTTTTTTTTATTTTTTTTATTTTTTTTATTTCTGAAAGATATGGGTTATATATATGCTTAACTTTATTTTTCTTTATCATAAAAAATTCTAATGATTTTTTTGAACCTTTTGAGTTGGTAAGAATACCATCAGAAAAATTATAAAATAAAAATCTAAGAAGAAATACAAAATAAGATAACAATTTATTATCAGAATAAATTGTTGAAGAAATAGGATCTTCGGAATTTCTTGAAATTATCTTAAATCCTAAAAATTTGCACACTAAAATTGCTATCATGCTACTTTGTAAAGAAAAAATAATAGTCTCTTTTTTACTGAAATTTTTTAATATTTTGTAAAGAATTTTTGCAGCACAAACTCCTCTTGTCACTCTTTGTGGTAAATATTTGTTTACGAAATCTTTATATTTATAGAAAAAAAAATACTTATTTCTTATTTTTTTATCAGATAAATCTTTATTACTTATTAAATGTGTGTTGATGCCTTTTTTGTTAAAATAACTTACTAAGTTATATAAATTAATAGTAACTCCACCCCTTTCCATTGAAGGATAAAAAATAATAATATTTTTAAGTTTCATATTAAATTTTTATTGAGATTTAAGAAATTTTTTTTAATAAAAAGAAAATTAGACAAATGAAATATATTATTATTAGGATGGGAAGATATAATTTTTTTTAAGCCTGAATTAAAAGGCAATATTTGATAAATATCATAATCAGGTAAAAGCTTGCTAATTGTATACAAATTTTGATTTTTTAATAATTGATATTGATTAATCTCTACCTGTATAAAGTTTGGTTTACATTCTTTAATTATAGTCTTTGCTCCTAATAAAACTTCATATTCATGACCCTCAGTGTCAATTTTGAGAAAATCTAATCCGTTTTTAAAAAAAAATGATTTATTTTTTTTATAAAACTTATCTAAAGTAATTATTTTGGAAGGAATCGAACGAATACAATTTGATTTAAAAAAAGTAACCTTATTATAATTTTTATCATATGTAGCTAGCTCGGATATATTATTTGAACTAAATAGTTTTAAACTTCCAGTTTTATTGGATATGCCAATATTATAAGCAAAAAATCTTTTTTTATGAGATTTTTCTATTTTTTTTAATAACTTAAACGCCTCAGGTAAAGGTTCGAAAGCAATAATTTTAGCTCTGGTCAACTTAATTAATGATTGAGAGTAAACGCCTACATTTGCGCCCACATCAATGCATAGTTTGGGATTAGTTTTATCTAGTAACTTAATAAAATAATTTTCACCAGTTGTTCGGGGTGATCCATAATTAGTATATCCGCTTGCTTTTAAGGTTAATTGAAAAAAAATTTCATTAACGATTCTAATATATTTTTTGCTAAAAAAAAAAGAATAAAATAATGATATAAAATTAAATATCTTTAAAAAAAAATTTTTCATATAAACTACATTAATACTTTATTAATAATTTTAAAGTGAGCATATTTTGTATATTTTTTTGACTCAATTTTTCCTCCTAAAATTTTATTTTTAATTTCTTCTTTATTTTTATTTTCTAAAATATAATAAAGCTTTTGAAGAAAATGATCTTTACGGTTTGTTGTAAATAAAAAACCATTATTTTCATTATTAATAATTTCTTTTGGTCCGTTAGGACAGTTTGATGAAAGCACTAAAGTATTAGAAGCAAATGCTTCTATTAAAACAAATCCTGGATCTTCCCACAAAGAACAGAGAACGAAAAAAAGACATTTATCGTAATATTTATAAACATTTTTTTTATATCCAATTAAAAATACTTTATCTTGTAAATTATTTTTTACAATTTTTTCTTCTAAAGCTTTCTTTTCTTCACCATCACCAATAATGATCAACTGCAAATAATTAAAATTTTTAATTATTTCTTTAAAACACTCAATTAAAAAAATAAAGTTTTTTTGTTTGGTTAATCTTCCTACTGCTAATATATACTTTTTTTCTTTGATAAAAGACTCATCTATTTTCTCGTTTCTTTTTTTATTAGTCTCGCTAATACTAACTATAGGATCTCTTAATAAATATATTTTATTTTCATTAAAAATTTTTAAATCTTTTAAATAAGTTAACGTTTCGTTTGTTGGGCACGTAATCTTGTAAAGATATTTAGATCCTAATCTCCAAAACATTTTCCTAATTGGGTTTAGCTTGGGCAGGCCAGATATTCTTAATATTATTTTAGTTTTTATAGGAAATATAATTTTTAATAATATTGGTAACGAAGTAATTAAATGAATTAATAAATAATCTGGTTTTTTTTTAATAAATAATTTTAATAATGGATAAAAATTATACAAAAAAATTAATATATAAGAAAATCTGCTTCTAAAATATCCGGATTTATTAATTCTTTTTAAGAATGAAGAATTATTAATATTTACTAAATTAATTCCTTTGATTTTAAGCTCTTCAGTATACTCATCCCACTCTCCGAATGAATTGATTATAAATGTTTCAAATTCTTTAGAATATTTATTTAAACTGTATGCCGAGTTAATCACTGCATTAACTGTGGCAACTTTAGATGTAAAAGGTGACCAATAATAAATAGATTTCATTTTAAAATCAATTCTTTTTCTATTTTACTAAATTTTTTTACAACAATATTTACTCCAGAAGATAATTTCATATATTTTTTTTTATTAAAAATAGTTTTAATTTTTTTATTAGATCCATATGTTTTTAACATTTCACCTTTTCTTTTCTGCAAATACAAAATATCAAATTTTTTATTTATTTTTTTTTTTAAAATATTCACAACATCGATCATTTTTATTGGATTGGAAGAGCATAGATTTAAGGTGATGCTGTTAATTTTTTTAAAAGATGAACGATAAAAAACTTCCGTCACGTCATCCACATAAGTAAAATCTCGAAAATAATTACCAAAATTAAAAAGTTTATTTTTTAATCCCCTATAAACATTTCTCAAAAAAATTGAAAAAAACATATCTGGTCTACCCAAAGATCCATAAACAGTGAAAATTCTAAATATTATATAAGGTATTTTTAATGATGTTCTAATTTTTTGTTCACAAATTTTTTTTGTAACAGCATAATAATTCTTTGGATTTAACTTTGCATTTTCTGTTATTGGAAATTTAGTTTGATCACCATATACAGAACTGGATGATGAAAAGATAAATTTTTTTATATTAGAACTATTTACAATCTTAATTAAATTATTAGTCGCAACAATATTATTCTGTTTATAACTTCTCGGATTTTTGTAAGAATATAATACACCCGGTTGCCCTGCTAAATGAAAAACTACGTCAGGATTTGCATTAATTAAAAATTTTTCTGTTTTACTAAAGTTACATAAATTTATTTTTTTAAAGTAAAAATTTTTAAATCTTTTAAGATTTTTTAATCTTAATAATTTTAATTTATTTGAATAATAATTATTTAAACTATCTATTCCAAAAACTAAAAAACCTTTTTTCAAAAGCTTTAATGATAAATGATAACCTATGAAACCTGCAGATCCAGTAATTAAATATCTCATATTATTTTTTATAGATTTATCTAAAAATAATATAAAGAGTAGAAATATTAATATTTAAGTTATCTTAATAAATTCATGTCAATAAAAGTAACCATTATTACAGTTGTTAAAAACGATGAAAAGTTCATCTTAAGAACTTTAAATAGTATTGAAAAACAAAATTATAATAATATTGAGCATATAATTATAGATGGAAAATCAACTGATCGTACACTTTTCAAAATAAAGAGTTTTAAAAAAAAAAATCAGATTATTATTTCTGAACCAGATCTTGGAATATACGATGCCATGAACAAGGGAATAAAATTAGCAAGCGGAGATATAATTGCGTTCTGCAATTCAGGAGATCTAATAAAAAAAAGAGGAATCTCTTTGATAGTTAATTATTTTGAAGAAAATAAAGATTTAGATTTTTTATTTGCAGGTGTATGGAGATTTTATAAAGGTTCAAAGATTAAAAAAGATACGTTCTCACCTAAAAGAATTCATTATAATTTTGATTGTTATACCGCTCATTCAACAGGTTTCTATATTAAAAAAACATCACAGAATAAATTAGGATTTTACAATTTAGCTTTCAAATGCTCTGCGGACTATGACCTTTTTTATAGAATGATTGTTAAAATGAAAATGACAGGACTATGCACTAAAAAAAATGAGATTGTAGGACTTGTTAAGAGTGGTGGCTTTTCATCTAAATTTACTTATCTCGATCATTTAATAGAAGAAACAAGAATTAGAATTCATAATCAACAAAATATTATATGGGTAATATTAATCTTTTTAATACACTATTTTAAAAATTTAAAAAAAATATTTTAATAAAATGAAAATTATTGGAATTATATTAGTAAAAAATGAAGATATTTTTATTATACACAGTATTAAAAATATAATAAGATTCTGTGACAAAATAATAATTTTAGATAACCACTCAACAGATAAAACTCATGAAATAATAAAAAATATTAAAAATAAATTTCCAAACAAAATAGAATACTCCAGAATAACAAAAGTTTCACAATCTCATAGATATGTAGAATCTTATGCAAATAAAAAAAATTGGATATTTCAGGTAGATGGTGACGAAATTTTTGATGAAAAAAGATTATTAATTCTTAAAAAAGATATTAAAAAAAATAAGTACAACAATTTTTGGAGATTAGGTGGTGTATCATTAAACTGCACAGAATTAGATAATAAATTTGCAAAAGGTTTTCTCTCACCTCCATCCAAGACTAAAGGAGTTCTATTTAATTTTAACGCTATAAAATCATGGAAAAATTGCAGAGTTGAAAGACTACATTATGGAGATATAGTTTTTAAAAATGGATTTAATCATAATAAAATAAAAATTTTAGGAAGTAACTGGGAAAATTCCAATCTAAGAAATCTTCATTTTTGTTTTTTAAAAAGAAGTTCCAAAGAAAAAGAAGATATTGTTGCCAGAAATGCGCCTTTTGAGATCGGAAAAAATCGATACTTAAGGAGCCAAATCCGTTATTTTGCATATTTAATGATTAGTTTGATTAAAGGAAATATGAAATTAAAAAGTTTATTCTATTTATTAAAAAAAAATGAACGACTTGAATCTTTAAGAAAAATTGAACAATATTGCAAAGGAAATCTTGTGCGAAAGAAACTATTTGATAAAAAATTATTCACTCTCTAATTCATAGATTTGGACAGATTCAACTTATAAAAATATAATAATGAAATAATTACTTAAATTTTTCATATAATCATATTGTAATTATTATAAATTTAAAAAGTAAAAATTAATTAAAAATAATTTTGCTGGATAGTATATCTAAAAAATTTTTATCTAAAGGTAATGAATTTTTATAAATAGAAACTTTGCCGTACTTTGGATGGAGAATATCTTTTATAAATGTCCAATTACTATCTGATTTAACTAATAGTGATATTTTTTTTGACACAAAAAAAGAAACATCGTTGTTAAAGTAATTCTTTAGATCATTGGGTTCTTTGTGAACAATGATTATATCCACATATTTATTAATATTATTCATTAACGATTTGGTAATTTGAATATTACTCTTATTTGGAAAATTTCCTAAAAAGACGGTTTTATGATTTGAAAAAAAGAAATCTTGACCAGCGGGTAATATAAACTTTTTATTTCTATAAAAAGACTCAACGCTAACAGCAGCAAAACTTTCGTCCACTACTGAAAGCCAGACAATATTTTTTTGATTATAATTTGAAATATTATCTGCTAATTCTATGTCAAATTTTTTTTTTTCTTTAATATGGTTTGGAGGATTGCTAATTTTACTATTAAAATAAATTAATTGAAAACATATGATAACAAAAAAAATTAGAAAAATTTTATTTATGACTTTTTCGAAAGAAGAAGAAAAAGAAGTAAAATAAAAAATTACAAATAAAATCATTGCAATGTATATATTTACGAAGGAGTAAATATGTACTGCTGTTGTTGTGGTTTTTAAAATAAAAATATTAAATATTGGTATGATTATACTTAAATTAATAATAAACAAATTTTTTAAATCATAAATATTATTAAAAAAAAATATTTTAAAAAAAAAAAAATATAAAGATATTAATAATAATATTATTGGAATTCCCAAAAAAGATCCCAGCGTATTTATAAAAATTTTTGATGAATCAAATATTGAATTGTTTAAATCATAACCATAAATTTTATAAAACATAATTACTGTTTCTATATGAAAGAAGATGTAAGGCGAAAATATTAGCAAAATAATAAGTATATAAAAAAAATCTTTAGGTCTAAATTTTTTAAATAAATTTTTTAAGTTTCCGGTAATTAGAATTATTAATAAGAACCCTAAATAAATAGCTAATAAATATAAAATAGATGCAAATCTTAAATATACTGGCAACAAAGAAAAAAGAAGAAATAAATAAAAATTTTTTTTTTTACCAAAAAAATTCCATTTTAAAAAATAGACAATAGATATTCCAATCACAAAACTAACATTAATATCTATATTATTACCAATTATTCCTTTGGTGGGATTATAAAGTCCAGGAATAAAAAAAATAAAGAAACTCAATAATATTGCTAATAATTTTTTCTTAGTAACTTTTTTTACAAGGCTATAAATTGAATAAATAAATATTATAAAAAAGGGCAATGAGGTTGCTAAGTGTGCAAGTTTGTATTTAGCGATAGTTGGAAAAATTATATATGGTGCAACTGCCAATATATTTCTCCCATTACTTAAGATTTCTTGTTTCAAAATAACAAAAGTTCCAAAATTTTCAGCTTTCATTGAAGCTTTAATATTTAAATAATTGTATGAAACAGCATCATGAAAATAGGGATAAATATTTAAAAATTTATTAAATAATGCAATTGCAACTAATAATGGTGTTAAGTAAATAATTAACATTAGAAACTTTAAATTTTTAAAAAAACTCATTTTTACATTTTGTTAACTGAATTTAAAATTCTCACAAATTCATTTCCAAACGCATTTTGGTCAAATTGATATGATCTATTTACGTGAATTTTATTCTTATATTTATTTAATTGAAGTAACATAATTTTAGCTAATCTTTTATAATCATTAGTATTAAAAAAAAAACAATTACTATTTGCCTGTTCTTTATGAGTAGCAATATTAGACAAAATTATTTTTTTATTTAAAAGTTTAGCTTCTTCTATTGAAGTACTTAATCCTTCATATAAAGAAGGATTAATCACGGCTAAAGATAAAAAATAAATGTAATTAACAAATTTTTTTTCAATATTTCCTAATATTATAAAATTATCCTCTAATTTATTTTTTAAAATATAATTTTTGATGCTATTAAAATAATTAGGCCAACGTCTGTCATAAGTATGACCTGTTGAAACAACAAAAACATCAATATTTTTCTTTTTTAAATAATTGAGTGCCCTTAAAACAACAAAATGATTTTTATGTCTCCAAAATTGGTTTGGCAAATAAAAAAAATTTCTTGGAAGTTTTTTTTTAATTTTCCCAACATTGGCTTTTAGCAACAATGGTCTTGGAACAAATCTTAATACTCTTACTTTAGTTATAAATCTTTTGCCGTAAAATTTAATAAATTGTTTATAAATTGTTTTACTACTTACTACTATAATTGTTGAATGCCTCACTAAAAAGTAATTATTAATTCTTCGGACAAGTCTATCTTTTAAAGAAAAAAACTCTGGGAAAAGTCTTTCTTGAAAATCAGGAATCCATGAAATAGATTTAGTAGTGGATGAGCTGCCAACAAACGCTAAATTAAATATTAATTTAATATTTTTTTTTTTAAAAAAATTTTCTAAAAAAAAATCTTTATTTAAAATAAATAGAGAAATATATCTTAATAAAATGAAAAACCTGTAAAAAAAAAAATTATTATCCAAATATTTGCAATAAATAACTTTTTTTTTAAGATTATAATTATTTATTCTTGAAATAAACTTTACTTTAATTTTATCTGTTTTTAATAATTTTAGAGAAAATAATAAGTTATGAATATAATTAACGCCACCTTGCCAACTATTCTTATGAAGATTTGGAAATGCTATTATCATTGTTTTCTTTAAACCATTTAACATATTCTTTTAATTGATGATTGAAGTTTTTTTTTGGTTTCCAGCCCAATTTTTTTATTTTTGTTATATTTGATAAAAGTTTATCTGGATTATGTATCTTTATTTTATTTGAAAAATATATCTTTTTAATACCAAAAATAATTCTTAGTTTATCTAAAACTTTTTTAATTATAAATTTTTTTCCTGATCCTACATTAAATATATTAAAATTATTTTTATAGAATTTATCCTTCAAAAATATTAAACAGCTAATCGCATCATCAATATGAATATAATCTCTCTGTTCATTTCCCGTTCCCTCAAAAACGAATAATTTATCCTGTAATTTTTTACAAGCATCCCAAAAAATTTGTTTTTTTAAACCTTCTCCATAAACAGAAAACAATCTTATAATTATAAATTTATAATCTAGTAAAATACTTTTTTTCTGGCACAGTTTCTCACATTTGACTTTAATTTTTCCATAATCTGATACTGGCTTTAAATTTGACATCTCATTTAGTAATCTTTTACTACCACCATAGACGGCTGCGGATGAAATAAAGAAAAATTTAATTTTATTTTTTGAGAAAAAATTTATAACATTACTTAAAGAAGAATAATTATCATAATAATATTTACTATTAGTTTTTCGAAAAACTGTTCCACTTCCTGCACAATGATAAATAATATTTGGTATAAATTTTAATTTTTTTAAATTCTTAAAATTTACTTCTCCTTTAAAATATTTATGATATTTTCCTTTATCTAAAGAATTTTTTCTACCTAGGCCATATACTCTATTTTTTTTATCTTTTGACAATTGAATAGATAAATTATCAGCAATAAAGCCTCCGGCCCCTGTTATTAATATATTCAATTTAATCTAATGATTGAAAATTTAAATTATTTAATATTTTTTTTTCTTCTTCAAAATTTAAGTAATTTTTATTTCCGTTTTCATCTCTACTTTCTCTAAATTTAGAACGAACAAATCCATGCTTAATTTTAATTTCTTTTATTTTGCTATTTTCTAGGTTACTTTTAATAAAATAAGCATTATTTCCAGCAGAATTACATCCAATAAAAATATAATTTTTTTTCTTACCTAGATTTATTAGTGCTTTTAAAGAAGCCCCGTAATATATATTCGAGTAATGGGCTTTTTTTCTTTCAAAATCTTCTCTGTATGGAATTGTAATTGCTTTCTCGGAACCTAATCTAGAATTATACTCTATAATAACAATTTCTGGGTCTACACAATTTATCGAATCCCAAATCCAGTAATCATTACCATCAATATCTATAGACAAAAGTCCAATCGGACCAACAAAATTATTCTCTTTGAAAATATTATTAATATTATTTTTTGTTATAAAAGATTTTATGGCAGTAATATCAAAACGCCAATAAATATCAGAACTTTTTATTTTATTTATTAAATTTTCAGATTCATCAATTATTAAACCTTTCCAATTTTTATTCATCAGTAAAAATTTTGTATTACATTCTGTGTAATCCTGAACTCCAAATTCGATAAAGGATTTATTTTTTATATCTAAGTTGTTTATAAGATAGTCTATAATTCCATCATCACCCCACTGAGAAAAAATGCTAAATTCATACGAAGAAATATTACTTTCATTTTTTTTCTTATTATTCTCAGAAATAATATTTCCCAACAAAATTTTTACTGAATCTAACTCTCTTAAATAACTATTTTCAGAGTATATGCGATCTAAAATTTTCTTAATAATCACATTAATTAAATTTTTACAATTCTCGATGGATTGCCTATTGCCATAGAATAATCTGGAACTACTTTTTGAATAACATACGCTCCTGGAGCAACAATAGAATTCTTTCCGATAGTAGTCCCAGCAGATATAACTGCATTCCTACATATAAAACTACCTTGTTTAATAAGAATTGATCCTTTAAATTCATATTTATTATTTTTAATAGGGTTTTTCTTATCTTTAATACCATGGTCGACATCACCAAAATAAACATTGTCAGCTATTAACACATTGTTTTCTATAACCACCTCTTGAAAAGCGTTTATTTGTGAAAATCTGCCAATATAAGTTCCGTCCCCAATAATCAAAGATGCTCTGCCATCTTTTCTCCAATCATTTGAATTCAGCCACACATATTTATTTATATAAACATTCTTACCTATTTCAATATTTTTAGGTGAGCTTACGATACATCCAAATCTTATAACTGAATTGCTACCAAACTTTCTAAATCTATATCTATAAAATAAAGTAGAAAATATATTTATAAGTAATTCAATTTTTTTTAAAATTTTTTCAAACATTAAAATTAATTAGTAAAAATAAACTCATTATCATTTAATATGCCATCGCAAACTATATTTAGACCTAAATCTGAATTGTTGATTAAATTCTTAATAGAGTTATTAGTAAATTTAATATGCAATTTCTTTTCTGTAAAACATTCAAAAGAATTAAATACAATTGACCTTCTAAAAAAATAATGAAAAGCATATCTTAAAGCTCTTTCTTTTCTTTCCTTGTTAACTTTTAATTTTTTAAATCTTTTTAACCAATTAAAGTATTCTCTCTGACTATTGGGGTCATAGGAAATATTTTTATTTCTAACCCATGCTTCACCAGCTGTAATAACCGGCTTTCCAAAAGTCGCAACTTCGAAACCCATTTTTGTGCCGTAAATTATTATTAAATCGCTTTTCTTACATAAAATATAAGTACTAATTTTTTCTTCTGGTCCAACTAAAAATATATTTTTAGAAAGAGAAATATTTTTATCCCTTAAAGTTTCTAACACACTTTGATTAGAAGGTATAGATCCGGTTAACTCAGCTGGATGAACTCTGATTAATAGTTGAGTATTTGTATTTTTATAAAAATTAATTGTTTTTATAATCCAATCCATCATATTTTCAAAAATATTTTTATGAAAATGTATCTGTGCATCCCAGATGACATTGGTCAATAAAGTGACTATTTTTTTCTTTTGTGAAATATTTCTTCTTTTAAAAAAATTTTTAATATCAAAATCAGGTTTTGGATTATGAAAATAAATCCAATCATTTTTTCCTGTTTCTCTTGACTTTATGTACAACTGTATCATATTTTTTTCTTTGATTTTAAAATTAATATTCTCCCAATTAGATACTGACTCATTTAATAAAGTTCTATGATAAGTATCTTTGTGTGAAAAAATAAATCTAGACTTACGAGAAGAGGCGCACCATGTAACAATTTTCATTTTATTAAGTTTAACTACATCTACAAAAATGCCTTGAGGTACATAAATTCCATGATTTAAAAAAACTAAATCAAATTTTTTTTTTTTTAATAAATTATTAAAACCAAAATAGGATAAGAATGAAGATTTTACAAAATTTAACAAAACTAATTTATCTGATACATTTAACTCTCCTTTTGCTAAAAATCTCAAAGCTCCAGCTTTTGCGTGTTCGCCAATGTTAATATTTTTAAATTTTATTTTTTCTAAATTTAATAGCGAATAATCTTTATATTTTTTATAAAAAAAAATATTAAATCTTTTTAAAAACTCATCATCAATATAGTTTCCTAAATAATTTACTGGCAATCCTGTATTTGTTAAGTAAAAATTTCCAGAATTAAAACATTGATTACATAAATTTTTATTTTTATTTTTAATATATTCGTCCTTGTTTTGAAATTGACCAATTGTAGACATTAAGCATCCATCAAGTAATTTATTACATATTAAAAACTCCACACTTGCATTTCTCATTGCTAATGCCGTACCAATTAAGGTTTCAAGTTTAACATTGAATTTTAACCCCCCAGCCCCAACAGCGATTAATATTTTATTGTTTATATTTTTTTTTTTTATAAATTTTGAGGTTTGAATAATTTTTTTCCATGCTGGTTGATATTCAAAAAGATTTGAAATATTGAAATTAATCATCAAACCAACTTTTTTTATTAAATTTATCTAATTTAACCTTTTTTTTAATAATTATTTTTGCATACTCATAATCTAACTCATTATTTATATCAAAACCTTCTAATCCATTTGAAAAATAAGGGGAAATCTTATTACCTGAAATATTTTTATATTTTAAAAAACTTTTTTTCCAAGCAATTTCAAGACTAGCATTTTGAGCATAAAACTTTGGTAATGAAGAATACTGCGAACTATGCCAGGGTGTATTATTAATTTTTTTCTTTATTAAAGGAGTGATATAATTTTTTTTATACTTCCATATTTTTCCTGGATGAATACCAGTTAATTCAACGGCTCTAATTGAGTCATTATTTTTATTAATAAATTTTTTATAAGCTTTTTTGATTGTTTTTGAACTTCTAAAAGGACTTGTTGGTCTTAAAATAGAAAAAATATCATAGTTAATATTTAGGTCTGTTAAAACTTTATCAATCCAATTTAACCAAAGATAATCTTGTGATTTGTGACCGCTAATTTTTTTTGGACGCAAACCAAAACTTTCTGCACCATAATGTTTAGCAATATTTTCATATAGTTTACTATCTGTTACAATGATAACTTTAGTAAAAATTCCTGACTTAACAGCTGCGTTTACTGTGTAAGCTAATAAAGGGTGTCCTCCTAAATTGATTATATTTTTATTATTTAATCTTTTAGAACCTGACCTTGCGGGTATAAAAGCAAACGAAGTGTACATTTACTTTAATTTTACTTCGCTCATTTTGGTAGTCGGTAAACCAGATCGAATTTTTATCCCAAATTTATCCTCTACTCTAACTCTATCATTAAAATATGGTGTGGACGCTTCTATTATCTTACAATTCGTAATTGCTTGCTCTTGGTGTATTGAACCTGGAGGAAAATGAAAAGAATCACCAGAGTTTAGTACTCGTTTCTTTAATTTTTTTCCACCACCATAATATCTCACTAAAAGCTTTCCTGAAATTAAATAACCACATTCATTTTTTTTATGATGATACTGAAGACCTCCCATTTTTCCTTTTTTAATCTGCAATAATTTTAAAGAAATCTTTTTTGAGATTAGAACTAATAATCTTTCTTTTCCCCATTCTCTCTTTCCAAGATCTTTAGATTTAGGAAAAGAAACTTTTATTATTTTTTTTTTAATAAACATTTTTAAAACTTAATAACTCATCTTTTTTTAAATTAATTTTTAATTTTTTTTCTAAAAAATATTTAAAATTATAAGGCTCTAAACCTCCGCCGGGTGATTTAAATGCCAAATCTTTCATCTGAATAGTTTGACCCTTACATAAATCTTTAGCAGCAACTATGGATTTTTTCATCTTATTTATTGGTTTTATCTCACATTTTAAAATTTTTTTATTTTCACTACCAAGCATATGCGGAATTCTTTTAAGATTTCTAACCATTTTACTTAATCCCAAAGGTTCGAGTGAAAAAGCTTGGTCAGTACCTTTCCAAGATCTATTAAGCGTAAAATGCTTTTCAAATATTCTAGCGCCTAACATATAGGCTATTGGCGCAGCATCTATTCCGTTTTCATGATCAGATAAACCAATCGGTATATTCTTAAATTTTTTTTTAAGTTTCTTAATTATATTCAAATTTAAGTCTTTAATTTCACACGGATAAGATGCTGTGCAATGCATAATAGCTAGGTTACGGTTAATTGAATAAATAGATTTTACAGCTCTATTAATATCAGAAAAATTACACCCGCCAGTACTTAATAAGATAGGTTTTTTTGTTTTTGCAATATAATTTAATAATAGCTCGTTATTTATGTCTGCTGAAGCAATCTTATATAAAGGCACTTTTACCTTCTCTAAAAAATCAACACTCTCAAAATCAAATGGTGTGGAAAAAAAAATAATATTAATTTTTTTTGCATAATCACTTAACACTTTATATTGATTAAAATTAAATTCTAAATAATCTCTATGTAGACCATAGGTTTTTCCATAACTATTTTCATTATCATAAGGAGTGTTATAGAATTCTTTAGTATATAAATTCTTATTAGATCTTTTTTGTAATTTCACAGCATCTACACCAGATAATTTTGCTTTTAAAATCATCTCTTTCGCAATTTCTAGTGAGCCTTGATGATTATGACCTATTTCAGCTATAATAAAAATTTTTTTGTATAAAAAATTTTTTAGATTGACTATTTTTTTCATAAAATATTTAAATTTAAATTATTTAGATTTTTTAATTAATTTTGAGTCTTTAATCAAATAAACAGTATCAAAAAATTTTATATTATTTAATTTATGAGTAGTAATAATAATAGTTTTTTTCCTTTTGAATTTACTTAGTAATCTATAAACGTTTCTTTCTGTAGCAAAATCTAAAGCACTAGTAGGTTCATCTAATATTAAAATTTTTGGATCTGAATATAAAGCCCTTGCTATTCCCAATCTTTGTTTTTGTCCTCCTGAAATATTTCGTCCTTTTTCATCTAACGTATAATTGTAGTTATTATTTAATTTAGTAAAAAAAGATTTCAATTGGGAAAACTTTATTGAACTTTTAAGTGCTTTTAAGCTTACCTCATTACCAACTCCTAATGCAATATTAAATTTTAGAGTGTCATTAAATATATATGGATCTTGAGGTACAAAACCAATTAACTTATTGTAATCTCGTAAAATATTTTTGATGTTAATTTTTTTATAAAATATTGAGCCATGGTCTGGATTGTACAAACCTAATAATAAATCAATAAAAGTGCTCTTTCCTGAACCAGATTCTCCAAGGAGGGCAACCATTTCACCCTCTTTTGCTTTAAAGTTAATATTTTTTAAAATAAATTTATTTTGATCAGCGTGTTTAAAAGATACGTTTTTAAATTCAATTAAAAATTTTGACTTACTCTCTTTATTTAAATTACTATTTTTGTTATATTTTTGATGTTTATAATTATCTAATAAATTAAATTGCTTTACTAAATTTTCTATTACTGTTGAGGAATATTTAATATTTTGTGTTGCTATCAAGATCTTATTAAAAGATGGAATAATTCTAAATGTAACTGCAGAAAAAATTACTAGTGTCAAAAGAAGATCCTGGTAATTCTGATTATTTGTTACTCCGAAAATAATAATAAAAATAATTAGAAAAATAAAAATAGTTTCCAGGAAAGCTCTTGGGATCTGTAAGAACGTGCTTTGTAATACTATATTTTTAAAAAATAATAAATTGTAACTTTTAAATTTTTCGTGAAAAAAATTAATTTTATTAAAAATTTTTATTTCTTTAATTGCAGCAAATACCTCTAGAATATTTTTAGTTCTTTGTTGGTCAGTAAATTGAACCAGTTTACCATATTTTTTATTATTTTTTTTTGAAAATATATAAAATA
>Ga0194133_10004343_pt1 | contig 19112 bp, 19 predicted proteins | sample TA2KigOf40mmetaG_FD_155448 | JGI IMG/M metagenome (GOLD analysis project Ga0194133, IMG submission 155448) | Freshwater microbial communities from Lake Tanganyika, Tanzania - TA2015055 Kigoma Offshore 40m | ecosystem: Environmental > Aquatic > Freshwater > Lake | place: Tanzania: Lake... | reverse complement strand
CGTCATCGACCGCGGCACCGTCTTCGCCGTGAGCCATTCCGGCCTCATGGCCGCGATCGACCTGCGCAGCGGCGCGCGCATCTGGGAGCAGGGCGTCGGCAGCTTCGAGACCCCGTGGCTGGCGGGCGACTTCCTGTTCGCCACGACGCCAGACGCGGAGGTCGTCGCCATCCACCGCCGCGACGGGCGCGTGCGCTGGGTGTCGGCGCTCGAGAGGTTCGCGGAGCCGCAGAGGCAGCGCGGGCGCATCGTGTGGACCGGGCCGATCGTTGTCGGCAAGCGCGTGCTCGTGTTCAGCTCGGTCGGCCAGGCCGTGACGCTTTCGCCGGAGACCGGCGAGGTGATGGAGCGCCTGCGCATGCCCGGCGGCGTGACGCTAGCGCCGGCCGTGGCCGGCGGGACGATCTACGTCGTCACCGACGACGCCAGCCTCGTCGCGCTGCGCTGACGATGTCCGACCCGGACAACGCGGCCGGCACGGCGCGCGCGCGGCCCTTCTCCGTCGCCATCGTCGGGCGACCGAATGTCGGCAAGTCTACCCTCTTCAACCGGCTGACGGGCCGGCGCCTGGCGCTCGTCGACGACACGCCGGGCCTGACGCGCGACCGGCGCGAGAGCCGGGCCAGGCTTGGCGCGCTCCGCTTCCGCGTCTTCGACACCGCAGGGTTCGAGGACGCGGAGGGGCGCAGCCTCGAGGCGCGCATGCGCCGACAGACCGAGGCCGCGGCGAAGGAGGCGGACCTCGTCCTGCTGGTGATCGACGCGCGGGAGGGCGTGACATCGCTTGACCGCGAATTTGCCCGCGTGCTGCGGCGCATCGGCTGCCGGGTGATGCTGATCGCCAACAAGTGCGAAGGCAAGGCCGGTATCCCCGGGCTGGCCGAGGGGCATGGCCTCGGCTTCGGCAATCCCGTGCCGGTCTCGGCGGAGCATGCCGAGGGTTTCGCCGGGCTGCAGGAGGCGATCCGCGCCGCGATGCCGCGCGCCGAGGATGGCGAGGACCGGGCGCAGCCGCCGGCGGACGACGAGGAACCCGACATCGCCTCGCTGCCGCCCGAGCAGCGGCCGATCCGCCTCGCGATCATCGGCCGCCCGAACGTGGGCAAGTCGACGCTGGTCAACCGCCTCCTCGGCGAGGACCGGATGCTGACGGGCCCCGAGGCCGGGATCACCCGCGACGCCGTCGAGACGCAATGGAGCTGGCGAGGCCGGCCGCTGCGGCTCGTCGACACGGCGGGGCTGCGCCGTCGCGCGCGCATCGACGATCGCCTCGAGCGGCTTTCCGTCTCCGATACGCTGCGCGTGGTGCGCGAATGCCAGGTGGCGGCACTCGTGCTCGACGCCGAGCAGATGCTGGAGAAGCAGGACCTGCAGATCGCCCGCCTCGTCGTCGAGGAGGGGCGCGCGCTGGTCGTGGTCGTCAACAAGTGGGACCTCGTGGACGACCCGCAGGCGGCACTGCGGCGGCTGCGCGACCGCATCGAGATCTCGCTGCCGCAGGTACGCGGCGTTCGCTTCGCCACGGTGTCGGCGCTGCATGGCCGCCGGCTCGACGACGTCGCGAAGGCGGTGCTCGAGGCCTTCGACACCTGGAACACGGAGCTTCCGACGTCGAAGCTGAACCGCTGGCTGGAGGGCGTCGTGACGGCCCATCCGCCGCCCGTGGTGCAGGGCAGGCGGCCGCGCATGCGCTTCTGCCGCCAGACGAACACGCGCCCGCCGACCATCGCGTTGTTCGGGAACAAGCTGGTGGCGCTGCCGGACGACTACCTGCGCTACCTCGAGAACAGCCTGCGCGACACGTTCGACCTGCCGGGCACGCCGATCCGCTTCGTGCTTCGTCAGACCGAGAACCCCTACGCCGAGAAGGCGGAGGGTCGACCGAGGCCGCGCCGCGCCTGACCCGTCAGCGCGCGGGCGCGACGATGGTCTCGCCGTTGCGCTCGCAGCCCTCCAGGGCGAGCTCGACGAAGATGTCGCAGAGCGCCTCGGGGGGCTTCAGCGTCATCGGGTCCTCGCCGGGGAATGCGTTCGCGCGCATCGATGTGCGCGTGGCGCCGGGCGAGAGCAGGTTCGCGCGTACCTCGGTGGAGGCGAGCTCGAGCGCCCAGACCCGCACCATCTGGTCGAGCGCGGCCTTGCTCGCGCAATAGGCCGACCAGTAGGCGTTCGCCCGCGACGACGCGCCGGAGGTCACGAAGATCGCGCGTCCCTTGCCGGCCTTGCGCAGCAGGGGGTCGAGCGTGCGGATCAGCCGCCAGTTGGCGTGGACGTTGACCCGGAACACCTCGTCCCAGAGTTTCGGGTCGTGGTGGCCGATGGGGCCGAGGGTGCCGAGCAGCGCCGCGTTGGCGACCAGGATGTCGACCTTGCCGAAGCGCTGGTAGAGCTGCGGCCCGAGCGGATCGATCCGGTCGAGGTCCGCGAGGTCGACCGGCACGAGCAGCGCCGGCGGGGCGCCGGATCGCCGGATCTCGTCGTCGAGCTCCTCGAGGCCACCCACCGAGCGCGCGAGGGCCACGACCTGGGCGCTCTCCGCCGCGAAGCGCAGCGCCACCGCGCGGCCGATGCCGCGCGACGCGCCGGTCACGACCGCGACGCGGCCGGCGAGCCGTCCCGCTGGCGCGCTCATGCGGCGGGCGACGCCGTGCGCAGCAGCGGCAGGTCGGCCACGGCGCTCTCGCGGTCGGTGAGCCGCGTCGGGTACTCGCCCGTGAAGCATGCATCGCAGTAATGCGGCTGCTCCGCGTCCCGGCCGGGCTGGCCCATGGCGCGGTAGAGGCCGTCGATGCTGATGAAGGCCAGGCTGTCGACGCCGATGAAGCGCGCCATGCCGGCGACGTCGTACTGGAAGGCCAGCAGCTTCTCGCGCTGGGGCGTGTCGATCCCATAGAAGCAGGGATGAGCCGTCGGCGGGCTCGAGATGCGCATGTGCACCTCGGTCGCGCCGGCTTGGCGCACCATCTCGACGATCTTCTTCGACGTGGTGCCGCGCACGATCGAATCATCGACGAGGATCACGCGCTTGCCGCGCAGCTTGGCGCGGTTGGCGTTGTGCTTGAGCTTCACGCCGAGGTGGCGAATCTGGTCGGTGGGCTCGATGAACGTCCGCCCGACATAGTGGTTGCGGATGATGCCGAGCTCGAAGGGAAGGCCCGCGCTCTCGGCGTAGCCGAGCGCCGCCGGGACGCCCGAATCAGGCACCGGGACGACGATGTCGGCCTCGACGCCGCTCTCGCGCGCGAGCTCGGCGCCAATGCGCTTGCGCGCGTCGTAGATCGAGATGCCTTCGACCACCGAATCGGGCCTGCCAAAGTAGATGTACTCGAAGACGCAGAAGCGCTGCCGCGCGGCGCGGCCGAAGGGCTTGGTCGAGCGCACGCCGCCCTCGTCGATCACCACCAGCTCGCCGGGCTCGACCTCGCGCTCGTAGCTCGCGCCGATGATGTCGAGGGCGCAGGTCTCCGAGGCGAGGATCCACGCGTCGTCGAGGCGGCCTAGGACCAGCGGGCGCACGCCGAGCGGGTCGCGCACGCCGATGATCTTGTTCTGCGAGATGGCGACGAGGGAGAACGCGCCCTCGACCTGGTTGAGGGCGGAGATGAGACGCGTCTCGACGTCGCCATGGGCGCGCGCCATGAGATGGTGGATGACTTCGGTATCGGTCGTCGACTGGAACAGGCAGCCCTGCCTGACGAGCACGCGGCGCAGGAACCCGGCATTGGTCAGGTTGCCGTTGTGGCCGAGCGCGAAGCCGCCGAAGTCGAACTCGGCGAAGAGCGGCTGGACGTTGCGCAGGATCGTCTCGCCGGTCGTCGCGTAGCGGTTGTGCCCGATGGCGAGGCGGCCGGGCAGGGCCTCGATGACGCGCTGGGAACTGAAGTTGTCGCCGACCTGGCCGAGCGCGCGGTGGCTGTGGAACTGCCTGCCGTCGGTCGCGACGATGCCGCAGGCCTCCTGGCCGCGGTGTTGGAGCGCGTGCAGCCCGAGCGCGGCGAGCGCGGCCGCGTCCTTGTGGCCATGGACCGCGAAGATGCCGCACTCCTCGCGCAGCTTGTCGTCGTCGAAGGGATTGGTCGTCAGAGAGGAGTGCTCGCTCATCGTGTCTGTCCCCCCGAGGGAGCCCCCTGCCGGGTCTCGATGAGATTGTCGAGGCGACGGCGTTCGTCAGGTTTATAGCCCGTTTCGCCCTGCTGCGGCGCCGGCCGCGCGCCCGGCGTGCCGAGGGCGTCGAGGGCGCCGCGGAAGATGTCGCCCTGCCGCGCCGCGCCGGCGGCCTCGCGCGGCGCGCCGCGCAGCTCCGCGGGAAGAAGCGTGCGGATCAGCTCGGCGAGGGGATCCACCATCGGCAGGGTGCGCGCGGCCTGCAGCACCTCCGGCATCTTGTCGCGCTCGAGGAAGGCCGACGCGCCGAGCCAGACGATGGCCACGAGCACCGCGCCGATCACGCCGCCCAGCACGAAGCCGAGCGTCCGGTCGAGGAAGGAGAGGGGGCTGCCGCGGACGAGCGACGAGAGCAGGTGGCTGATGATCGAGAAGACGATGAGCGCGGCCACGAACACGCCTAGGCCCGCGGCGATGTCGGCCAGCAGCTGGGGCGTCACGTACTCGCGCGCGACCGGTCGCACGTAGGAGAAGCCCCAGACCGTTACGAGCGACGCGCCGGCCCAGCTCGAAAGGGCGAGGATCGTTCGCACGAAGCCCATCACGAGGGCGATGAGCGCGCAGAGCAGTATGGCGCCCAGCACGCCGAGGTCGACGGGGTTCATGAGGCTGTCTCCGACTTCTCCCTGGACGCGCGCGTGCCGCCCCTGCCGCCGGCGAGTTGCGCGACCAGGCTGCCAAGGTCGTCGATGGCGACGACCGTGATCGCCCCGTCGCCCGGCTTGCCGCGCCGCCGCCCGGACGGGACGAAGGCGCGCGCGAATCCGAGCTTCGCGGCTTCCTTGAGCCTAGCATCCCCCTGGCTCACCGCGCGCACCTCGCCTGCGAGCCCGATCTCGCCGAAGACGACGGCATCGGGTGGGACGGGGCGGCCGCTGAGGGCCGAGACCAGCGCCGCCGCCACGGCGAGGTCGGCGGCTGGCTCCGCGATCCGCAGGCCGCCCGCGACGTTCAGGTAGACGTCATGGCTGGCGAAGACGAGGCCGCAGCGCGTCTCCAGCACCGCGAGCACCATCGCGAGCCTGCTGCCGTCCCATCCGATCACGGCCCTGCGGGCGGTTCCCTGGACCGGCGGGCCGACCAGAGCCTGGATCTCGACGAGCACGGGCCGCGTGCCCTCCATGCCGGCGAAGACCGCGGCCCCGGACACGTCGTCGCGGCGGTCGGCGAGGAAGAGCTGCGAGGGGTTCGGGACCTCGACGAGCCCGCGGTCGGTCATCTCGAACACGCCGATCTCGTCGGTCGGGCCGAAGCGATTCTTGACCGCGCGCATGATGCGGAACTGGTGTCCGCGCTCGCCCTCGAAGTACAGGACGGTGTCCACCATGTGCTCGAGGACGCGCGGGCCGGCGATCGTGCCTTCCTTGGTGACGTGCCCGACCAGCAGGATCGCGACGCCGCGCTTCTTGCCGATGCGTATCAACTCGCTCGCCGATGCGCGGACCTGGGACACCGTGCCCGGCGCGGAGTCGAGCGTGTCGACGAACATCGTCTGGATCGAATCGATCACGATGACGTCGGGCGCGTCCTTGCCCTCGAGGCTGGCGAGCACGTCGCGCACGGAAGTCGTCGAGGCCAGCGCAACGCGCGCCTTGGTCAGGCCGAGCCGCGCGGCGCGCAGCCGCACCTGGTCGATCGCCTCCTCGCCGGAGACGTAGGCGACGCGCCGCGTGCGCCCGAGCGCCGCGGCCGCCTGGAGCAGCAGGGTGGACTTCCCGATACCGGGATCGCCGCCAACGAGGACGGCCGAGCCGGAGACGAGGCCGCCGCCGAGCACGCGATCGAACTCCGCTATCCCCGTGATGGCGCGCGGCGGCGTCTCCGACGCGCCCTCGAGGCTCTCGAAGGCGATGACGCGGCCGCCGCGGCCGCCAGCGGCGCCGCCGGGGCGCTCGGCCTCGACGCTCTCCTCGGTTACGCTGTTCCACGCGCCGCAGGCCTCGCAGCGCCCCGCCCATTTCGAGTGGACCCCACCGCAGGCCTGGCAGACGAAGCGGGTCTCGCGCCTGGCCATGCCGCCCCGGCCCCTCAGGCCCGGACCTGCATCTGGATCGGGCCCTCGGCGCGGCCGTGGATGAACTGCTCCACGTGCGCGCTGCCGCTGCGGTCGATCTCCGAGATCGGGCCGGTCCAGATGATCCTGCCACCATGCAGCATCGCGACATGGGTCGCGATCTTGCGCGCCGACTGCATGTCGTGGGTGATCGAGACGGTCGTCGCGCCAAGGTCGCGCGTGCAGGCGACGATGAGGTCGTTGATGACGTCGGACATGATCGGGTCGAGCCCGGTGGTCGGCTCGTCGAAGAAGATGATCTCCGGCCGCGTCGCGATCGCGCGGGCGAGGCCGACGCGCTTCTTCATGCCGCCGGAGAGTTCGGCGGGGGAGAGGTCGCCGACCTCGGGCCGCAGGCCGACGGCGGCGAGGTTCTCGATCGCGCGCCGTCGCGCCTCGTCGCGCGCCATGCCGCGGCCCTGGACCAGCCCGAAGGCGACGTTCTCCCAGACGCTGAGGGAGTCGAACAGAGCGGCGCCCTGAAACAGCATGCCGAAGCGCGCGTTGGCGCACTCGCGCGCCGAGGCGTCCATGCCGATGGTCTCCTCGCCGTCGATGCGGATCGAGCCCGCGTCGGGCCTGATCAGGCCGAGGATGGTCTTGAGCAGGACCGACTTCCCGGTGCCCGAGCCGCCGATCACCACCAGCGAATCGCCCTTGGCGACCGAGAGTTCGACGCCGTCGAGGACCTTCTTGGGGCCGAAGGCCTTGCGAAGCCCGGAGATCGCGATCTTCGGCGGGGCGTCCATGGCGGCCTTCAGCGGGTCGAGAAGAAGAGCTCGGTCAGCATGTAGTCGAGCACGAGGATCATGATCGACGACGAGACGACCGAGTTGGTGGTGGCGCGGCCCACGCCCTGCGCGCCGCCGCCCGAATTGTAGCCGTGGAAGCAGCCCAGCATGGCGATCAGGAAGCCGAAGACCGAGGCCTTCACGAGGCCGGAGACCACGTCCATGACCTGCAGGTAGTCGACGGTCTGCTTCAGGTAGGCCGACATGTTGAAGTTCAGCTTGTAGACCGCGACGAGGTAGCCGCCGAGCACGCCGATGATGTCGGCGACCAGGACGAGCAGCGGCAGCATCGCCACCGCGGCGACGATCCGCGGCACGACGAGGTACTTGAACGGGTTGGTCGACAGCGTCACCAGAGCGTCGATCTGCTCGGTGACGCGCATCGTGCCGATCTCGGCGGCCATCGAGGCGCCGATGCGGCCGGCGACCATGAGCCCGGCGATCACGGGACCCAGCTCGCGGGTCATCGAGAGCACGACCACGGTCGCCACCGCGCCCTCCGCCTGGAAGCGCGCGAAGCCGGTGTAGCTCTGCAGCGCCAGCACCATGCCGGTGAACAGCGCCGTCAGCCCGACGACGGGAAGCGAGAAGTACCCGATGTCCATCATCTGCCGCATGACCAGCGACGGGTAGAAGGGCGGGCGCACGCAATGCGAGACGGCCGTCGCTGCGAACAGCGCGATGCGCCCGGCTCCGGACAGGAAGCCGAGGAAGATGCGGCCGATGGCGGCGAGGGGGTTCATGCCTGCCGGTACATGCGCGCGAAGCGCCGGCCGAGCGAGGTCAGCACCTCGTAGCCGATCGTGCCAGCCTCCGCGGCGACGTCGTCGACGGGACGGCTCGGCCCGAGCAGCTCGACACGGTTGCCGGGGACGAGCTCGGGGCAGGCGCTGGCGTCGAGGGTGACGAGGTCCATGGAGACCCTTCCGATGAACGGGAGGAGCTTGCCACGGTAATGGGCGCCGCCGCGATTCGACAGGCTCCGCATCCATCCGTCGGCGTAGCCCGCGGCGATGGTAGCGACGCGGGTCGGCGCCCGCGCGGTCCAGGTCGCGCCGTAGCCGACCGACTGCGCCGGTTGGATGTCGCGGACCTGCAGGACGGGCGCCAGGAGCGTGGCTACGCAGGCCTGGGGGTTCGGCCTGCCCGGCACGGGGTTGATCCCGAAGAGCGCCGCGCCGGGCCGGACGAGGTCGAGGTGCCACGCGTCGCCGAGGAAGATGCCGGAGCTGTTGGCGAGCGATGCCGGGATCCCCGGCCAGCGCGCCCGCAGATCCTTGAGGGCCGAGAGCTGCTGGCGGTTCGCCTCGACGGCCTCCTCGGCGCGGGCGAGGTGGCTCATGACGAAGGCAAGGGCGATGCCCTCGATCGACTTGCGGCTCGCGGCGAGCGCGCCCGCCTCCGAGGGCGTCATGCCGAGGCGCGACATGCCGGTGTCGACATGGATCCCGGCGAGCAGCGAGCGGCCGATCTTTCCGGCATGGCGCGACCAGCGCTGCACCTGGCCGGGGTCGTTCAGAACGGGGACGATGTTCTCCGCGACGTAGCCCTGCTCCTCGCCCTCGAGGAGCCCGTTGAGCACGAAGATGCGCGCCTTCGGGGGCACGATGTTGCGCAGCGCCAGCGCCTCGCCGAGATGCGCGACGAAGAAGCGCCTGCAGCCGGCCTTGCCGAGCGCCTGCGCGACCTCCGCCGCGCCGAGGCCGTAGGCGTCGGCCTTCAGGACCGCGCCGCACTCGCTACCCTCCGCGAGCCGCCCGCGAAGGCCGTTCCAGTTGCGTGCCACTGCGGCGAGGTCGATCTCAAGTGTCGCCTGGGAAGCAGGTACCGCTTCGATGCCCATCGCGTTCAGTTGCCCTCGTTGTGGAAATCCCCGCCGCCGGCGAGGTTGTCGAACTTGGTGTAGTTGCCGTCGAAGAAGAGCCGCACCGTGCCGATCGGGCCGTGGCGCTGCTTGCCGATGATCGCCTCGGCGACGTTGTGTATCTCCTGGCCGCGCTTCTGCCACTGCTCGTAGCGGTCGTTGAACTTCTCGTCCGATTCCTCGGCGCGCCGGCTCGGCTCGGCGCGCGAGTGATAGTACTCCTCGCGGAAGACGAACATCACGACGTCGGCGTCCTGCTCGATCGTGCCCGATTCGCGGAGGTCGGAGAGCTGCGGGCGCTTGTCCTCGCGCTGCTCGACCGCGCGGCTGAGCTGCGACAGCGCGAGCACGGGGACATGCAACTCCTTCGCGAGCGCCTTGAGGCCGCGCGTGATGGCGGAGATCTCCTGCACGCGGCTCTCCGGGCGCATGTTGGCGGGCAGCGTGAGCAACTGCAGGTAGTCGATGACGATCATGCCGAGGCCCTGGGTGCGCTCGAGGCGCCGCGCGCGCGTGCGCAACGCCGAGATCGAGAGCGCGGGCGTGTCGTCGATGAAGAGCGGCAGCCGGTCGAGCGCCGTGGCGGCCTCGACGAAGCGGGGGAAGTCCTCGCCGCGGACCTCGCCGCGCCGGATCTTGTCCGAGGGGATCTCGGTGACTTCCGCGAGGAGGCGGGTGGCCAGCTGCTCCGCCGACATCTCGAGCGAGAAGAACGCGACCTTCGCGCCATCGACGACCTCCTTCCTGCCGTCCTCGAGCGTGCGTTCCCTGTAGGCGCGCGCGGCCGAGAAGGCCATCTTGGTGGCGAGCGCCGTCTTGCCCATGGAGGGACGGCCCGCGAGGATGACCAGGTCGGACGGGTGGAACCCGCCGAGCTTCTTGTCGAGGTCGTCGAGCCCGGTCGTCACGCCCGTGACCTGGCTGTCGCGCTTGTAGGCCTGCTCCGCCATGTCGATGGCCTCCCGCAGGGCGACGCGGAACTCCTTGAACCCGCCCTCGTAGGAGCCGCTGCGCGAGAGCTCGAAGAGCTTCTGCTCGGTCGCCTCCATGTGGTCGGCGGCGGAGACGTCCTCCTCCACCGCGTAGACGTCGTTGACGACCTCGTTGCCGAGCGCGATCAGCTGCCGGCGCAGGTAGAGGTCGTGGATGATCTTCCCGTAGTCGGCTGCGTTCACGACCGCGACGACCGAGCTCGCGAGGCGCGCGAGGTATTGCGCGCCGCCGATCTCCGCGAGGCCCGCGTCCTTCTCGAAGCGGGTCTTGAGGGTGACCGGGTTGGCGACGGTGTTGCGCGCGGCCAGCTGTCCTATGGCCTCGTAGATGCGCGCATGGCGGTCGTCGGCGAAGTGCTGCGGCAGGAGGAACTCGCTGACGCGCTCATAGGCCTTGTTGTTGGCGAGCAGGGCGCCAAGGAGCTGCTGCTCGGCCTCGAGGTTCACCGGCGGCGTGCGTTCGACCCGGGCGTCGGGCACGCTCGGCCTCTGGGGCGGCAGGGGATGTTCGTCGGCCATGGAGTGCGCAGCGATACGCCCGCACCGGCAACCGTGCAACAGGGCTGATCGCGCGCGTCCTGTGAGTCGTGGTGATGGATGCCGCGCGGGCGAGCCGGGCCCGGAATGCCGAACGCCGCCGGGCATGTCCCGGCGGCGTCCTGCCTCTCGCGCGACGCGTGGGGGGAAGGGGCGCTCAGCCCTCCTCGTCCTTGCGCGCCTTGGACTTGCGCGCCTTTCGCGCGGCCGCGTCCTCGGCGGGCGCGGCCTCGGCCGGCACCGTCTCGGCGGCGGGCGCGGCCTCGGGCGCTTCCTCGGTGGGCGCGGCCTCGACCGGGGCGGCCTGCGCCTTGCCCTCGGCCTGGGCCTTCGCCTCGTCCTCGGACTGCGCCACGTTCACCTTCACCTCGACATCGACCTCGGGATGCAGCGAGACGCGGGTGGCGTGGATGCCCAGCGCCTTGATCGGCTGGAGCAGAAGCACCTGGCGGCGATCGACCGTGAAGCCGGCCGCGGTCACCGCCTCGGCGATGTCGCGGTTGCTGACCGAGCCGTAGAGCTGGCCGGTCTCGCCGGCCTGGCGGATGACGACCACCACGAGGCCGGCCATCTTCTCGGCGACCTTCCCGGCCTCTCCCTTGCGAGCGAGGTTCTGGCCCTCGAGTTGCGCGCGCTGCTTCTCGAAGACCGCGAGGTTCTCCTTGGTCGCGCGCATCGCCTTCTTCTGCGGCAGCAGGAAGTTGCGCGCGAAGCCCGGCTTCACGCGGACGACGTCGCCCATTTGTCCGAGGGACTCGACGCGCTCGAGGAGGATGACCTGGGTGGCGCTCATTGGCTGTCTCCGGTGTCAGGGATTCTTGGTTGCTGGAACTGGTCGGTCACAGGTTCGGCGCGGGGCCGGCGAAGCGTTCGCGCAGCCGCGTCCATGGCTCGACGATGCCGAGCAGCAGGACGAGGACGATCGCGGGAGCGAAGACGGGGATGGCCGCGTAGGCGACCGCGAGCAGCACGCCGCGCGCGGCGGAGTTGAGCACGAGGGCGTGGACGACGGCGAGGCCCGCGAAGGCGAAGCCAAGCGCACAGATCATCGCGAGGCTCGTGCCCGCGACGCCGGAGGCGCCGGGGAACATGGCGCCGATGGCGGCGATGGCCGCGGCGGTCGCGAACCAGCCGGGCAGGGCCAGCGCGGACATCGCGGGCGTGGGCCGGATGTTCCAGCCGAAGCGCACGAGTATGGCCTGGGCGAGCGCGGCGTTTGCGACCAAGAGGAAGAAGAAGCCGATGCCCAGGAAGCCGGGCAGGAGCCCGAGCGCGAAGCGCACTAGCTTGTCGAGCGCCTCGGGCGCAAGGTCGGCGGGGCGCAGTTCGGGCGGCAGCCCGGCGAGGACCTCGCGCGCGCGGGAAACCTGGCCGGGCGATGGATCGAGCGCGGCGGGCAGCACCGTCGCGGCGACGACGGCGGCGAGGAGGAGGCAGGTGAGCAGCAGGCCGGCCGGCGGGTACCACTCGGTGCGGCCATCGGCGCCGCGGCGCGACAGCAGCGCCTGGCGGACGAAGACCACGACGGGAAGCCCGACGGCGAGCCCGAAGGCGAGGCCGAACTCGAAGCGCACCAGGATGGCCGCCGCGGCGACGCTGCCCGCGACCGCGATCGCGGCCGCCTGCGTGCCCAGCGACAGGCCGACCAGGAAGATCGGCAGCTGCGCGAGGCTCGACAGCAGCACTCCCCCGACGTTCGCCGAGAGCGCGGACAGGGTGAGCGCCGCGGCGGCGGCCCCTGCGGCGATCGAGACTATAAGTTCGCGGGCGTTCATGACGGTCGGGCGGGGGCGCCGCAAGGCCGGCCTTCCATCCGCGGAAGGCCGGCCCCGGGGCCTTCAGCCGAGCAGGTAGGGCAGCAGCCCGATGAAGCGGGCGCGCTTGATCGCCTGGGCGAGCTCGCGCTGCTTCTTCGTGGACACCGCCGTGATGCGGGACGGGACGATCTTGCCGCGCTCCGAGAGGAAGCGCTGCAGGAGCTTCACGTCCTTGTAGTCGATCTTCGGCGCGTTTGGGCCGGAGAACGGGCAGGATTTGCGCCGGCGGAAGAACGGGCGCCGCCCGCCGCCGCCGCGGCCGTCGCGGTCGCGACCGCCCTCGCGGCCCTCGCGACCGCCGTCGCGGCCCTCGGCCTCGCGTCCTTCGTAACCGGTCGTCATGCCTCGCCTCCATCGCGCTGCTCGTAGTCGCGGCTGCGGCGGCCTTCGCGGCCCTCGCGCTCGTCGCGACGCTGCATCATCGAGGACGGGCCCTCCTCGAGGGCCTCCACCCGGACCGTCATGTGGCGCAGGACGTCCTCGTTGATGCGCATGTTGCGCTCCATCTCGGCGATCGCCGCGGGCGGCGCCGAGATGTTCATGAGGACGTAGTGGCCCTTGCGGTTCTTCTTGATGCGGAACGCGAGGTTGCGAAGGCCCCAGTACTCGCGCTTGGTGACCTCGCCGCCATGGTCCTTGACGATGGTGGCGAATTGCTCGCTCAGCGTCTCGACCTGGGTCGCGGACACGTCCTGGCGCGAGATGAACACGTTCTCGTAGAACGGCATGGAAGCACGGCTCCTTCTGGCTGTTCGACGGACCGCCGCTCCGGGAGCCGCGCGGCCCTAGCCGGCATGTGCCGGCAAGGAGACCGGCCGGATTTCTCCCGGCCAGATCGAAGGCGGGCGTTGTACACGGGGGCGATGCGTGAGCGCAAGTTTTCGCGGCGATCCCGCCCCAGCCGGCAGTTGACAGTCGTGCCGGGGGGGACGTAACCGGGCGCCCGACCAGTTCCAGGGAGGCTCCCGGACCATGACGCGCGCTTTCGTATTCCCCGGCCAGGGCTCGCAGGCCGTCGGCATGGGCAAGCCCCTCGCCGAGGCCTTCGCCGCCGCCCGCCTCGTCTTCGAGGAGGTCGACGACGCGCTCGGCCAGAAGCTCTCGCGCCTGATGTTCGAAGGGCCGGACGGCGACCTCGTCCTGACGGCGAACGCGCAGCCGGCCCTGATGGCGGTCTCGGTCGCCGTGGCGCGGGTCCTCGAGCAGGAGTTCCGCCTCGCCCTGCCGGCGATGGCCTCGCATGTCGCCGGCCATTCGCTGGGCGAGTACTCCGCGCTGGCTGCGGCCGGCGCCCTGCGGCTGTCCGACGCCGCGCGGCTGCTGCGCCTTCGCGGCGATGCGATGCAGCGCGCCGTGCCGGTGGGCGAGGGCGCCATGGCGGCCCTGCTCGGGCTCGACCTGCCCGCCGCCCAGGAGGTGGCCCGCGAGGCCGCGCAGGGCGACGTCTGCGACTGCGCCAACGACAACGCCCCCGGCCAGGTCGTGGTCAGCGGCGCGAAGGCGGCGGTCGAGCGCGCGCTCGACGTCGCCAAGGCCAGGGGCGCGAAGCGCGCGATCCTGCTCCCGGTCTCCGCGCCGTTCCACTGCGCGCTGATGCGCCCGGCGGCGGACGCCATGGCCGAGGCGCTTGGGAAGGCCGTGATCGCGCCGCCGCGCGTGCCGCTGGTCGCCAACGTGACCGCCAGCGCCACCAGCGATCCCGCGGCGATCCGCGACCTGCTGGTGCGCCAGGTCACGGGCATGGTGCGGTGGCGCGAGAGCGTCTCGTGGATGAGGGCGGCTGGCGTGTCCTCGCTCGTCGAATGCGGCGCCGGCAAGGTCCTGACCGGCCTCGCCAGGCGCATCGAGCCCGACATGGCGGCGGTCGCGCTCAACCTGCCCGCCGACATCGAAGCCTTCGCCAAGACGGTCTGAGGAGGATCCCCATGTTCGATCTCACGGGAAGGACGGCGCTGGTCACCGGTGCCTCCGGCGGCATCGGCGGCGCGATCGCCCGCGCGCTGGCGGCGCAGGGCGCGCGCGTCGCGCTGTCCGGCACACGCGTCGAGGCGCTCAAGGCGCTGCGCGCGGAGATCGGCGACGCGGCCGTCGCCGTGCCGGGCGACCTCGGTGATCCCGCGGCGACCGACAGGCTCTTCGCGGGTGCGGAGAAGGCGCTCGGTCAGGTCGACATCCTGGTCAACAACGCCGGCCTGACCCGGGACGGCCTCGCCATGCGCATGAAGGACGAGGACTGGCAGAAGGTGCTCGACGTCAACCTCTCCGCCGGGTTCCGGCTCGCGCGCTCCGCGATGCGCGGGATGATGAAGCGCCGCTGGGGCCGCATCGTCGGGATCACATCGATCGTCGGCGTCACCGGCAATCCGGGCCAGGCCAACTACGCGGCGGCCAAGGCCGGCATGATCGGCATGTCGAAGGCGCTGGCGCAGGAGCTCGCCTCGCGCGGGATCACCGTGAACTGCGTGGCGCCGGGGTTCATCGCGACGCCGATGACCGATGCCCTAAACGACCAGCAGCGCGAGCGGCTGGTGCAGTCCATCCCCGCGGGCCGCCTCGGCCAGGCGGGCGACGTCGCCGCGGCGGTCGTCTACCTCGCCTCCGGGGAGGCCGCCTACGTGACCGGGCAGACGCTGCACGTGAATGGCGGCATGGCTATGATCTGAGCGGCGGATGGCGCCGCGGCGAGGCTGGCACGCATGCGGCCTCTTGTGCTAACGACCCCGTCCGTCTAATGCCGCCTCGGGGGCTCGCGAGCCTCCGAATCGGATCCCCGGGACCGGCCCGTCTGCGGTCCGGGGACGCATGAAATCGAGCTGGAAAGGCAACCGAGATGAGCGACATCGCCGAACGCGTGAAGAAGATCGTGGTCGAGCACCTGGGCGTCGACGAGGCCAAGGTCACAGAGAACGCCTCGTTCGTGGACGACCTCGGCGCCGACAGCCTCGACACGGTCGAGCTGGTGATGGCCTTCGAGGAGGAGTTCGGCTGCGAGATCCCCGACGACGCGGCGGAGAAGATCGCGACGGTCAAGGACGCGATCTCCTTCATCGAATCGCACAAGTAACGACGCGCGGCGCCCGCTGAGTTCGCTGGAGAGGACCGGATGCGACGGGTAGTGGTGACCGGTCTCGGGCTCGTGACCCCGCTGGGGTCGGGCGTCGAGGCCTCCTGGCGGCGCCTCGTGGCCGGGGAATCCGGCCTCGGCGCGATCCAGAAGTTCGACGTGTCGGACCTGCCGGCCAAGGTCGCCGGCACCGTTCCCCGCGGCGACACCGCACAGGGGCTCTTCAACGCCGACGACTGGGTCCCTCCCAAGGACCAGCGCAAGATGGACGAGTTCATCGTCTATGGCGTCGCCGCGGGCGAGATGGCGATCGCCGACAGCGGCTGGGTGCCCCAGACCGACGAGCAGCGCGAGCGCACCGGCGTCATGATCGGGTCCGGCATCGGCGGCCTGCAGGCGATCTACGAGGGCTCGATCACGCTCAAGGAGAAGGGGCCGCGGCGCATCAGCCCGTTCTTCATACCCTCGGCGCTGATCAACCTCGTCTCCGGCCATGTCTCCATCAAGCACGGCTTCAAGGGCCCCAACCATTCCGCGGTCACGGCCTGCTCCACGGGGGTGCACGCCATCGGCGACGCGGCGCGCCTGATTGCCTTCGACGACGCGGACGTCATGATCGCCGGGTCCGCCGAGGCCGCGGTCTCTCGCCTCGGCATCGCCGGCTTCGCCGCGGCCCGCGCGCTTTCGACCTCGTTCAACGACACGCCGACGCGGGCGTCTCGTCCCTGGGACAAGGACCGCGACGGCTTCGTCATGGGCGAGGGGGCCGGCATCGTCGTGCTCGAGGAACTCGAGCACGCGAAGCGCCGCGGCGCGCGCATCTACGCCGAGGTGACCGGCTACGGCCTGTCCGGCGACGCGCACCACATCACGGCCCCGCCCGAGGACGGCAATGGCGGGTTCCGCTCCATGCGCAATGCCCTGCGCCGCGCCGGGCTGAACGTCGAGGACATCGACTACATCAACGCGCACGGCACCTCGACGCCGCTCGGCGACGAGATCGAACTCGGGGCCGTCAAGCGCCTGTTCGGCGCGCATGCGTACCAGCTCTCGATGTCGTCGACGAAGTCGGCCATCGGCCACCTGCTGGGCGCGGCGGGCAGCGTCGAGGCGATCTTCTGCATCCTCGCGATGCGCGACCAGGTCGCCCCGCCGACGCTGAACCTCGAGAACCCGTCGCCCGGCTGCGACATCGACCTCGTCCCGCACCAGGCGAAGCAGCGCAGGATCCGGCACGTGCTGTCGAATTCCTTCGGCTTCGGCGGCACGAACGCCAGCGTCGTTCTCTCGCGCCTCGACTGACGAGGCCGGCCGATGCGTATGCTCGGCCGCATCCTCGCGTGCCTCGTGCTGCTGCTCGTCGGCCTCGGCGCCGCGGGCGGCCTCGTCTGGACGCGCTACAACGCCACCGGCCCCTCGACCCAGTCGACGGCGGTCGTCGTCCCGCGCGGCGCCGGCCTCGAGGAAGTCGCCTCGCGCCTCGCGGCGGCCGGGCTGGTCGAGGACCCGAGGATCTTCGCCGTTGGCGCGATGGTCGAGGGCAGCTATCGCCGCTTCAAGTTCGGCGAGTTCGAGTTTCCCGCCGGCGTCAGCCCCCGAGGCGCGGCCGAGATCATCGTCTCCGGCAAGACGATCCAGCGGCGCCTGACCATCCCGGAGGGCCTGACCATGAAGCAGGTCATGGCGCTGGTCGCGCGCGCCGAGGGCCTCGAGGGCCAGGCGACGCCGCGCCCGGAGGGCTCCCTCATGCCCGACACGTGGTTCTACTCGTGGGGAGACTCGCGCGAGCGCTTCGTCGAGCGCCAGCGGCAGGCGATGAGCAAGCTGCTGCTCGAACTCTGGCGCCAGCGCGCGCCCGGCCTGCCGTTGCGCACGCCGCAGGAAGCCCTCGTGCTGGCCTCGATCGTGGAGAAGGAGACGGGCCTTGCCTCCGAGCGCGCGCGCGTCGCCGGCGTCTATTTCAACCGCCTGCGCCGCGGCATGCGGCTGCAGGCCGATCCCACCGTCGTCTACGGCATCAACGAGGGCGCGGGGCCGCTCGACCGGCCGATCAGCCGCGCCGACCTCGAGCTGCCCCACGCATGGAACACCTACGTGATCGAGGGGCTGCCCCCGACGCCGATCGCCAACCCGGGCCGCGCCTCCATCGAGGCGGTGCTCAGGCCGGCCGCGACCGAGGACCTCTACTTCGTCGCCGACGGGAATGGCGGGCATCTCTTCGCGCGCACGCTTCCCGAGCACAACCGCAACGTCGAGCGCCTGCGCGCCATCGAGCGCCAGCGCGCTAACAGCCGCAACTGAGCGGGCCCGAACTATCCGCCGCCGAGGCCGCGCTTGCGCGGCAGGCGCGCCATGATCCGGTCGAGCAGGGGCTCCGGCAGCGCGGCGAAGATCCTGAGCAGGAGGTAGAGCCGCAACGGGAACACGATGCGCGCCCGGTTGCGCGCCAGCCCGCGCTCGACCAGCGCCGCGGCGCGGTCGGCCTCCATCAGGAAGGGCATCGGGAAGTCGTTGCGGTCTGTCATGGGGCTGCGCACGTAGCCAGGGCAGACGACGCAGACGCCGATGCCCGCCGCGGCGGCGTCGGCGCGCAGCGCCTCGCCCCAGGTCCGGACCATGGCCTTGCTCGCGCAATAGGCCGGCGCGCCGGGAAAGCCGCGGAACGAGGCGAGCGAGCTGACGATCGCGACCTGCCCGCGCCGCCGCGGTGCCATCGCGGCCATCGCGGCGTTCACGGTGTTCACGACGCCGTCGACGTTCACCGCCATGATGGCGTCGTGCTGCACGCGCGGCTCGACGAGCCCGTCGGGCGCCGCGCCGCCGCCGGTGCCGCCGGAGATCCCGGCATTCGCGATCGCGAGGTCGAGCGGCGCGACGGCGTCGCGCCGCGCGATCCACGCGCGGACCGCCTCGCGATCCGCGACGTCGAGGATCGACGCGTCGACCTCGGTCCCCAGCGACCTGCATGCCGCGCCGACCGCCGCGAGCCGCGCCGCGTCGCGCCCGCAGAGCGAAAGCACGCGGCCCCTGCGCGCATAGCGCCGCGCGAGTGCCGCGCCGATGCCGCTCGAGGCACCCGTGACCAGCACATGCTTCGGATCTCGCATCGTCGGGTTCAACGCCTCCGTAAAGGCCCCTATAGTCGCGCCCACATCGATTCCCTGGAATGGCGTGGGAGCGCGGCGGTCGTGGCGGTATGCAGCATGACGGGATTCGTGCGCGCCGCGGCGAGCGGTTCCGGGTGGCGCTGGTCCTGGGAGGCGCGCAGCGTCAATGGCCGCGGGCTCGACCTTCGCATCCGCCTGCCCGCGGGCCTCGACCGCCTCGACCTCCAGGCCCGCGCGGCCGCCCAGCGGCGGTTCCAGCGCGGTAGCCTGTCGCTCATGCTGTCCGTTGACCCCCAGGGCGCCCCGGGCGAGGTGACGGTCGATCGCGCCCGCCTCGATGCGTGGCTCGCCCTCGAGGCGGATCTGCGCGCGCGCCATGGGCTCGCCCCGGCGCGAACGGACGGGATCCTGGCGCTGCGCGGCGTCGTGGAGTCGCGCGAGCGGAACGGCGCGGAGGTGGACGAGGCGCTGGACGCCCCGATCCTCGCCAGCCTCGAGGCCGCGCTCGAGGGCCTCGCCGCCGCGCGCGCGGAGGAGGGCGCGCGCATCGCCCCCGTCCTGCTCGGCCTGCTGTCGGAGATCGAGGGGCTGGCGGCGCGCGCGCGCGGGCTCGCCGCGCTGCAGCCGGACGCTCTGCGCGCGCGCATGCTGCAGCAGCTCGCGGAGTTCGGCGCTGCGGTCCCGCCGCTGCCGCCCGAGCGCCTCGCGCAGGAGGTGGCGCTG
>Ga0194133_10004341_pt1 | contig 19121 bp, 18 predicted proteins | sample TA2KigOf40mmetaG_FD_155448 | JGI IMG/M metagenome (GOLD analysis project Ga0194133, IMG submission 155448) | Freshwater microbial communities from Lake Tanganyika, Tanzania - TA2015055 Kigoma Offshore 40m | ecosystem: Environmental > Aquatic > Freshwater > Lake | place: Tanzania: Lake... | reverse complement strand
TGAATACGTGGTGCAGACCCCTAGTGACAACCTCCCTCGAAACGATACCTTGAACGAGGGCGTCAAACTTTGGAATGAGTTTGCTTACGATGATGGAACAGCCGAAACCGGCTACGGAATTAACGTAGTCGCTGGTTCTTGTGCAAATAAATTTTGGTTATCCAAACCCGACACCCTGAGGGGTGTTTGGATGTATTTTACCCAAGCTGCGGCCAACGCCTCCAATGAGTTATTTGTACTCAAGGTTTGGTCGCAAATCCAAGAAGGGGGCAGAGCCGCCACCGAGATTTTTCGATCGCCTATCCCTTACCGTCCACGGTACGGGGATAGTATTGGTCAATTTCAATATTTTGCAATTAATCCCCCTTTGTTGGTGCAGGATTCTTTCTATATTGGTTGGCAGCAAGAAACACCTGGACTTATCAACATCGGACTGGATCGTAACGATACCCTTGTCCGATATAATCGTTGGTATAATACCCAGGGGATTTGGGAGGAATCCTCCATTGCAGGTTCTTGGATGATACGACCGGTCATGGGGGGGCCTTTTCGTTATCCGGCCACCATCCGCTCTGATGAAAATGCTCTGCCTACCCAATGGTCGGTGGTCCCAAACCCTGTGCAGGCCTCCAATCCCGTATTTAATCTTAGAGGTACTGGTCAATTGAGATTTGCCCAGCTATGGAATTCGGCAGGGGTCTTGATGGGTCAGGTTTCTTACGAAGCTGCACAAGAATCGGAAAGGTCTTATGCCTTCGTCATTCCGTCCATGGCCTTAACTCCGGGTATTTATCTGTTGTTACTTAAGGATATCAACGGCGCCCTTCACCGTTGCAAAATTCTGCTTCAATAATAAACCTTTTCGCTATGTCTTCGAATACCATGCCCAAAAATCCATCGCATTCCCTAACGGTGATGAACGAATTGGTTCTGCCCAACGATACCAACACGTTGAACAATTTGATGGGAGGCCGACTCTTGCATTGGATGGATATTTGTGCGGCAATTGCCGCGCAGAAGCATGCCAACCGTATTGTGGTTACCGCATCCGTGGACAATGTGAGCTTCAACCGTGCAATTCGGCTTGGGAATTTGGTGAGTTTAACCGCCAGGGTTACCCGAGCCTTTCAAACCTCCATGGAGGTTCACCTGGAAGTATGGTGCGAGAACATTCCTAAGGGTATCCGACATTTGTGCAACAAGGCCTATTTCACTTTTGTGGCGGTGGATGACGGCGGTATGCCAACTTCGGTTCCTGAATTGGTCCCTGAATCAGAGGAAGACCAAATTCACTTTGCAGGTGCCTTGCGCAGGCGGCAGCTCAGACTAGTCCTGGGCGGTCGAATGAAACCCAGCGAAGCCAACGAGCTACGCTCCATTTTCGAATAGAACCCGGTCGAAACCCTCAACCTTGGAGTGCTTGGATTAAGCCCTCTAATGGGTCAATACAGAGATCAATCCGCGAAATCGCTGTCCTTAAGTTTGGGATTGATGCTACCCTCTTTGACTTGAAATTCAATTTGTTGAGGGCCCATACTGATATTGACTTTATGGGGAATCAAAAGCCCTTTGCCAATATCCCGGTAGTCTGAAAAGGAACTTGTGTTGGAAGCCTCCTTACCATCAGGGCTTTTGGTACTGCGTACCGTTTGCACTTTCAGCCCGGTACCAAGGTTGTAGAAATGACTTTCGGTATTCCCATTCAGGTACGTCCAATCCAGTCTTGCACAGAGCTCTTTGTTGAGAATGGCTGCTCCCCCCAATTTCAATTTACCGTTGGATTGAACCAACCACTCGATCTCCGGACAAGGTAGGGCATCGAGGGCTTGCTGAGCGGTTTCCTCTGCGTCGGCAGGCCGATCTCCTTGCATACTCTTGCGTGAAAGCTTTCCGTCTTTGTACAAATCGGATGACATCACCATGGAGCCGTTCAATTTGACCGTGGTCAAGGAGGCCAAGGGTTTGCTTCGTTTGATCTCGATTAAATCCAAATTCATACCTTGCAGGGTGGCAGACAATACGGTACGCATGCTTTTGACTTTGGACCAAGCCTTGGCGCCGCCAGTAGCTTGGATGTATTGATTCAATACGGATTCCAAAGTCACGTTGGCCGGTAATTTGATGGCGGTGGGGTCTTCGGTGGCGTCACCATTCCAATCCACCCATTCGATTTTGCCATCACTGTCCAAAGCCTTGAGCTTAGGGCCTATTTCTGAACCTTTGCCCACGCAGATCACGAGGCAGTTTTGGGGTTGTATCATTTTGCGAGCCACATCTTGGACTTTGGCCGCATCTACGCCTGCTAATTCCTGCAAATAATTCCGGTAGTACGACGGCGACATTTTGTAACGCTCCTGATCAATATAAAATCCTGCAATGGTTTGGGGATTCTGCAGTGAAATCGAAAAGGTTCCGTTGAGATAGTTGAGCACACCCTGCAATTCTTCGTTAGGAACCAAGGTATCTCGGATACGGTTGAGTTCGAAGAAGAATTCACGCAAGGCGCTGTCGGTGACCGCATTGCGTACTTGAGCAAAGGCACGGAATTGTCCAATCAAAGGATTCCGGCTAAGCGAGGAATAGGCGCCGTAGGTATAACCGTGGGTTTCACGAAGGTTGTCAAAGAGTCGAGCATCGCTAGCCCCCAGAATGGTATTCATCACCGATGAAGGGATAACATCGGGTGACCCTGGGTAGAGTTGTACCGTGTTCGCAATTCGAATCACCGACTGCACGGCTTCGGGACGATCCACCACCACCACCCGAACGCCTTGCTGGGCCTCGGGTAAGGCATGTTTGTGAACTGGGACGGCGTCTTTTGACCAATTCCCTAAATACTGCCGGGTTAAGCGCTCAGCAGTAGCCCTATCGATATCCCCAACAATGGCCAAATAAGCGCAATTGGGCCTGAGGTACTGATCTCTAAACTGTTCACAATTCGTTAATTGAATGGACTCTAGTCCAGCGGAGGTCATGATCTCACCGTATGGGTGGTTCGCGCCGTACAAGAGCTTGGACAAAACCCTTTCGGCGATGGATTCGGCATTGCTTTTCTCGGTTTCTAAATTGGAAAGGTTTTGTTTAACTAAGCGCTCCAATTCACTTTGCCGATACTTGGGTTGGACGAGCATTTCACCGACCAAAGCAAAGACAGGTTCCATATTACGACTGAGCGCAGAGGCGTAAACAGAGGTAGCGGAGGAGGAGAGAGTTAGCCCCAGTCGATCCACAGCTTCGTCAAATTCTTCTTTGGATTTGTTGGCAGTCCCGCATTTGATGAGGTCCCCGGTGATATTGGATAAACCAGCTTTGGAGCCTTCAAGCACGGGATCGTAGTCCCAGACCAGGGACAAACTTATGCGAGGGAGCTTACGATTGGGGACCAAAAACACTTTGAGGCCGTTGTCCAATTCCCAGCGTTCGGCTTCGGCCCAGCGAATTTCAGGCGCTGGTTGGGGAAGAGGTTTAAGGCTACGATCAAGGGGTGTTTCCGCCTCAATGGGGGGGGTAGGTGATACGATTTTCCCTTTATTGGACTTCGAAGTCGCTGAATTAGAGGACTTAGCCTTGGTCTGTGCATAGGCAGAAGATAGGCACGTCAAAGGATTGGAGGAGTTGCCGTACAGAAAGGCGAAAAAGACAAGGAAAAAAGTTTTGAATTTCATAACAATGGGTATGGATCGAATAGAATGTACAATGATGAAGGAAAAGACCAGTGTTGAGTGAAAAGACCAGGAAGCTCAAGGTTTAGGCTTGGGCATATAGTACAAGGTCACTTGGTTGTTGGGAACCAAATAGGTGTTGGCAACACGACGAATATCAGCCGGGGTAACCTTCCGAAAACGCTCAAATTCCGTGTTGATAAGGTTAACATCCCCATAAAAAAGTTCGTAGTCGCTCAATTGTTCGGCAATTCCCTGCACGGTTCCCAACTGAGCGACCCTATCGCTTTCGAGTTGGGTGAGCAATTTGTTCAGTTCGGACTGTTGCACGGTTTCTTCACGAATCTGCCGATATTCTTCCTTCATGGCCAGGTTCAACGAATCCGCTGAAACGCCCATGTTGACAATGCCGTACATAATAGCCACACCATGATCCACCATTCCCAGCGGGAAAGCCCCAACTGCAACCGCTTTCTGTTGGCGATCAGCGATGGATTTCTGAAAACGAGAAGATGCACCCTGCGATAGCAAACTGGTCAGCATGCTCATGGGATAAAAATCAGGAGTTCCTTGAGCAGGCATCTTGAAAGAATGGACAATTGCAGGCAATTGAATGTTATCGTACACGGTGTCAATACGCTCAGCGGTCTGGGCGGGTTCTGCCGGGTTGGGTCTAGGAATAGGCCCCTTTGACGATGGAATCGTTCCAAAATAGCGGTTAACCCATGCCTTGACCTGTTCTGTTCGGAAGTCTCCGGCTATGGAGAGCACAGCATTATCCGGCACATAGAAGGTGCGGTAGAAGTCCATGAACTCTTCGCGCTTGGCGGAGTTCAGGTGATCCATGGAGCCAATGACTGAACGGCCGTAGGGATGTTGCAGAAAAGTGCGTCGCATGGTTTGATCCAACAAACCACCGTAAGGAGTATTGTCGTAGCGCTGACGTCGTTCTTCTTTGACTACCTCTCTTTGGGTTTCAATTCCTTCGTCCTCGATTTTGGCATGAAGCATGCGCTCGCTCTCCATCCATAGACCCAGCTCCAATTGATTGGATGGCAAGATCTCAAAGTAAAATGTTCGATCGTAAAATGTGTTGGCATTGAGGACTCCGCCGTTCGTCTTGACCAATTTCATGTATTCTCCCCGCCCGATATTCTCGCTTCCTTCAAATAACAAATGCTCAAAGAAGTGGGCAAATCCTGTTCGGGTAGGGTCTTCGTTTTTACTCCCTACTTTGTAAGAAACGGTGACGGCCACAATAGGTGTTGAGCTGTCTTGATGGAGGATGACTTTGAGGCCGTTGGCAAGTTGGTATTTCTCGAATTCAATGACTTGCGCTATGCCTTGCTGCATGCCGAATAGGAGAACAGCAAGAACTAACCAATAAATCTTGGGCCTATTCGTTGAGGTTTGGGGGTATTCCATCATTTTTCGCATTTTGTTGAGGGATGAATGGTCTGATAATTTTGATTTTTCGTAATCTGACGTAATCTGAGAGGTGAATTATTTCAATTTCATAATCCAACCGCGTGTGTCTTGGATTTTGCTGGTTTTGATATCGTCCAGCATCCTGCCTAGCATATTGGAATAGGTTCGGGTCTCAAGGGCCGGCAATTCCAAACGGCGATCTTGCACGGTGATGCTGGAAATTTGGGCCACGGTTGCTGCTGTTCCTGTTCCGAAAGCGTCTTTGAGCTCGTTTCGGTCGTAGGCAGCGACGACTTCATCGATGCTGATTTTGCGAACTTCGACTGGAAGGCCAGCTTCGATGGCCAATCCGAGAATACTATCGCGGGTTATCCCTTCCAAAATCGTTCCGTCAGCAATTGGGGTGACCAGGGTGTCGCCTATTTGAAAAAACAAATTCATGGTCCCGGATTCTTCGATGTATTTCATCTCCTTTCCGTCCAACCATACCAATTGGTCGTAGCCTTCTTCCCGAGCGTGCTTCAGTGGTAACATGCCTGCAGCATAATTGCCTGCAACTTTGGCAAAGCCGGTACCCATTGGGAAGGCCCTCACATAGCGATCCGAGACCTTCACATGCAAAGGGGCCGTGTAATAATTACCTACAGGGCAATTGAAAATGATGAAACGGTAAGAATCGGAGGGACGAATCCCTACATATTCATCAATGGCATACATGAAGGGACGTAAATAGAGGGAATACCCGGGCTGTCGTGGGACCCATTCCTGATCCAATTCCAGAAGGGCTTTGAGGCCACCGATGAAAATGTCTTCGGTGATGGCAGGCATGCACAATCTTCCTGCCGAGCGAATCATGCGACTCATGTTATCGTAGGGGCGAAAAATCTGTACCTTACCCTTCTGGTCCCTGTAGGCTTTGAGGCCCTCAAAAATGGATTGCCCATAATGCAAGGCGGAAATTGCTGGATTGGTAGGAATTTCGCCGTAAGGCACAATGCGGGCGTTTTGCCATTGCCCATCCTGAAATTCGGCAACAAACATGTGATCTGCAAAGACTTTGCCGAAGGGAAGATGATCGAAATCAACCAGCGGTAAGCGGGAATTTTCGATTCGGGTCGTAGGAAAAACGGGCTGGGGCATGATGTGCCGAAGTTAGGAAAGAGGCCCTTAATTTGCATCGTGATGGCTGTCAAAACCAAGGATGTAGAAGGGGCTAAGGCCTTCTGGGCTGGATCCATGAGAGGAGACCCCCTGTGGGAGGAATGGGTACTGGAGGAGGATATCATTGATTTGCTCGAAAAGCCTAATTCGGCCCCTACACAATCTGCCCTGACTCCAAGGGAATTATGGATTCTGGTTCCAGAAGAACCCCATGCGCAGAGCAGGCCTCTGTTACTCAAAATAGCCGCATCCATAGGATACGCCCCCGCTGAATTGCGAATTGAGGTGATGGCCCCTATGGATCTTGCCCAATTGCAAGATTGGTTGTCTATTCAGCCCTGGTTAACTCGAAGAGTACTCGCTTTGGGGATTTCCATTCCGGACCTTCCCCTTGAACCCCACGGGTACTGGGCGGTTGCCCCCGATTTGAATACGTTGAGCAGTGATGAAAATGCAAGGAAATCGCTTTGGGGCCAAATCAAAGGTTGGCGGGATGCGTGAGCAAGTCCCGCAACGTTGGGTATTGGCCAGCCATAACCTCAATAAGGCCGAGGAATTACGCCAAATGTTGGGGCCATGCAACGTGGAACTGATTACCTTGGAACAACTCCAAATCACGGAGGTCCCTGATGAAACAGGAAATACGTTTCGGGAAAATGCACTCATCAAGGCTCAAGCCACCTTTGCGGCTTCGAAACTGCCTGCATTGGCGGATGATTCCGGCTTGGAAGTTGAGGCATTGAACGGCTTACCCGGGGTGCATTCAGCCCGATTTGCGGGACCCAAGGCTACGGATGAAGAAAATGTCCAGTTGCTTTTGAAACGGTTGACGAATCAAGTCAATCGCAGGGCACGCTTTGTCTGTGTGCTGTGTTTATGGAATGGAAAGGAGGCCACCTATTGGGAGGGCCAAGTTAAGGGTCAGATTCTGGAGTCCCCCCGGGGTCATCACGGATTTGGCTACGATCCGGTTTTTGAAGCCAAGGAATTACCCGGACAAAGTCTAGCCGAAATTGACCCTGCCATGAAGAATGAAATTTCTCATCGAGCGTCAGCTGTTCGATCGATGTTGGCTTCTTTGATCACGATATAACCTTGATCTTCAGGTAATTCAGCCTTTGAGGCTGCTTCTTTGGCCAAGCAATCGCATCGTTCATTTTCAGGATGCATGGTATGGCCTTTGATCCATGTCCATTGCATGCGATGATGTTCAGCCAAGGAGATCAAGGCCTTCCAGAGGTCAGGGTTTTTTACATTTTTCCAATCCTTCTTGATCCATTTTGCTGTCCATTGGTCATTGAAGGCATCAACTAGGTATTTAGAATCCGAGATCAACTCAATATCATGCGATATTCCTTTAATTTCCTTCAGGGCGGCGATGGCCGCCATGAGTTCCATCCTGTTGTTGGTGGTAAGTCGGAATCCACCGCTAATTTCTTTGCGATGAGTTCCACTGAGGAGTATAGCCCCGTAACCTCCAGGACCCGGGTTGCCAAGTGCTGATCCATCGGTGTAAACAGTAATGTTAGCCATGAACTTGTTTAATTTTGACCGCAGTGGTTAATTTCCGCGACCACAAAGAATGAACCGGTGGCGATCACCAAATCAAATTTGCCAGCAGCCGAGACTGCTGCCCTCCAAGCATGGTCCACCGAAGGCCATACGGAGCCTGTCAGGTCATAGGACTTTGCTTTTTCGGCAAGATCCTCTGCACGCAGGGCACGGGGTATGCTTGGGGCACAGAAATAATAATGAGCTGCCTTGGGCAACAAGGCCAAAACCGAATCATGATCCTTATCGCTGACCATACCCAATACCCAATGCGCTTGGGGTTGATCACCCTCTGCATCTTTGCTCAAACGCAACAGAGTGGATTGAACTTGATTCACGATGGCGCGTATACCTTCTTGATTATGAGCTACATCCGTTATACGTATGGGATGATGTCCCCAAGTTTGCCAGCGTCCTTGCAAACCAGTTAGGCCCGATACGTTGCTTAGCCCCTGCAAAATCTTGTCATCATCCAAATCTTCCCCCATTTGACGCAAAATATCCATAGCCATCAAAGTCTGCCCCAAATTTTCAGCCTGATAATCTCCCAACAAATCACAGTGCAGAAGATGACTCCATGTTTTTCCGCTTCGTTCAACACGCCATGCATAGGAATCTTCGAGGGGTACTTTCCTTAATCGATAACATTGATCCGAATTGTAGATAAGGCATCTTAATTCATGAGCCTTGTTCACAAATATGTTTTGGATTTCTTCAATTTGAGTTCTGCCAAGAATTAGGGGAACCCCACGTTTCATTATACCTGCCTTCTCCGCAGCAATCAGGGGCAAGGTATTCCCAAGCAAATTCATATGGTCCCAATCAATATGGGTGATTAAGGTCAATACAGGCTGGACGATATTGGTAGAATCCAGTCTTCCGCCCAAACCGGTTTCAATGACGACAAAATCAAGATTAGACTCAGCGAAATGCGCAAAGGCCATGGCCGTGGTGAATTCAAAAAAGGAAGGCTGAGGGTAATCCAGACATTGTTGCAAGGTGGAGACCCAATGCACTATGCGTTCTTCTTCAATGGGTTGACCGTTGATACGAATTCGCTCTCTAAAATCCCACAGGTGGGGCGAGGTGAACAATCCCGTGCGGTACCCATGAGCTTGCAAGATCGCGGCCAGCATATGGGCTACAGAGCCCTTGCCATTGGTTCCTGCTACATGTATTACCTTGCCCATACGACGTTCGGGGTGACCGATATAACGGCAAAGGGTCTGAATGCCTTCCAACCCTTGGCGATAGGCTGCAGGTCCTACCCGATGAAACATGGGCAACTGCTCAAGAAGCCACTCTAGGGTTTCTTCATAAGTTGGAAGGAGTTTGATTGGAAAATTGGATGGCGACATTGCGGTTGATCCTTCTACGGAGTTCTCCATAGGAGACCTTTACGATTTACTCCGAATCTTTAATTCAAATTTTAAAATTCCACGTTGAATTTCTTTGCCGTTGACCGAGCGCTTGAATCGTGCATTCTGTGTAGCCTCCACCAAGGCTCTGCGTTGTTGGGCAGTCAGGGGTTTGGTACTTTTGGGTGTACCGATAACACGCACTCGTCCTTCACGATCCACTTCGATGGGAATATCCACTTGAGCATCAAGAATTCTAAATTCTTCCGGATCGGGATCCTGCGCAAAACCTCTGTTTTCCAGGCCATCACCACTGGCCGAAAAGCCACCGCTCCCGTTGCTTTGACCTATGGATTCTCGGGCTCCATCTTCCACTCCTTGAGAAGGGCTTTGCTTGCTGCTTTGGTTTGCGGAATTTTTGCGGTTGAGCAAACGCTGCAAACGAGGGTCCATGGGTTTGGTTTCTGCTGGAGGGCTGGTTTTGGTGTTGACCACTGGAGCTTCCTCCAAATCTTGCGTTTCAACAGGAGGCGATTTTGGGTTTGTAGGGCCAGATTTAGGCTCCGGAACAGTGGGTTCTGCGCTTTGCTCCGAAGAAGAGCTTACGGAGGGATCTGTGTCCGCTAAGCCATCCGGGACGCCCAAAGCCAAAGCCATGCCACCGGCTTTGTTCTCGGCAGGATCGTTTTGAGGAATGCCCAAGGTGAGCAGTCCAAGGATCAACACCAAAATCAAGTGAAGAAGCAGACTAAAAGCCCATGCCTTGGCCTGTGAACGGTTAGTTCCTTTCACCTTGGATCAGTTGCCAAAACCATTTTGAGGCGGGCCTCCTGGGCCCATTGCATCACATCGACCACCTCTTGAACAGGAACCAATCGATGACTTTGTAACATCAAAGTTCGGCCTGTATCCACTGCCGTAAGGGAGAGTAATCTTCCTTTCAGTGATTGTTTATTGACTTTTTGGTCGTCGAGGTAGTATTGCGATAGGCTATCAATGCTAATCCGAATCGCTTGCTTCTGAACGGTTTGTCCTTTGCCTTTGGGCAACAGCAACTTGAGGGCTTGTGGAGCCACCAACGTAGAGGTTAGCAAGAAAAAAATTAGCAGGAGAAAGACTATATCCGTCATAGAAGCCATGCTGAAATCAGCTTTGACTTTGGATGCTTTACGAAAATTCATGCGATGGGATATTTCTCGGTAAGTTCAAGGGTATCACCAACCATAAATTCCAATTCCGTGAGCTGCCTTTCTACCTTGACGGTGAAATAGTTGTAGGCTAAGTAGGCGAGGATTCCGACCATCAAACCTGCAGCCGTCGTGACCATAGCCTCGTAAATTCCGCCCGATAATTTAGATGGATCGATGGATGCCCCTGATATGGACATCTGATAAAAGGCGCGGATCATTCCTGTTACGGTGCCCAAGAATCCAACCATGGGGGCAGCACCGGATACGGTGGCCATCATTGCAAGGTTCTTCTCGTAGTGCACCGATTCTTTTTTGCCGTAATAATCCATGTGCTCACGCATTGACTCTATGGAGAGAGTCGGCCTTTTCTCGAACATTTGAAGGTACAATCGAGCCAGGGGTAAATCAGATCGTTTGCAGGTTTCGATGGCTTGAGCACCCTGACCGGCTTTGATATAGACTTGGATATCCCGATGCAAAGCATCCAATCCCCGACGATATCGCTTGAGGGTCATGGAGCGCTCCACCATGAGGTATACCGTTAAAATGGAAAAGGCCAGAAGCGGAATCATGAATGGACCCCCCTTGAGGGCAAGGTCCAGCACATTGAGGGATGCAGGAGGGGTAGGGGTCTCCATTTGAAGCCTCAGGGGCAGGGTTAACATAAAAACGTAGGTCATGGAAGAGGATGCGAATGGTGATTGGGTTTGCGAAAGAAAAATCAGCGGATTTCCAATGCTTTTTAACGCCAAATTAGTCCAAAAATGTTCGAGTCGTGGATTAAGGGGTCAATTGAACCTAATAATCGATTTTCTTATCAAGAATTGGATATTTTGACCCCAAAAATAGCCCTAATTGTCGCTCAAATGCCGTATTTTGTAGCGATAAAGTCAAAGTCCATCCATGTCCGAAACGTCGAAAATTATACCCATTCTCATTGAGGAAGAAATGAAATCCGCCTACATCGATTATTCGATGTCGGTTATCGTTTCCAGAGCTCTACCCGATGTTCGAGATGGGTTAAAACCTGTTCACCGTAGGGTGCTGTTTGGGATGAACGAGCTGGGGCTTTCCTACAACAAGCCCTACAAGAAATCTGCCCGTATTGTCGGTGAGGTCTTGGGTAAATACCATCCCCACGGCGATTCTTCGGTTTACGATACCATGGTCCGCATGGCCCAACCTTGGTCCATGCGCTATCCTTTGGTGGATGGACAGGGTAATTTTGGATCGGTGGATGGAGATAGCCCTGCGGCTATGCGTTATACCGAAGCTCGTTTGACCAGACTCGCCGAAGAAATGCTGGCAGACATTGAGAAAGAAACAGTTGATTTTCAGCTCAATTTCGATGATTCATTGGAGGAACCCACGGTTATGCCCTGCAAATTCCCCAATTTGCTCATGAACGGTTCTGCCGGTATTGCAGTGGGGATGGCGACCAACATGGCGCCACATAATCTGTCCGAGATTATCGATGGCATCCATGCTTACATCGACAACAGAGAAATTCCTTGCGATGCCCTTCTGCAATACGTCAAAGCCCCGGACTTTCCAACAGGGGGTATTCTGTATGGTTACGGAGGGATTCGGGAAGCGCTGCTGACCGGCAGGGGTAGGGTAGTGATTCGAGCCAAAGCCTCCATCGAGGTTCTGGATAGCGGGCGTGAACGAATTATTATCACCGAAATCCCGTATTTGGTCAACAAAGCGGATATGCTACAGAAGACCGGTGATCTGGTCAACGAAAAGAAATTAGAAGGCATCTCCGAAATCCGCGACGAATCGGATCGCGACGGTATGCGTATCGTTTACGAAATACGCAAAGACGCGATGGCCTCTGTCGTGCTCAACCACTTGTACAAATACACCTCCCTGCAGAGTTCATTTTCGGTCAACAACATTGCCTTGGTCAAAGGCAGGCCTCAGGCCTTGAACCTCTTGGACATGATCCGGCATTTTGTGGATCATCGGCACGAGGTTGTCTTGCGACGAACACGCTATGAATTGGCTGAAGCGGAACGAAAAGCACATATCCTGGAGGGTTACCTCATCGCGCTGGATCATTTGGATGAAATTATCGCCTTGATTCGGGCGTCTTCAACCCCCGATATTGCGAAGGAAGGCTTGGTATCGCAATTTGGTTTGAGTGAAATTCAGGGCAAGGCCATCCTTGAGTTGCGCTTGCAGCGGCTTACCGGAATGGAGCGTGACAAAATCCGCCAAGAATACGCAGAGATTATGGCCCTGATTGCCAGGCTCAAGGCGATCATCTCCGACGAAGGACTGCGCATGCAAATTATCAAAGACGAACTCACAGAAATAAAGGATAAATTCGGAGACGCCCGCCGCTCCGAAATTGTCTATGCTGCCGATGATTTCCGGATGGAAGATATGATCGAAGAAGAGGATGTAGTAGTTACCGTTTCCCACATGGGGTATATCAAACGCACCCCTGTCGCAGAATACCGTGTCCAGCATCGTGGAGGCCGTGGGGCCATGGGAGGCGCCACCCGTGATGAAGATTTCATCGAGCATATGATCGTGGCCTCTACCCACCATTACATGTTGTTGTTTACTGAACGCGGTCGATGTTTTTGGATGAAAGTTTACGAAATTCCAGAAGGTGCCAAAAACACCAAGGGCAGAGCTGTCCAGAATCTGTTACAAATCCCCTCGGATGACAAAATCCGGGCTTATATCACGGTTCAAAGTTTGGATGACCGAGCCTATCTGGAAAATAATTTTATTGTCTTCTGCACCCGCAGCGGTATTATCAAGAAAACCACTTTGGAGGCCTACAGTCGTCCTAGGGCCAACGGAATCAACGCAATCTCCGTCAATGATGGGGACCAATTGCTAGAGGCGAAGTTGACCGATGGGCAGTCTGAAATTATCATGGCAGTAAGTTCTGGTCGGGCAATCCGTTTTCCGGAGTCCAAGGTTAGACCCATGGGCCGAAATGCAACCGGTGTGAAGGGGATTACCTGCGATGAATCCATTGAGGAAGTAATCGGGATGGTCTGCGTTCAGCAGGCATCCACCACCTTGCTGGTGGTTTCTGAAAATGGCTACGGTAAACGTTCTGAAATGGAGGATTATCGGGTGACCAACCGCGGCGGTAAAGGAGTCCGAACTCTTAACATTACCGACAAAACCGGTAAACTCGTCGCCTTGCAAGCGGTGGAAGACAGCGATGATTTGATGATCATCAACAAAAGCGGTGTCGCAATACGTATCGGCGTTGAATCCCTGAGAGTCATGGGTCGTGCCACCCAGGGTGTGCGCTTGATTCGTCTAGATGGCGATGACCAAATTGCCTCTGTTGCCAGAGTCGCAAAAGACGAATCCACTGAATCCGAAAGTGTCGCTCCTCCGGGTCAAGAGGGAACAGGCTTCGGAAGCTCCGAGGATTAAGGATAACAAACCCATGAATCCCCCTTGAAAATTCATTAATCCCCATTGATTAGATTTAGTAATATCGCTTCATAACATTCAATTTCAATCAAATGAAATCCATCCTTCTCACTCTTGCTATGGTGTGTTCCTTGATAACTGCCATGGCCCAACCCAACAAGGTCCAAAGTGCTATTATCTATATTCGATACGGTGAATACGATAAGGCCAAACAGTCCATTGATGAGGCTATCATGCATCCCAAAACTCAAAACTCTGCCAAAGCTTGGTTTTATAGGGGTGAGGTGTATTTGGGGATTTACGGGGATACTGCATGGGCTCCCAAATTCCCTGAAGCCTTGGATATAGCCTGGGAATCCTATCGTCGATGCATTGAATTGGACACCAAAAATGACCACCGCGATGATGCATCCAAGAAGGTACTCAACATACAAGCGGGATTTTACAACGAAGGTGTGGACGCCTACGTGAATAAAGATTATTCTGGAGCCCTATATCGTTTCGAACAACTTCTGAGCGTAAGTCCTCAGGATACCTCGGTTTTGTTCAATGCGGCATTGACCTGTGGAAAAATGAACGAGAACGCCAAGGCCAAGGAATATTGGCAGGCATTGCTCACACACGGCTACAATAAACCCGGTGTATTCGTTGAACTGGCAAGACTATCCAAAATCGCCGGTGATACCGCAGCCGCCTTGACCTATTTGCAGCAGGGTAGAACCGCGTATCCCAACGACATCGGACTGGTTATCGATGAGCTCAATATTTACCTCATTCAGGGCAAGCAAGAAATGGCCATCGAGAAATTAACTGCGGCAATTACCTTGGATCCATCGAATGTTAATTTGTATTTCGCTCGCGGTACGGCTTATGATAACACCAAAAAATCAGATCTCGCAGAGGCCGATTACAAAAAAGCGATCGAGCTCAAAGCTGATTATTTTGACCCCTACTACAATCTAGGGGCCATGTACTTCAATGCCGCGGCGGAAATCGCCAACCAAGCGGATAAAATCCCCTTCTCCAAACAAAAAGAATTCGAAGCCGCAGATGCCAAAGCCAAGGCTGCCTTCGAAAAAGCAAGGCCTGTTCTTGAAAAGGCACACGAATTGCAACCTGATGATAACAACACCATGATTTCTCTGCAACAATTGTATGCTCGCCTCAAAATGAACGACATGATGTTGGAAATGAAAAAGAAGCGGGAGGGTGCCAAGAGCCAAGGTACCAAGCCATAGTTTTCCAGTCTTGGAGGGTGCTCTCTCGAAATTTACCACTTCCATTTCTTGAAAGGCTGCGGGTCGAATTTGGGTCAGCAGCCGAAGATCTGATTGACGAACTTTATTCTACCGAGCCTGCTCCCAGGACGCTTAGGGTTTTGGACGAAATCGACCCCCGAGAAATGAGGGGCTTCGAAAGCATTGGGGTCGTTCCATGGTGCCCAGCGGCGCAGTGGTTCCATCGAAAACGAGAGGACGAGTCACATCCCATTCATTTTTATCCCGGATATCAGGCAGGGGCCTGGCATGTACAAGAGGCCTCGGGCCTTCTCTTGGATTTTCTTCTATCAAAATTACGCGCATCAGGTTTGGCAATGAATCTGATCTTGGATGCTTGTGCCGCACCCGGTGGTAAGACCCTCACGTTGCTTCAACACTTAGCTCCAGAAGGCTTGCTCGTCGCATCGGAACCCCAACAAGACCGCTTGGAAACCTTGCTGGAAACGGTATCAAGGACCGGGTCATCTCAAGTGATCGTCACCAATGCGGATGCCACCGAGTGGGGAAAAGTTCCCAACCTATGGGATGGAATTTTGGTGGATATTCCCTGCAGCGGAGAGGGTATGTTTCGCAAAAACCAAGAGGCGATCAAGGACTGGTCCTTGGGCAAATGCGAGGCTTGTTCACAAATCCAACAGCCTATTCTGGCCTCTTTGATTCAAAGCTTACGTCCAGGTGGATGGATGATTTACTGCACGTGCACCTTTGGTTTCTCCGAAAATACAGCGATGATAAGGCCTTGGATCTCAAGCGGTGTTATGGAGTTAATGGAGCTGCAAATCCCTGATGAATGGGGATTTATCTCGGCTTCGGCCATCGACAAGGAATGGCCGGCAGGGAGTTCCGCATGGTGGGCCCTTCCGGGTAAGGTCGCAGGAGAGGGTTTTTTCTGCGCTGTGATGAGAAAGGCCCAAGAGAAAGTGAATTTACCTTACGAGTCTGTTGCCATGAACATCCATTCTATTACGACGATAGAAGAAAGAACCGCTTTGCTTAATGCACATTTACCCAAGCATGTGAAGATCATGCGTGACGGCCTATTGCTATGGTCCAAAGAGGGTGTACCCAGTCAAGATCTCGCCCATGCCTTAGGTCGCCGTCGAACCTTAGCATTGCAGTCCCAACTTGATGCAAAGGGCTTCTTTTATCATGAAATTTCCTTGGAAGAACCGTTGGTCAGCTGGTACCTCCAGGGTCAGCCGTTGCAAATGGGGGATTTGCGAGACGGATGGAATCTTATGACTTACCGAGGGTTGGGGTTAGGCTGGATGCACAAGAACGGAGATAAGGTCACCAACTATTTCCCCAAATCTCGAAGGATCAAGCGATGAATACCAATCACCTGCTCAATTAAGGAGTGGGTGCCGTTGTTGATAATGCTGTAGCTGCAGTGGGGGCTTAGTTGTTCTTCGCTCCATTGATGTTTGAGTCGATCCAAGATCTCTGAATCCGACCACCCGTTGCGCTGGCGGACACGATCGATGCGCAACTGCTCCGGGGCAGAGACCAAGATATTGCAACGCATCTGCACGGATGAACCGCTTTGCACCAATAGAGCAGCTTCGTGTAACGTATAAGGTGCACTTTGCAATGCATCCCATTGCTCAGAATCGGCAGCGACGGCAGGATGAACCAACTTGTTCAAGCCTTGCAGCAGGGACGCATCCTGAAAAACATGCTTGGCAATGTAAGTTCGGTCAAGCATTCCGTCGTCCCGGTAGGCTCCGGATCCCAAGAGGTTGACGATTGCATTTTGGAGTGGGCCAGGCTCGCTCATGAGGGTACGAGCTCGTTCATCAGCGTTGTAAACAGGGATGCCCAAATGAGTGAAAATTTCTGCAACCAACGTTTTGCCCGACCCCATATTCCCGGTCAGGCCGACCCTCTTGTTCACTTACTTGCCGGAGGATAAGCGTTCAAAGTCGTTTCCTTGGAGATGGCGGAACGCTCTACCTTGAACTTGGCTTGTGATTCGGATTCAAGGATGATCCATTCGGGGGAGGTCTCGGCTATTTTACCGTGCATTCCTCCGATGGTCACGACACGGTCGCCTTTTTGGAGATTGTCTCGAAACTTCCTCTCCTCTTTGGCCTTGACCGATTGAGGGCGAATCATAAAGAAATAGAATACCACAAAAATGGCAGCCCATGGCAACAACTGCATCCAAGGAGCAGGAGCACCTGCACCGGACGGGGGAGGGGACATTAAGAAGAAAGTAAAGAGGTTCATAATTAAAGTTTATGAAAAATTTAAAGATTAAAATTTTTAGGGAATGATACTGGCCTTGATTCGTATTTCATTGGTATTGGGAAGGGTGTTGGCAAGCACGGTAACCTGTTTTTCTTGAATTCCGTTTTTGCCTTCAGAATTAAATAGAACCCTGATAAAACCCTCTCGACCTGGGGGAATGGGTTCTTTGGGAAAGTCGGGGACGGTGCAACCGCAAGATCCGCTGGCATTTTGAATGATCAAATCACGACGCCCACGATTGACAAAACGGAAAGAATACGAGACCTTTTCCCCTGCTTTAATATCCCCAAAATCGTGTAGTGCTTTGTCAAAAGCCATAACGGGTAAGGACTTTTGATCAGTCTGACCATCGGGATCTACCGGCAGATCCACATCCTCTGCATTCAGCTTTCCGGGCTCGCTTTGGTGCTGACAAGCTGTTCCAAGAAAACCACAAGTGATCCACAAGACCAAACCAAGATTTATCAACTGAGGAATCCTGAATAAAGTAAAAATTTGTTTCAACATTCTATGTGTAATTATTTGCATCAATTTCACGACTCAACCAAGCCACGGCCGCTTTTCGAGATCAATCCCATTTGCTGCATATCCGCTTTGATTTTGTCCAACAACCCGTTCACAAAGGCTGCCGACTGAGGAGTCGAATAAACTTTGGCTAATTCAATGTATTCATTGATGGTCACCTTGACAGGGATCTCCGGAAAGAGGCTCAGTTCCACACAGGCCATTTGCAAAATCAAAAAATCAACGCGAGCCAGCCTATCAGGGTCCCATTGCCCTGTGTGGGCTTCAATCAGGGATTGATATGCGGTCGAATCCTGAAGCAATTCTTTGAACATGGTACTAACCAATCGATCGTCGCTTTGCCATGCCTTGAGGATACCCTGAGCATCAGGAAAACCTTCTCCCTCCGATAACTTCAACAAAATTTGCAGTACTTGGCGGTCGATTAGGTAACGATCCGAATCCCAATACAAATTGTGTTCGGATTGCCAAGGGTTGTACCAATCTCCCGAGGAAATACATTTCTCAAAAATTGTTTTGATGCCTGTAATCTCTCGAAGTTCTTCGAATCCTATTTTGGTCCCAACGCATTTGCCTTCGTTAATGTTATCAAATAGAGCTCGCAACATATCAGGAGTCACTTCCAATTGCCCCACAGCACAGATCTGCAAAGCCTTGCGGTATAAAGGGTCTTTCTCAAGTTGTTCTGCCAAAGGATTATTTGCCAAAGCATGCCCTGGGCCGCTTTGTCGATTTCTTTCAAGAAGTTTGCCGGAACGTTCCTCGTCACGGAGATTAGCGTATTGCATCAAACGTTCCAAGAGAACGAATGCCATGATCAAAGATCGTAGCGAAAGAGTGGCAGAATTCTGAAATTGCTGGGTGACTAACGCATAATCGTTCTGCCCCTGTTGCCTGCTCGCAAAAATCCATTGAAGAAGTTTAACGCGCAGATGGTGTCGGTTGATCATGATGAAACAGAGGACAAACGCTTTTGGGCCAATTGAATTGCTGCCTTGTTGGTGCTTAACTTATCGTTGCTGGCCTGTTCAAAAATCGCGAGTGTTTGTTGATATATGTTGCGAGTTTGCTCCATGGCCCAATCCCGGTTATAACCCTTGATTTCGGCATAAACATTGATGAGTCCTCCTGAGTTAATCACAAAATCAGGAGCATAGGCTATGCTGCGGTCTATGAGCCTTTGCATATCCGACTCTTCAGCCAATTGGTTGTTCGCTCCACCTGCAATGAGGCTGCAACGCAACAATGGAATGGATTCCCTGTTCAATGTTCCGCCCAATGCGCATGGGGCATAAATATCCA
>Ga0194133_10004338_pt1 | contig 19125 bp, 15 predicted proteins | sample TA2KigOf40mmetaG_FD_155448 | JGI IMG/M metagenome (GOLD analysis project Ga0194133, IMG submission 155448) | Freshwater microbial communities from Lake Tanganyika, Tanzania - TA2015055 Kigoma Offshore 40m | ecosystem: Environmental > Aquatic > Freshwater > Lake | place: Tanzania: Lake... | reverse complement strand
ATAGCTTGAAACAAGCTGCAAATGAAAAATGGTATTTAATCTCCTTAAAATTGAAGTCAACAATTCCACTACTCTTACAGACAGAATATAGTCCAACACTTCGTCAGGTAAACTGTCAACGTAATGCTGCCCAGTATCAAAATGTTCAAAAGTATCCATTTTCACACATGCTTAAAAGTCTGATGCAATCCAATCATAAAAAATAAAGATTGTCTGTCTTCAGGTCACCTGTAAATATAAAGCAAGGTTTATTGAGCTTAGAAAAAAGCTAAAATTTTGACATGTATATGAAACTGGTTCAACATTAATCCTTTGGGAAACTTGCAATCTTTTCTCAATCAAATTTTTCTACTGCGGGTTTTTTAAACAAAAAGTGTAAATTCAAAAGATTAAATCTAAAAAGTCCCATAGATTCTTGGTAAAACAAACAATGGTAAACAATCAAAAGATCATGTGACTAAGAGCATTCATTTTGTGCATCAAAATAAACTTAAATTTATCTTAACAAATGATCTAGTCGGCCATGAAGATTTTTTTTTAAATAACTCTTGAGTTGGTCAGTCCTTTCAAGTAAAAGTAGTGCGTGCTAGAGAATTAATCTTAGAGAATGGGAAAACTCGTCATCAACATCAGCACAAAACAAAAGATTAAATTGGTTGACTTAATCTATAATTTGATTTAAAAGTGGTAGATTGATCCAAATTCAAATTTCAATTTGGTTATCTCTTAACGTGTTGCGATCAAGACTCACCATGGGTTGGTTACCCTAAAGCATTTTTCTTCTAAGTCTCTTGGTTCAGTGTAATTTTGATGTTCAAAGATAATTAACGATCCGAACGAAATCATGCACTTTCAAGTCATCTCTTTGGTTAAAGTTTTCCGATAGACGATAGCTAATTTGCTTTAAATTTTTTATTAGAACTGCTAAGTTTTGTTGTTTTGTTTTGTTTGTTTGTTCTTGCTATCGCGGATATAAAACTTTTAAGTATTTTGCCTTAGGTGAAAATCTTAAAAAAGATTAAACCCACTTATTATGAAGATGTCTTCATTTTCGTGAAGGGAAAATCTGAAGGCTCACCCCCACACCTTGAAGGCGAGTGTCAGAGAAGTAAAATAACTATTATTTAAGCAGAAATTGTGTAATCTTTACTCCTATCTTCTCTTTTTGACGTCTATTTTTTCATGCAACTCTGTGAACAAACTGAGTTTTTTTCCATATATCCATCATTAGTCATAAAGATAATAATTAAAAAAACAATAACAAATGATAAATAAAAGTTCATTCATTTAGAAACGCCTATAATCATCTTCGTTATACACCAAAAATTGTGTCTTTTCACCATTTTATGATGTCTGAAAGTCTGGATAGGTGGATTGACTTAGTTAAAGAGTGTAAATATCTTCCAGAAAATGACCTCAAGGTACTTATTTGAAATTAATTTTATCAGTTTTTAAGGCTAAAATGTCGATTATTTTTAGAAACTTTGCGATCTAGTATGTGACCTTCTGATTGAGGAGTCAAACGTGCAGCCAGTGTCAACCCCAGTGACTGTCTGTGGTGATATACACGGCCAAGTAATACAAGCCTAAAAATTCGAAAATCTTTTGATATGGAAGTTTCCTTCGAAGTTTTATGACTTAGAGAAACTTTTTAAAACTGGGGGTGCCGTACCTGACACCAACTACGTTTTCCTCGGGGACTTTGTCGATCGGGGATACTACAGCTTAGAAACATTCACCAGGTATTACGGGCTTTACATTTTTGAAGAAATCGCATAGTCAAACAGATTTCATGGACTACATTTTAAAGGAGTAATGAAGAATTTTAAACTTTTTCGAACTAAAAAATTGTAAAAAAATTATTGCAGGCTTTTGACCCTTAAAGCAAAGTGGCCAAACCGTATTACACTTTTAAGAGGAAATCACGAGTCGCGCCAAACTACCCAGGTCTACGGATTTTATGACGAGTGTCAGAGCAAAGTAGGATCTCTTATGCATCTATGCAGTCTCTAAAGACTTTTGCCCGAAATTTCTGATGTTTTTTAGTATGGCAATGCAAATGCATGGAGGTACTGTTGTAGAGTTTTTGACCATCTGACCATTGCTGCCTTGATCGATGGTCAAGTATTGTGTGTTCACGGTGGTCTGTCTCCAGAAATTCGAATGCTCGATCAGATAAATCTCATAGACAGGAACCAGGAAATTCCACACATAGGCAAAAAAAATAGTCTCACTCACAAAAGAACAGTGTTTTAGTTTAATTAAGTTTGGTCTAGGTGCATTTTGCGATATCGTGTGGTCTGATCCTGAGGATGTTGAAAGCTGGGCCGTTAGTCCCCGTGGAGCTGGCTGGTTGTTCGGAGCCAAGGTTACCCACGAGTTTATGTACAGAAATGACCTGAAACTTATCTGTAGGGCACACCAACTTGTCTACGAAGGTTATCACATCAAAGTCCCAAATTTAGATCGACTTATGCAATTTTTCACTGAATGCTTTAGGATACAAATACATGTTCCAAGAAAAACTCGTCACTGTTTGGAGTGCTCCAAATTATTGTTATAGAAGTGGAAATATTGCTTCCATCTTAGAATTCACAGACGTTGATCAAAGGTGGAAACGTGTCATTCAAAATAGTCGCTAAAACTAACTAGGTACTTTTTTATATAGAACACCGAAACTTTTTGACGCTGTTCCAGACAACGAGAGAGTTATTCCTTCAAAATTTACAACCCCCTACTTTCTTTGACCAAAAAGTCTGCCTTTCCATGGCTTCTGGGCTTTCAAAAGATTATTTCCTGACGTAGGCTACTTTTTATTTTGCTTTTCTGTGACATCCAATTTGCATATAATCGTAGTGCAAACTTAATTGATGCTTTTAAATTTAAAGTGTGAAGAAAACTTAGGTTTTGTTTCTCTTATGATTTTAAGAAGCGTGTCTAACTTTTAAATAGAAAGTAAATATCTAAACACCACTAAAATCACTTATCAAATGAAATCTTAAGCAGGTTCCTGGGTTAAATGATTTTTGGGAATTGTGAATGATTTATACTTTCCATTTTATTGATTGTGAAAGTTCGAAATTATTAGAAAATTTTTGAGTATGTAAACAAGATTTGAAAGTTTGTGCTTTTCACACTTTTTAAAGTTTGATCTTTACAAAGTTCTGGGCTTAGCTTGGTTTGACATTGAAACTAAATTTAATGTTTTCAATACAAACAGATTTAGTGTATACCTTGAATATTACAATACATGACATTAAAGTTTAAAGTTCCAACATTATAAGGTTTATTTACACTCTTAAATATTTGTTAAGTTCAAATTTCATGACTACATATGGTATGGTAATAGACTGGCAGGCATCTGACTTATTTATCTCTAAAACTACTTTTCGAGGTTTTCCATTACCACGAAATCAGAGAGTGGTCAAAGACGTACCAAGGATTAAGTTTTAATACACGCTCACAGCAATAATCTAATTAACTTAAAAAGACAAAGAATACCGCACCAAAATCAAATTCCCATGATTAAAATATTTATAAGTAAAGGACAGACTATAAGCTTTATTACATCTTGAACTAAAATTTCCATTTAGAAATTGCTTTTTCAATAACAGACTCATCTTCAACAGGTGCAGGCAAAGTAACCTTGAGTTTTGGATTTTGCTGCATAGTACGTTTAATAGTGGAGACAGCATTCGAATTTCCACTCCAAGATCTAAAGAACAAAGTTTCAATCATAAAATTTTGTAAAATTAAACGTCATCAGCGATTAATTTAAAATAAAAAATAAGCAGTGCGTGCTTTAAAAACTTAACTTCTAGAGACCCCGTTTGCAACGTCCCAGTTGAGCATAGATTTAGCTTTCTTGGAAGCCTCATCAGATCCATCAAGAAGAAGTCCAAAGCCTCCATTGACAACCTCTCCCCTAGAGATAAGTTTTCTGATGTGATTGATACATCTCGACAAAAGTATTTTAATTAATTTGTTATTGAACAGTTAATCACGAAAGTCACATTTTAATCTGGCTGGGGATTTTTGTTAGATTTTTTAAGGCAATCTGGGGTCAAAAATTGCCGTGAGGTTCCTGGTGGGGTTTGAACCCCCAAGCCTTAAATCCCCAACCAAGTGCCATGACCATTAGGCCAAGACGACCCCGTCTATCAAAGTTAGATTAATAGTTTAAAGACTTGCCAGCCAACTCCCCCACCATTGTGGATAGCTACCCACGTGGCCCCTCTAAAAGCATCACCAATGCAGTTTTGCACAGCCATATCTAACAAATGGGATAATTTTTGACAACAATTTAAAATAATATTAGATTTGCTGAAATGAAAACTTCACCAGCAGTAAAGGCTGAGCCATCTTGCACGTTCGAAGTTTCTCTGAAGGGGCTGTCAGTACCACTAACATCATGATGGTCCCTACTAATAACAACTGGTCCCTACATAACAGGAAGGGAAAGTATAAAAAAGTTGATATATATATTTTTCAATTTTGGACAACTTTCTGGTTTATCATAATAGAAATTTACCTTGATGTCACCTTTCTTGATTGCCTCATTGAAAGCTAATGCCAAAGCTACACGTCCCTCCTTTAGAACATTTAAAAATTTGTTTGAAAAAAAGATTATTCTTATCAACACCTTTTAAAATCACCTGATCTGAATACAAGATACGGGCTTGAGATCCCACCACAAGTTTGTGCTTCTCTGCTTCAGCTAACCATCTCAGATTATCTTCGTATTGTTGGACAATTTCAAGTGGGATCCCACCTATTTTGTTGCTTCTATTAAATCTTTTTTATTTATATACATAAGATTATTTGATAAATGAATAAGTCTATGAAGAGTGTATTCAGGATTTATTTTGAATGATTTTGATTTTTCTGAAATCTAGGCAGAAAAAATTAATGCCAATGTTTAGGGTTTGAACCCCTGAGCCCTGACCCTTAATCCCTTTAACCAGACTCAACCTGATGTATATTATCAAAGGCGTGTGGTTTGGGCTTTGATTTGGACCTAAGGCAAGGAACCAATACAATCAGATCCTAATGAATGTGCACCTTAAAATTTTGATGTTTTACACCCACAAATTCTGATTTAGCTTTTTTGTTTATGAGCAAAGCTTTCAAACTATCCTGGTAGATATTAAATTTTGAATGACACATGAGTCTGGCCTCATTCCACAAAAACTCTTTCCCTGACTCATTATAAAAATCACAGCAAAATATGTAGCCCCATCTTAGTTCTGAACAGTGTGTTCACCCTGCCAGCCACTATGTAGGTCCCCACTTGATAGTCATAACCAACAACCCATCATCCTCGTATCATTCCCATCAAACACACATTTACTTACTATTTAGTCATTAAATTTACAATATAGGAATGGTTCATATCATAATGTAGAAACAGTCTCCATGAATAAATAATGCTTCAGAAGGTTAATATATAAACATGAAAATTCACCATTTGCTTAAAACAGGAAAAGGTACAAACTGGATATGAGGAAAATAAGATCAAAGAACTCACCAGAAATGATGTCTTTCAGAGCTTTAATTGCCAAACTATCAGTCATTTTCAAGTCATCTGACAGGCCTGAGGTACAAACCCATCGAAACGGACCGAAGCCCAAAGAGAAGATATCTCTATAAAATTGTGGACAAGTTGAAATTTTTTCTCATTTATAAGAAGTCCTTGGTCAAAGAATGCTTATAAAATGACAAATTCACTTCACAGGAGAGGTTAGTAAGTTTTACCCCATGATGTCCTGGACATACGATGGATATTTAAACTCAATTGAATTTTCATCTGCATCTTTTTTGTCAACATCAGCTCCAGCTCTTCTGGCTTCAAGCAAAAATGAGTTACCATAATCCCAAAAGAACATCCCTAATGAAAGATAGACCACCAGTTTAAAATTTCTGATAATATGTATCAAATGAACCTCTTTACCTGCATCTGCTAACTTATTTATGGCCTTTATTTGCCTGCAAAGACTCTTTTGAACAAGTGCTTTGAATCTCTCTGGATCAGATGCAAGAACCTGGGAAAAAGGGGTTCAAAAATAATATTATTGCGGGCAGTAAAATAAAATACTCACCCTCTGTGATTCCTCAAAATTTAACCCAGATGGATAGTAACCACCATTAAAGGGATTGTGACAGGATGTCTTCGACAAACACAGTAATGTTGAGCATCAAATTGAAAAAATAGTTTGTGCATTTTTACTACCTGGTCTGATCCCAAGTCGACCAACAACTCACCAGTTTGATCTAGTACCTCTGCAAACTTTTCCCAGACGTCTACAACATTTCCATGATATCCAATACTAGTAACCTAAAGGTAATTATTTAATGAAAATTTTGGTCATACTTTTGATGTTCGTTTTTGTCAATAAAGTACTGCACACTCCACCAATACCAAATTTTTGTTACCCTATAGCCCCAAACCCTTAAGTGTACCCCATCACCATATGCTCAACAACATGATATGGTGGTTCCTACATAAAATGTTTGTCACAGTTTCTATTAGAGAAATTTTTAAGGACCCCTAATCCTGAGCCCTAAGGGGTACCTCTTTATGCACAACACAAAAGTAAGGGACAGAGTCAACTCACAAAATCGGGTGAGCCTGGCTAGGACTGAAAAAGTTATTTATTTCTTAGCTTTTGTGTCAAAGGTTGACCCCAGACATAATCTTTTCTATATGTTAAGAGGAAGAGGATACCTCACTGTTTTTCTTTGCACTTCTGACTCTTTTGATAAGTTTGTCAAGATCATCAACTATTTCAAGAACCCAACCTTGTTGAAAACGCTTTTGCAACGCTTCTAAGCTGAAAATTGAAATTGATTTTTGCTCTTTTAAAGTTTTTCTCCAAGGAGAAAGAACAATCAATTCGAAACAAAAGCAGCCAATCAATCAGATGTCAACTTTTTAAAGAGGCCCACCTGACATCAGCAACAACACCAACACACCCACTGATTACTGCAGCCTGAAAAGTTGTAAAAAAAACCTGGTTTATTTCTATGAAGATTTTTTGAAAAAGTCATTAAATTCTTGACCTTTGCTTGAGCTCCACTCATACCGCCAAGACCTGATGTGAGGAAAACTTTTCCAGAAAGACTATCCAATCCAAGGTATTTTCTACCAGCATTTAGGACTGTAAGCTATAAAAACTTTAAGTCAATTAAAATTATTTTTTTATTTCTCATAGAAATTAGCTTTCTTACAGTTGTCCCGTGAACAATTCCTTGGGGTCCTATATAGCAATAACTTCCAGCTGTCATTTGTCCATACCTGCAATAAAGGAAAATAATCATTTCTCTTGTGAGAGAGTAAACCCCCAGATGAATTTCCTTATTACATAGTGACACCCAAAGCAAACATTCTATCATAGTTTTCTCTTGAAGAGTAGTTTGGAATGACCATCCCATTTGTTATAACCATCCTGGGTCCATCAGATGAGCTTGGAAAAAGTCCCATTGGGTGTCCTGAATACATTGACAAAGTCTGGTCTTCATCCATAGTGTAAAGATAGTGAAGACTCAACCAGAACTGTAGAAATGTGTTCAAAACAATAAAGCCAAAGATGACTGGTTTGTTTGATGAAAAGTAATTACCTGTGCCCAGTTGGAATACACTTGGCCATTTCCTCCATAGGTCACGAGCTCTTGTGGAAACTGTGCAACCTCAGGGTCAAGGTTGTTCAAAATCATGTGAATGATTGCAGCACCTTTTGAAATGAAGTAATGAACATCTAAGAAAGTTATCAAAGAATGTGTAAGTTACCAGCTTTTGTCTTTGCAGGAATTAGGTGAATTGGATAAGCCCTGGAAACAAGACATTTTTCAAAAAAAAACACCTTTTCAGGTGATAGTCAAGAATGATAAAATATTCAAAGGTGTTATTGTGGGTTGGCAGGTACAATATCTGGCAAGGAATCTTGGAAATATGAGGTCAAATCCTTCTGGAAACTACTATGGATAGCCAAAAAGTTGCAAGAAATCAATAAAAATTATTGTTAAATGTGCCCAAATCAAGCTATTTGCTTGTTCCGCTTCTCACAATAACGTTCTATTTTTTCACAATCCCGCTAAACTCATTCTAAATTTATCACCTGATCTTTCATGCCCACACCTTTTTATATCAACCTGACAGTTCAGCACAAGGCATATGTGAACCTTCAATCAGAGAATGCCATTTTTCCGATTACCCTTATTGGTCATAACTTTGATCTGATTGTTTCTTTTATAAAGATCTGTGGTTTTATCAATAAACAGTTCAGTATAGATTATTTTCTTGATTGGGAGGGCCATAACTGAGTTTTCTGATGCTCACCCTCACGCACACGCCATCACTCCAGATCACAGCTCTGCACACTCTAAAATGTTTCCTGGCAATAAGGATATAAAAGTTCTGATATTCATTGAAAAAAAGGATTAGTAAATTTTTTAATTTATGTGCAAAGGTAAGTTTTAAAGAAAAAATACCTCAGGTGAAACTTGGGCATAAATCTGTACATGTAAATGTGCCCATAGTCCTTCAGCTCCTTAGCAAACTCTTCAGCCAAAATAGGATGCGTCTCAGGGGGAAAATATCGAAGAGCATTTTTAAGTGCTAACTAAAAAATGTCAAATTTAAAGATGAAGAAGATCAAATATGCTTCTTTTTTGCTTACTTAACCTTTTTCTCTTTTTCAGTCAATTTGTGGTGCCTTTTGGGAGCATGGGCAATACTTTCATCGCGAGGCCCTGGGTGGTCGGGTAGAGGTATGAGAGGGTTGCCTGCTAAACGGTCCTGAAGCTCTGTCAAAAATATCACATTTAAAAAGAATCTAAATATCTCTTTTTGGTAGTTACATTTTCAAATACTTTTCTTACCCTTATCTAAGAAAGGCGAATAGGAAAGTTTAAGGGTGGTTTGCAGGACCAGAGTTTCTGTTGAAGTCATTTTCCTTGGCCTTAAAATGGAGGCTTGCTTATCAAAAGTATAACAGGATAATAAAATGTATCAACTCTGGAAAATAAGAAACTTGAAAAACAAGATTGACAAGTGAGTGAAACTTGATCAAATAACTTGTCTCAATGAGTAACTGGCCCCAGCAAAAATCACTTCAACTTAATTTAATTGTTTTCGATCGATAAAATGGCCAAAATCAAGCTTTATTTGTTCAATTTACAATTTTTCCAGTTCACAGTTGAAGAACAAACAAACTTTTTCATGCACTTTTGGGGTGGTGCTGTATATATGGTATTCTGCTAGGCCCTGACCCTTTGCATGCACACCAAAAAAGAAGAAGAGGTGGGGCCCCTAGAGGTGACTTTAGCATAAGGATTGTCTGACAGCAAAATTTACTTCCAAAATACTAAATCAAACCCTGAATCAAATCTCAAAACCTAGTGCTTGATGTTAAAGACCCTGCCTGTATATAGACAGAGAAATTTCAGGTCCAACTCATCCTTAGGGTGCTTTAAGTGCCAAGGTCTCAACATCAAAGGAGTTATTCTGGGCCGTAGTGTTTTCTACTTCTACTCCAAATTTCTCTTTAAAAATATCAACTTTTATTGAAACGGGGTAGTTTTTGATTGGGAAACCCTCTAGGCATTTACCTCCGCAATATAGTTTCAGGGTGTGCATGCCAGGGTCTCTGATTTAGCGGCCATCATCATTAATTGAAAAGAGTTCACATTCTTAGCTAAACCTGTCATTCGATCATTTGTGTTAATCTTTACCCTGCTTTACTTAGGTGTAGAGCTGTGACCTGACCCAAACATTCTTTTGACTTGCAGAAAATAAAGGACTTGAAGTGGTAAAAATGGAAAAATTAGGGGGGAAAAATTCTGACCCTTAAGAGGATAACCCAACGCAACATGAGAAAAAAAATTTCCCAACCTGACCTGGGTCGACAAGTTTTCAGCATGACCCCGTCTCTTAACAGGTGCCAAAGGTAAAAAAATAATTTCAACTTTTACTTTTTGCGTTGATGGGTAAATCTTGCTTCGTAAAACTGTCGATTTTTGGGCTGCTGGTACTTTTTTTGACATCTATGGTATAATCCACAGCTGTCAAAGGTGAAAACAACTGCGCGTCACAATGCGCTAGCCTCCGACTGCCACTGCTGCCATTGTGGAAAAATTCATTCCTCTAAGTTGATTGATGTTCGTTTCGAATTCACTTTGAACTTGTTTCAGATTGCAGTTTTAGGAACGTCAGGCAAATATGGTTCTCAACTCTTAACGCTAAAGAGTTCAAAAAGATTTAAGGCTGGCTTTTAGAGCCTTCACTTACGTTGAAAGCTGAAAGCTTTCAATCTGAGTGCAGTATATAATCCAAAACCCTTCACGCCAAGTTCTTCCAAAACAATGTTGTGGCAATAAATTTTTTTTAGACTGAAGTTTTAGAAGGTGCCACTAATTTAAGACTAAATTGAATCAACTATTATATAGATACAGGTAAGAATAAATAATTTATTGTTCTTAAAATTTTAAATATTTTTTACAGTCAGTTGTTATTAACAGTGAATTTATAAATTTAGTCTTGGACAATTAAAGTACTCAGAACTGGCTTTGTTTAGTTTGTCAGTCGATATATCAAGTTTAACTTAATTTTTAAGGAATATACTTGCGTTCTAAAATGAATGTTTGAGTTGTAATAGATACACGAGACAAAGCGCCAAAGTTGACATTAAACCGTTTGTTTTTAATATTGAAATAATAGTACAAGAAAAAACTATGGTGCTTAGAGAACAGGCTTATAGAAATTAAACACTCCCAAGGTTAACAAATACATGTCTGTATACATAAAACAGAAATACACATATAAAAGAAAGCAGGTAATCTTTGAATATGTGTAAGGATTGTTTTAAAATTTATTCTTTAAAGTATTAAATTGCAATTTTAATTTTTACCATTTTATTTGCATCAAGCTTGAAGGGCTGCGAACTTTGGCAGAGTCATACAATGTTTCAAAGGCCACTTTATTTTTACGTATGATCTAAGTTTGTCTGCTTGATATTTTTCAGAAATCCAAGGCGCTGCACAGAAATTTTTTGTTCACTTTCCATTCAAATTACCCAAATTATACTGCCATGGAGGTTGACAGCTCTGAGGCATCCACTGTTGAACAAATAGACTGGCCTTTTTTGAAGTCTCAACGCGAGATGAGAGATGACAATTCCTCCCACGACGGCGACCACTTTGAGATCGTTGTCTCAAATGTCGAGGATGTAACAGAAGGACTTCATTTTTCCAGTAAAAATAAATTTCCAATTTTTATTAAGTAATATTAATCTCTCTTAAAATTTGGTTATCACAATGTTTTATCGAAATTATAGGCAACGATGAAACTGTTGGAAGTGATAGTAATTTTGAAACATGCCTCATATCTGCTGGCTTAGCCGATCTTGCCACATCAGATACTATTAAGTTAGGATCAATAACCAATAATTCTCAGGTTAGCATTTCTTAATCATAAGAAACTTTGGCAATTCTATCATTTTACCCTGGAATTGATTTCAGAATGATCAAGTAGAGTACGATTCTGTAGAATATTTTACTGAGGGTCCAGGAGCACTCTCAAATGACATGGAGATGTCCGAAGATCCACAGAAACTTATAAAGGTATGCCCATAAAGATGCATTCCAGATAACGTTCAACAGCTCTTGTAAAGTCATATTTTATTTTGCGAAGTAGGAGAATAGAGCAACAAAAAAACAAAATTTTTGAAAGATAGAATTGAGATTTTTTGAGACGTATTTTTGAAAGTTAGCCTCGTTAATTTTTCGCCGTTTGGCTTCACATGAAATAATCTAAATAATAATTCTGCAAACAAACCCTTATTTTTCAAGGTTTATCAAGCTGCTGTGGACAGTCACGATAGCAAATTGATAACAGTTTATGAAATAAAACCTGAGGCAGAGGGTGATCCTAACAGTATTGGTGGGAGGGATGTCTTTGTGGAAATCGTTGCCTCACCTGAGGATGCTCTGATGAGAAACTCACTGACTTCGGATGGAACGTTGTTGCTCGAATCAACAGAGAACATTCCTGTAGGTCAAATTTATAAAAAAATAAAAAAATTATTGAAAAAAATTCATTTTGCAACAGTCATCTCATCTCACAATCCCTGCTTCAATGGCTGCTGCCATGGGTTTGTCAAGTAATCAAATACGTAACATGGAATTGTCCTCCAGTGCGAGATCTTCTGTGTCTTCTTCAACTGAGGAAGCTGCTTCGGTTTCTGAGCTGAAATGTACAATTTGTGGGTTTTCTAGTTACGATCGTGAGGAAATTGGGTATACTTCACAGGATTTAATTCTTTTTCTTTGCTTGTCAAAAAATACTTCATTTTAGTGCGCACTGTGTGGAATTCCATGATCTCTTTTTTTGTCCTTCATGCAATCTTGTCTTTAAAAGAAGGCCAAGTTTGGCATCACACATGAGAAACAAGCATGGAATAGTTCTAAATAGTCAAAAGCCCAAAAATCTTTCGTCTGTCACCTATCGCAGCAGAGTTAACAAGAAGTCTGCTGTTGTCCCTGTATTGTCAAATACAAATTCTTCAGCTTCTATCACATCTCAGGCCTCAAAACTTCTTCAAACTCATCTGGCCTCCTCAAATAAGCAGATCTCTTGTAGCCCTCAGACAAATAGCTCTATCTCTCCAGACATCTTAGTGCAATTGCCAACTCATCCAATTCAACCAAATCTCTTGGTAAATTAAGGCAACTATGTCAGAATTTTTGAACGAGGCAACTAACGTTTTGTATTAAAGGTTACTCCTACTCGACACCGAGCCTCTGGAGAGCTTGTTCCTGTTGTTCGAAACATTTTGTCAAAAAATAGAGCCGTTCTTCCAAATACTACCTTACTAGTCCCAGGGTCTAGACAAAAGAAGGCAGCAAACAGAGGGAGACGACAATATAACGTTTGGTAAATTTATTTAGGACGTATTACATTAAACTGTTTTGATTTAAAACACCTTCTATCAATTAAAAGATCAAATTTTGTAAACAGGTCGAGAGCTTTGGATCAGCAACCTCTTGTTCTTGATTCTCGTCTGAGTGACCCTGCAACCCGGAACCAATTTAATATTGAGTTTGCCAAGAAAATAACCTCTACAGGTGTAGGTGTTGAGGCATTTGGCATTGCACAAGATCGTCTCCCGTCACTTCGAGGAACTTACTGCTTAGAAATCAAAGAGATTGCTCCTGAAAATAACGATTCTGCAACAAACGGTGACATTACCTATTCGTACACTATAGAAAGCTTAAACCAAAACACTGATTGCTGTAAAGTCATTTGTGGACAATGCAACTTCTCAAACCCACGAATCGAGAATGTATTGTTCCACTGTGAAATTGATCACAAACAGTACTATTGTCAAAATAAAAAGTGTCAGCTTGGTTTTGGCACCTGGGACTCGCTTATGAAGCACATGAAGAACATGCACAAAGAAGACAATCACGATTGATCTGATTTAACTTTATTTTTAAGCCAAAAATGCCTTGAAAGAAAAACAATCCCGAATCGAAGAATTAAAAGCTTTGTTTTTAAAGCTCTTCTCTTTCGTTAAGAAGATTCATTAAAAATACCCTTACAAGAGCTCGTCTACTAGATGATACAAAATTATATTTATAGTGCACACACATGTACCTAATGTATAAATATTCGTTTGAAAGACATTTCTCCCCCTGCCCCTGCCCGAACGATACAAAATTTTAGTCAATATCAAAGTAAGATAAAAAACAAAACGACACTGGTTTATTAGTGGTTCCACTGTTTCATTTCCATTTCTTACGTTTCTATCAATTGCTTCTTTGTTTAGAATTGAACTTTATTTATATAGATTCTGTGATATTGACGGTCATTTCTTACCAATATCTAACCAACTTAAAGGGTTGGAAGTTCATGAAGAAATTGCTGAAAGAGAAAGCTATGGAGCATTGCGCTTTCTATAAGGTCATACTTTTTGATCAGAACCCTATCGAGTTTAAAAATACAAATTTAATTTTACTATTTCAAAGATTTCTTTTGCGTTTTGAAAATGAAAGTCCAAACATGGGGGGAAGTAAATTTATTGCATTTTCATCAACCATGACAAGAAAAATTAGAAACCTTAACAAATCCTTACTGGCACCAACTAGGGGCGTGAAACTTTTATCACAAATATCCCAGGTCTTTTTCAAAATATCAAAAGAGTAAAAGTCTTCAATTTACACTTGAAACATAATTTTAATACATTTAAACACGTCAGTCTTTTAGCTGGTCCTCTAAGTGCACATATCTGGATATGTAAGTGACTTGCAAACTAAACTTTAATAATTTCGTCTGAGTCTTTTGGGAGCCTGTATTTCAAAAAGAAAATGTAGGACTAGATGAAAGTCGGGCAGATGGTTACTGATTGCTAAGTAAGTAGTTGCCTTTCTCTAAAAATCTATTTATTAGGTTGTGTACACCCTCATATAAAAAGATAAAAACTTCAACCATCCACCAAACTTTTTTAGGTAAAAATATTATTGTATTTCAATATTTGATGTGCAAAAAAACTAAATGAAATCAGAATCATGTCTTTATTTTCAGGAATAACTCAAAGAGTAAAAGTTCAAGAATTTAAATCACAAATACCAGTGACCAGAAAATTCATTTAAATTTTAAAGTAATCCTTAACTTGATTTGCAAATTCTTTCTTGATAATCGTTATAATCTTGATAATTGCCTGTGGACAGGATTCCCCATTCATCAACAAACTGTAAAGAGAAATTATGTAGAGGCAAATGTTTTTTTACAAGCTAACAAAAAGCTTACCCCGACTCCAGTGTGAGATTGTATGTTTTTCCTTTAATGTCTGTAAAGTTTCCCTCCTAAAGCATGTAGGATTGCTTCGGGTCGGGAGCACAGGTGTCCCATTTTTTGCACCCTGAGAGTGGTTAAAAAGTTCTTCTCATGAAGATTCAAAGACTAGAATCAAAGTAAGTTGGGTAAAAGAATAAAATCCCTGAAAATTACCTGGACTAGGAAATACACAAGCATGTGCCTGGCCTTCGGTTAGAAGCATTACTTTCTGTCCAGACGGAGCTACAGAGTTTCCCACATCAGAAATTAGTCTTGTGCTGCGAGATCTTGTGGTGGTTACAATCCTACCAGCTTAAGGTGGTAGTATTTTTGTCAAAATGTAAGATCCAGACCCAACAAAACTGCAAAACGTCCTACCAATAACTTTGTGATGGACTATGATATCAAACAGAAAAAGTGAAGGACAATAATAAAAGAAAACAAGGACCTAAAAGTAAAACCAACCTTGGGAATTGAAGTTGTAAAATGGCTGATGAATGAGTCCTGCTACGGCCTCCTCCCTAATAGCAATGCCAACAAGGACTGTTACATGTTCCTAAAGACCTTCAGCATATTCCTAGTAAAAATATAGTATGGTAAATCCTAGCGAGTGGGCAATGCTTCAAGAAACGAGACCAATGAGATACTTTTAGTGAAAGGGGCAGCTTTATATACAGGAGACTCAGATCAAAACGATCTATAGTCGGATCAAGAATAATTTGGAGGGAAAAATGTCAAGGTCATTGACCTATCAAGAATTTGGGCAGGAGACGATCATTGGGACTGACCGTTCTAAGAAAAGGGGTGTTTAACATTGCTCAACAAATGTTTGGCATTACCAAACAAATATAGCGGATAGACAAAAAGGGCACAAAGATTTGTCTACCTCACCTATGTCTCCGTCACCCTCTTCTCCAATAACTGACAAACTTGGAAATGCCTTAAAATAATCAAAATTTCCTCAGAGGGCTAGCTGTTTCAAAATTTTCTTCATTACCTTTTTGAGAGATCGTTAGCAGGTCTATCAGCCAAAGTTTGAAGATCCTTCTCTCCAGTTTTTGCACAATCCCTAAGTCATTTCCCTACATGTTATCACGGATAAGTTTGCCTGCAAAGTCAGTGGCTTTGACAGCCACTGACATGACTTGAAGAAACACTGGTTGATCAAGCATTCTTCGTTTTTATATTTTTCGTGAAGCATATAAATTCTATGGGCCTTATCTTCTAAATACCAATAATATAGGTATAGGTATATGAGTAAAAAATGCTAAAAACAATTTTAACTTTTATTCTGACGACATACATTAGTAGCCACCTTTTTTACAAACGAAAGTTAGAAGCCTCTAAATTCAGCTTCGAGAATATATTAAGGTTTTTCTAGCAGTTCAGGTTGATGAGTTTGCCTCATCTTCATTTGTGCAGATACTCATTTTTAAATTTTTAACTTGAATAAACTTGTAAAGGTAAGAATGAAAACGCTTGAAATAGAAGTGTACTGCTCATTTTGTGATATAGGATGTTCCCAGCAATGGAAAGAGGCAAGTTAAATTTGCTCAACAAATATTCATTCCAAAATAGGTGAGTACGAAAGATTAAATAGTTGTTAAGTCCTCTCATTAATTAAGGTCGATTGTTCTAATCTGAAGGTCTCTTTTCTCCAAATTTTTTAGTAAAATCCTCTGCATTTTTAAAGAAGCGTTTACGGTCTTTTGTATATTCCTCGGCAAGCTCAGCTCGAAGAGGGTGGTCCGGTTCAGGCTCATTTATAAGGGAAACTAATGCCTGGATCACCTGAAAATGATTGAAATGAGTTATTCCAGGGGTATCGTCTGCAAGTGATTAACAACTTAAAATTGGTTATCAGCCAATTTACTAACTTGCTCAGTTTTAGTAGCTGGTTTCCAGTTTTCAGCTCCTATTATTGGCAAGCACACTTGCCCCTTTTCGTCAACGTTTGGATGATAAATACGGGTCTTAAAGGTGATTCGAGGTGGCTTGAACGGGTACTCAGCTGGAAAATTTATTTCTATCCTAAATGCCCCTGAGAATAGAATCAACCATATGATTAATTAGTTTAAAGTTTATCCAGTTAACTAAAGTCAAACTTCTCTAAACTACCTTTGTTGAACGGATAAGCTTCTGGTACTAAAAGTCCTTGCCAAAGCAAAATATTTGCTTCGTCTACTTGAATATCACGGAAGTTTTTGAGACCAGCTTTTCGTATATCTTGGAGCTCTTTCGTGAGTCTTCTTCTGGCAGCCATGTTTTACCCTGGAAAATATATTTTTGAAAACAAGTTGAAAAATGATAACGTTTTGTTTGCAGACCCTCACGCAACAAACCGCAGTTTCATGAATTATTGATGAGAAATTTAAAATTATCAATCGATATTGAACAATGATTTGAATCATCGAGAACGTGAGTTCTGCCTTAACAAAAATAGCGAAAAGGCTATTGAAACCCCTCATCGAATAATTTTACCCACACAACTTCTGCTGGTAATAGAAAATACTTTCAATTCAAAAGTTATTTCATGTTTATCTTTATTTGGTGACTCGCCAAAAAATAAACTCAAAGTTACAGAGGTTTTGTATTAAGCCAGGGAAAGATTAAATTTTTCTTAATCCTATGAAATGCACTTGGCAAAGTAATGGAAGGTTACTGTTATCAAAAAGCATAAACTCACCTATTTTAGTTAATCCGAGGAAAACTGGACAAGAAAACTCACTTTGTGACTCTAGTTTTTTCCTGCGAATAGGAAATTATCAAAATAAGGATTAAGGAAATTACTAAATAACAAAATAAGCAAAACAAGGAACAGAGTAGAAACTATAGACATATATAGGCACTAACCAGAGAGATCTGTGGGAGGAGAATGCAGTATATATATTTGATGTACGTACACTGAAAAATTTGAAAATCTAGGTACTGTCAACAGCTGACCCACCGTGTTGGTCTTCGCAGCTTAATTAGCTGACGCCCTCCCGGATATATCGCGCGTGAACACCGACTGTTCGGGCGTGCGCTTGGAGGAGGAGCGATCGACCCTGCTGCCGAGCTGTCACACACGCGAGAAAATCAAGAAAATATTATAAAAACTGCGCGATCGAGCGTGAATCATCCCCGATGTCGGAGCGTTTTTCACACTGGGCAGTGGGCCCCGCGCCGCGCGGCCACGGCGCGCACAACTTTTTGGAGCGTTCGCTATTGGTTCCGTTTTTCTGCAGAGCGTCGCGACGTTGGCACTGGCAGATGGCAGAGACTGAGGCAGACAGGCAGCAAGAACGCAGATCACGGACCGCTTTCCTCTGGGCTGATTCAACACATCAAAAAATGCCAAATTGAGATCGACCTGTTAAATTTTCTTCAATGGAAAATGTTTTTAAAATAAAGACAAGAAATGTTTAAAAAATGTAATTTTAAGTTGACTTCGAAAGAGAGAGACAGGTTATCGGTGCTTTGTGGTTTTATTAAACTAGCCCTACCCCGTGCTGGACATTTTGCTTCTGCAATCGGCACGCCGGGACAAATTTAATTACAGCGATTGAGAGAGAGAAGAAAACCAACATACGTTAAAGCTCCAAAAAGAGATTTCTACTGAAATTGAGCTATTATCTATATGCTTGTGAAAATGTTTGCAAAAACCCTTACAATTTTTAGCTTATATCTGATGAATAACCTTCCACGTTCGTCCATTTTGATAGAATGGCTAAAATTTATCTTAACCTATTGTATTATTTGTCCTAAAGGTCTTTTTCTTAATGGATCTACGCTTTCGTTCCTAAACGCAGCTGATGAAGGCGTCGAGCGCGCGCGAGAACCAAACAAAACAAGTTTTTTACAATTTTCAGAATTCGAAAAATATTTTTGGGTTGTTTACAGGCACATTTACGTTGACATTAGATTGGTGACATGAAATTGTTTAAGGATGAATGTATTTAAATAGAGTTAAGGAACGGACAGTTTACTTTAAGGTAAGTTTCTCATTCTACATTGGTAATTCACCAATTATTTTAGCCATTTTTGAATTGCATGAGGCACAAAATGAAATAATTAAGCTGTTTGACTTACGATTCTTCACTTTTAATTGTTTTGGTTAGTTTTGAAGATTTTTAACATTTCAGTGTTCATTTTAACCGACATAGAGTTTTAAAGTTAAGTCACAAATAAGCTTGCTTGTGCAAATGGTGTGTACTGATTAAGAAAACAAACTTGTAGACTTCAGTTTAAGCTTTTTTTTAAAAAAAAATAATTTGTGTAGAAGTATTCATATGTATTTTTAAAATTTAGAATGA
>Ga0194133_10004337_pt1 | contig 19129 bp, 16 predicted proteins | sample TA2KigOf40mmetaG_FD_155448 | JGI IMG/M metagenome (GOLD analysis project Ga0194133, IMG submission 155448) | Freshwater microbial communities from Lake Tanganyika, Tanzania - TA2015055 Kigoma Offshore 40m | ecosystem: Environmental > Aquatic > Freshwater > Lake | place: Tanzania: Lake... | reverse complement strand
TACTATACTATACTATACTATACTATACTATACTATACTATACTATACTATACTATACTATACTATACTATACTATACTATACTATACTATACTATACTATACTATACTATACTATACTATACTATATTTCAATCCAAAATATTTCAAAAACATATAAACATATTATTCCATTATAAAGAATACAATCTATAATAGAACAGTCATGCACGAAACCGACCTTATTGAACTAGATAAAATGAAGACGCAAATTGAATCGATGACCAAATTGCATCATATCGAAATACTGAAAATACTCAAAAAAAATAATAACGTGAAATTGAATGAAAACAAAAGCGGCGTCTTTGTAAATCTATCTTTTTTACCAGAGGATATTATCAATGAAATGAAATCTTATGTGAATTATATTTGCGAACAGGAGAAAACAATACAAACATTTGAAGCACAACAAGCTGAATTCAAAAAGACGATTGACATGGAAACTAACGAATACCACGTGTAATGTATGGTATATTTAACGCGCACTAAACATGTATGGTGTTCTTATACAAAGAGTTTCTTTTTCATCCTTATTTTTATGATTGCAGCTTCCACATTTACAATCGCATTTGCATTTGTGATTGTAGAAAAAAGCTCTAAACATAAACATATGGGCAAGAAGGGCAATGAGACCAAATATCAACGCATGAGTAGCTGCCACTCTCATTTTACTTCCTGGAACAGTAAATAATACACCAGGAGTTATCAGAAAAAAGGCAATCGCATGTGTAAAAATAAGCGCAAGGTAATATGTAGCAACAATGTACATTATACTAAATATACATTGTTCAAATATTTTCTTGTAAAATAAGATTTCCGATTTCTTATTGTTTGAGTATATAACCCTTACCTGATTTAACAAATACACCTATTTTCAATAAATCTCCATTTCCAAGGAGAGCCTGATCATAACTGTCTTTATCATACACATCCAGAGTCTTTGGATCAAACACATAGACAACTCCATCAATCGGTTTGGTAAGTTTCAAATTCAGTTTTTTCTTTCGAACATTCACATCGATGGTTTCTCCCATATCTTTCTCAATCTCAGGATAACTTGCAAATGAATTGGACTCTACTTTTCCGAAACCATAGCATACAAGTTGTTCATCCGCATTCACAATACCATTATATACACTACAGTCAATCGCCGTTTCTTTCACAGAATCTAGCAATACTTTATTGATGTTGTACTTGATCGTCGAGGTATCGAGTAAAGACTCGTCTGTAGTAACTGGGCGACCGTCAAGACGACTAATGTCGCGACCCATCATTTCTATGTTTTTCTTATTTTTCTTTTGCTCTTCACTAAACACTGTAATGTATAAAAAGGCCTTTACAGTTCGATCTTCTTCGGGCAAATCTTGATGACTGCAAATACGGCGAGCTCTACCAATCGCCTGTTCAATGCGAACACGATGCCAGTACGGTTCTACCAAATGAACAAATCGTGTATTCTTCAGATTGATACCTTCGGACGAAGATGCCGTAATCATAAGGACCTTCAACACTTGACCGTAAAAATTATTGTCGGATGTTTCGCGCAATCGAGAAGTTATTGCGGATGGTACAATCTCCCAATTACTGTTGTATATATTGCGAATAATCTCTTTTTCTTCGGGAGTCTCTGTACCTGTATGTAAGGCGAAACGTGGTTTTCCTGCATCCTCCTCTTTTTCAATGAGTTCCCATGATCCAGAAGACTCGACTTTTCGAATACGCAATTCTGCAAAACCATTTGCTTTGAGAGCTAATCTCAAGATACCGATTCCTTCAATGGTACGGAATTGACTATATACCAAATGAAGACCCCGATTCTCCTCATCGCGAATATTATTAATAATTTGTAGGAATTTCGGACTATACAGTTCGAGTTTTTCACTTGATAAATATTGTTCTTCGGGAGATTTATCAATACTGTCCTCTAACATTTTCATGGCGGCAACAATACGTTGTTCATATGTATTTCCCTTCAACACTTTTTGTTCAACTGCTTCAATATCCTCGGGAGATGCATACTCGTCAGCTTCCACTGCTTCTTTTCCAAATACATCATCTAAGATAGTTTCTGCATATTCTCCAACATGTTCAGATTCTTCGTCTTGACCCGTGATACCTACCTTTGATTTATCTTTGTCTGGCATGGGGCGGCCGGGTGGATCCGGGAATGCGAAATTACATGCGGCGCGTGAGAAAATACGGTAGGCCGATGATATATTAAACAAATCCTTTACGTTATCACCTTGTTGTTTTACGTTGCTTCTTCGACTCTTTTCGTCCTCGGCCTCTTTTTGACGTACCTTTTCATATATATTAAATTGGTATGAACTCATTTGTACTGGCACAATATGTATATTGTCATTATCGCCTGTTTTAATAAAACGCGGCAATAGTTTTTCTTGAGCACTACGGAAATAGGAAGATAGACCCAATACACGTTTCTTGAACACATTCTCATTTTTGACTTGAATGGTTTCGTTGTCAATAAACATATTCAAGAATGCTTCTGAATTATCTGGAAGTGCTTTCAGCAAATCAATACGAGATCCTGCTGGAATAATTTCAATATGATTCATAGCAAGGATTCTGCGAACTTCTCTCTCAAAATCGGCATCGCTTATATTTCCAGACTCATCTAATGATACGCCAATATAGTCATCTTCTTTATGCACCGAACCTCCCTCATGGGGATCTACGTAAATACGATCATTATATTCAATTCGTGCCTCAGGTTCTATTTCGTCATCTATAGGTATATTTGTATTTGTGTTCATATTTGTATTCAAATCCTTCTCATATCTTTTCTTGGTCTTATTTTTTGGTTTTATTACACGAATCTTCTTTTTTGTTGTCCCGCCGACCTGAAACAAACTCATCATTTTACCGACTATACCTGTATTTGTATTTTCTGAACCCCCTTTTTGGGCCTTGGCCTCTGATTTATATTCATTCACAAACCCATACGGATTACGCGTAATCGTTAATTTATTTGTAGAATACTCAATATAGTCATATATGTTTAGTCTCTCTTTCTCGAACATTTTGATAATTTCATCTTTGTTCAATTTGAAATTGGGAGGTGCGCTCGATTTGATATTCAGCTGAAATGTCCATTGCTTAATGTATCCGCGCAATATATTGAACAATATACCCAGTTCATTTGGATAATTAATAATGGGGGTACCGGTTAGCAATACTATCTTTGCATTAGTCGCCTTCATCAGATAGTCGTATAGCTTATACGAGAGTGTATTAGGTTGATTTACCTTATTCACAACGCGACTAACAAAATTATGCGCCTCTTCAATAATAACTGTCTTATTATCAAACGGATTGATTGTAAAATCATTGGACCATTCTTTCAAATGACTCATACGAATACCGTTGTAATTGATAGGTGTATATTTTGCACGAATCATAAGATCTAATTGATCATTAATTTCCATTTGTTGGGAACTATCCAAGGATGTGAAATTGGCCTCTTTGTTAGAAACATCCACCATCCAAGCACCCTTCTTTTTCTCGACATAATCAGCGGGGAGTTGCAAGACCTCTGATAAAATGGATACATAATTTGGTTTTCCAACCGTTGATATGAACTCCCAGTATTGATTCTTTTTATAGAGATGATCTCCGCACTTCTTGATTTCATTGAAGAAATTCTTTTGCAAGGAAGCGGGTGTTAATAGTATAATAGGTTTTGCAGATTTCATACCTTCCGCAATGGCGATCGATGTGCATGTTTTTCCAGAACCGAGACCATGATATAAGAGAAGACCGCGATAGGGAGTGTATAAATTCAAGTAATCGCGGACAATCTTTTGATGCGTAAGCAACTCGAAATCGACAGTTGGATTGCTTGTTTGCTCGCATGATGCAGTTTCGAGACTTTCTACGATTTCTTTTTTGTAGGGACGAAAGAGTTCTGCCATTTTTTGAATATACATTTTTCGATTGTTCATGTAGTAATTGGAAGTTCGGACAATCATTTTTTCTTTTTTCGGCATTCGGGTAGATACCAGTTTTCTCCCAATACGCGTAATTTTACTAACACCTTCGTATTTTGATTCCTCGTATATTTTTTGGGTTTTCTCCTTTTCTCTATCTTTTTGGGGTTCGTACTTTTTTCTTTCTTTTTTGGCTTCTTCTTTCTCCACCTCTTCTTTTGCCTCTTCTTTAGTTTCCTCCTCTCTAGGTTCCATTTGTGCTTCTTGGGGTTCCTCTTGTGCTTCTTTGGGTTCTTCTTCTCTAGGTTCCTCCTCTCTAGGTTCCTCTTGTGCTTCTTTGGGTTCCTCCTCTCTGGGTTCCTCTTTGGTTTCCTCCTCAATAACTATTTTTTTAGAAATTTTTCTAGGATGCTCTCCAGTAGTAGGTATTGTAGTATAGTTGTCTCGTTCAACAAGTGGAATTTTAAAAGAAGGTTCTTCAGACGGTACATCCAACTTCTTTTTTTCGACAACACCCATGTTTGTATATTTGTTTAGTTTTGCTAAAACCAAATCACGATTCACGCGATAATCCTTTGTTTTATCAACAAATACAATTTTATTCATGCGCAGCTTGATCGTATTATCATCATTAGGAACTATCGGAATTTCAACATACTCCTTCTCTTCTTCATATTCTATGTTTGAAACAACAGGTTCTTGCGTTATTTGGCTATGTTTTAACTGTACAATAATATCTTTTTTGGGCCTTGCCATTTTTTTCTGTTTTAAACGTTCCACATGAATCATTGTATAAATATGTATAAATATACATAATCTACACATTATTATTCGACAAATAGACCCATCATAATATTTTTTTTCTTATATATAAAAAATTTGGGGTCATGCTATAATCCAGCCAGAATAGGTCCATACATTGAAAAATCTGTATAATTAATACCAATATATTTTTGATAATTTTGTATAAACATAGAAGCCAATTTAATGCGCATTTTATCGTATTCGTTTGTATTATTCCAAGATTTTCTGGGATCAAGAATATTAGAATGTATTCCATCTATTTCATTCGGTATTTCTATGCCAAAAATTTCATCCTTATGAAAACTTCCAGTTATCTTGTCATTAAGAATAGCATCAATACAATAACGTGTTGTGTTTATACTCATCCGCTTACCTAATCCATAAGGTCCGCCACTCCACCCAGTATTGACTAAATAAACTTGACTTTTATATTTCTCCAATTTTTTAAGAAATAAATCTGCATATTTGGTAGGATGTAATGGTAAAAATGGATCTCCAAAACATGCAGAAAAAGTTGCTTCTGGTTCTGTGATTCCATTTTCAGTTCCGGCTACTTTCGCAGTATATCCTGACAGAAAATGATACATCGCTTGTCCAACATTTAGTCTTGCTACTGGAGGAAACACGCCAAACGCATCCGCAGTCAAAAATATGATATGTTTCGGATGATTTCCTATACTGTCATATTTATGATTGGAGATATGATAAAGTGGATAAGATACACGACTATTTTCTGTATTTCTGGTATCAAAATAATCCACTTCTTTTGTTTCTTTGTTTATATAAACATTTTCAAGAAGAGCGTCTCTTTTAATTGCATTGAAAATCTCTGGTTCTGTTTTCGGAGATAAATTAATAGTTTTCGCATAACATCCGCCCTCCAAATTAAAAATTCCTTCATCATCCCAACCATGTTCATCATCTCCAATCAAATACCGGTTTGGAACAGCAGATAAAGTCGTTTTTCCAGTTCCCGAAATTCCAAAAAATAAAGCTGTATTTCCATTGGCATCTATATTCGCAGAACAATGCATAGATAATATGTTTTTTAAGGGTAGCATGTAATTCATAACTGAAAATATTCCTTTTTTCATTTCACCTCCATAACAAGTTCCTCCTATTAATGCAGTTTTTTCTTCAAGGTTAAAAGTAATAAATACTTCGGAATTAAGTCCATCTTTTTTCCAATTTGGATTTGTTATTTTACACGTATTGATAATAGTAAAATCTGGTGTAAAATATTCAATGGATATATTATCAGAGCGAATAAACATATTTTTTACGAAATGATGTTGCCATGCGAATTCTGTAATAAAACGGACATTCATTCTACTTTTTTGATTTGCTCCTGAGTAACCATCAAATATATAGAGTTTCTTTGATTTTTTCAAACCTTTGTTTAATACCATATCATACAGTTTATGATAAACCAAAGGATCCATTGGCTTATTAACAGGACCCCACCAAATATCATTCTCAGAGGGAGGTTGTTTCACAATATATTTGTCTTTGGGTGATCTTCCCGTAAATTTTCCAGTGTTTATAGAAACAACACCATTAGAAGCGATTATTTCTCCATCCAAAATCTCATGTTTGTGTATTTGATCATAATCAAGATTATAATATATTTTTACTTCATGTTCTGTTGGTATTAAATTAAATAACAATACTCCAAAAGCTAATGTTATCAAAGAAGTAATAGTGGTTACTTTATACCTTCTCATATCGTTAAATAGTTTCATATTATCGAAGAATCCTTAGACAAATATAATAAAAATATTTAATTATTTTTATTATGTAATTTATAGAATATATCCAATTATGTAGTAAAATCGTTAAAATCCTTCCAATCGGCGAATTGCTTCTTCACATGATATTTGTTCTGCCTTCTTTTTGATCTTGTGCTTACCCTCGCCCATAAACATATATATGCGATTATTTACAGACATATATTCATGGATTTCTTGGAAAGACTTGAAATCGGTTATGGATACATAGGAACTATTTGCCATCTCATGGACTGGGAAATTTAAACACAGAAACACGCCCATATGATATCCGTCATTACCACTACTCATCTCTACATAATGTGGGGTTACCTTAAACTCCTTCTGTATCTTCACCTGTAAAATATTCTTGTAATTATCATCATTTCGAATCAAGTTGATCCAATCCACATGCTTCTCAAATACATTCTCCACGAATATCTGTACCATCTGGAATCCAGGACCCGTCGCAAATACGTTTTTGAACCACCCCTCTTCATCATTCACTGATATTTTGTTGAAATCTAAAAAAATAGCACCAATAAACGATTCAAATAAACAACCCAGTTTCTTCAAATTTGTACGAGTCTGCTTCATCTCGGCATGCTTCGAAAGAATAAACCATTTATGCATTCCCATTTCGAGCGCCATTTTACCGATAGATTCATTCTTAACCAATGCAATCTTCTTCTCTGTCATAAATCCCTCATTTTCTTTAGGAAATCTTCTATATAAATAATACTTAGTAATGCATTCAAGAACGCCATCTCCTACAAATTCGAGTCGCTCATTCGATTTAGAAAGCAGGGGCAAGCAATTATCGGGTTTCTCTGCCATAAGGATATTATGTTCGTTTAATTCGAATTGCGGGCGCTTTGTATAGGATCTATGCACAAATGCACGCTTGTACAAGTTGAAATTATGGATTTCGGTTTGAATACCATACTTATTTAAAATAGATTGAACATCCGATTTTTCAATCGGTGCATTTAGGGGATTGTATGGATCGAAAATATATGTTTCCGTACCATTCGCGTTTTTTTCAATAATAATGTCGTTATCAGCATAAACAGATGAGGAAGATAATGTCGTCGCAGACACAGAAGTATTCATTGTATTTAAGGATGCAATGAAAACGAATTATAATAAAACAAACTTGGATATTTAGTATAATGTATTGTTTTTAAGTCATTTCAATAATGTTTTTGACATGGGTTCAAATATTTATGCGTATGTATGCGATATAATAGAACGTGGATAATAAAAAAATGTTTAGGGTATATATAAAATAAAATGGTTTTATCTAGCTCAAGTCGCACTTCTAGCATCTCAAGCATTACGAATCAATCCCAAGGAGGCGGAAGCAAAAAGGCGGGTTTCCCCGGTACCGTTGGTCGTAGCGCATGGATGTCAATTCATCTTAACACCGTGAATCCTGCTCAGGGCCATTGCTGCACCCTTAGTGGTATGCAACAGCTTCTTTTCCCTCTTGCCAGCATTTCCAGACCTATTGGCTACACTGCAAATAGACCCTATTGGAAATACCCTTAAACGATTGATGGGATTATACATTATATTCATTTCATAACAAATATAATGATTTGCGTTATGCTGCATATATATTATCATATAATCATGAAAATTATTATTGATGAACGGGAGACGGATTTATATGACCGGTGTTATTCCATTTTAAATAACGAGGAGCCCAAACTCCTTTCTTCATTACATTTATCTAAGGAAGTATTATTGTTGGGAGATGTTCTCGTTAAAGACGATTCTGATAAGATATTACTATTGATTGAGCGAAAGGGATTTCAGGATTTACTTGCAAGTATTAAAGATGGGAGATACGAGGAGCAGTCGTATCGTTTAGTGCATACATCTGGATTGCATTTACATAATGTATTATATGTGTTGGAGGGAGTATTTTCGCAGTTGAAGAGTGTGCAAGAAAAAAAACTCATCTATTCCTCAGCGACCTCCCTGAATTATTTTAAAGGATTCTCGGTACTAAAAACAAGCAGTGTTCGTGAAACCGCAGAACTAGTTATTTATATGACGGATAAAATTTCACGAGATCTTAGCAAGGGAAAGAATCCGGCGTATTCATCTATAACATCAAACATCGAATCTGAAATAACTAGTGATTCAAATTTAAATTCAATTGCGACTGTACCTACAAGTATTGATTATTGTAATGTGGTCAAAAAAGTCAAAAAAGATAATATAACTCCGGAGAATATTGGTCATATTATTCTATCTCAGATACCTGGAATAAGCTCAGCTACTGCAACTACTATTATGAAGGGGTTTCACTCATTTCCTCATTTTATGCAGTGTATTAAAGACGATCCGAGTATATTGGATGGTATTCAATGTGAAACAAATGGCAAGGTAAGAAAACTCGGAAAAAATTGCATTCGAAGCATAAAACAGTTTTTAATAGATAATTATGATACATGTGAAACATCTGAAACACAAGAGCCAGATGTTGATCCATCTATATAATGATTACTCTGGAAATTAGGTATTCTTTCTGAAAAAGGGTTAAATAGTTGTTTCTACATTCACAAAGTTAAGAAAAATAAGTAATATATGAATTTGGTATTAGATTATTCGCAGTTTTATATTGGAAATGTCCATTTTTTGGATACAAAAAAAAATATTATTATTGACGGTATATTCACAAAAATGGTATATTTGGATGATATTGTATCTTTGAACGCAATTTACATAGTATTTCCATGTAAGTGTTATATTGATCGAACTATAAATCGCAATAATGTAATGTTTTCATTAAATACCCATGAAAACCAAGAAATCATTGAGCTGGAAAAGAGCATTTTAAACAATTATATGAAACATTATCAAATATCAAAAAGAATGAATACCAGTTTAGCTAGTCAAATAACCAATGGGAGAACACGATTATACAAAGAGGGACATGATAATACCCAATTACATGAAAATGAAGATAATATTCAAATTGTTCTTAAAATATCAGGTGTTTGGGAGACAAATGATGAAATAGGGATAACTCATAAATTTGTCGAAATGCATAAGTGAATTATGTGTAATGAATTATGGTTTTTATTTATTATATGTTGTAATAAATAAAATGGAAATATAAATGATCTTTATTTTTATTTAAATATCATGTTCATTCTACCTCGAGATTTAATATGATGTTTAAATGGCTGGGCTCCCAATCGAAGATCATAATTTTGATTCTCATTACTACGTGGAATAACATCCGTAGTAAAATGATTTACATCAACGAACCCTGTATTTTCTTTTATATCAAAAGATAGTCGTTGTATAGAATGAATGCCCTCTTTTGTCTCACGAATATATCTATCAAATTCATTCTTATTTATAATACGGGATAGCCCATCATGCAATAATATGAAATTCTTATCATAAATAGGGTAAAAGTTAGATCGGTCAATAATCAGATTCGATTTTATTGCGCGATACTGGAGCATATTATCCTCATATCCCCATGTCCAGAAATTGGGGAAACCATTTATTTTTTCGAAATCTAATGCATTCACAGATATTATACCACCTAGTGTGTGTGTGTATCCATAAAAATGTTTTATGACTCCACGCGTAGTCTCATAATTTATTAAATTCTTGTTTAGAGGCATAATATCAATATCATTGAATACAAGAGTTATATATTTATAATTCTCGGGATACATGTGTTTGACAACTAAGAAACCTATATTTTTCATGGCTCCTCGATTAAAATCGCGCTTGTCATTTTGATGAATATATAATATTTTGTATTCATCGGGAGAATAATCTTCCATGACAGATTTCATATGTCTGTTATAAAATATATATTGTTGTTCTCGATCCCGATATGGAATAATAAATATGAGTTTCGGAAAACTGCGTACAGTTGCAGGTTCGACGACATTTGATTCTACTACCACTACCTGCTCAGGTACCTGCTCAAGTACCGGCTCCTCAACACTATCAACAATATCAGCAACAACAGACCGCCGTAGTCGGAAGCGATGACGGCGAGGTGGTGTAGTTCCGACAATCGGCTCGACTGCAGGCTCCGCAACAGGTTCTGCTACAGCAGGTTCCACAACAGGTTCTGATACTGCAGGTTCCACAACAGGTTCTGATACGGGAGGCTCCATCGCAGGCTCTACTACAGGCTCTTGTATAGGTTCCACTATAGGCTCTTGTACGGGTTCTACTAAAGGCACAGGCTCTTGTATGGGTTCTACTAAAGGCACAAGCTCTTGTTTGGGTTCTACTAAAGGCACAAGCTCTTGTTTGGGTTCTACTAAAGGCTCTGCAACAGGCTCCACAATAGACTCTGCAACAGGCTCCACAATAGACTCCGTAATAGGCTCTTGTGTGGGTTCCTCTACATGCTCCGCCACAGGTTCTGATATCGGCTCTTGTAAAGGTTCATCTACATGTTCCGCCACAGGTTCTGATATAGGCTCTTGTATGGGTTCATCTACAGACTCTGATACAGGTTCTGATATAGGCTCTTGTATGGGTTCATCTACAGACTCTGATACAGGTTCTGATATAGGCTCCGCAACAGGCTCTTGTGTGGGTTCTGGTACTGGCTCTACTACAGACTCTTGTGCGGGTTCTACTACAGGCTCTGGAACAGGCTCTGGCACAGGCTCTTGTAGTGGCTCTTGTATTGGCTCTTGTACAGGCTCTTGTATTGGCTCTTGTATTGTCTCTTGTATTGGTTCTTGTACAGGCTCCGCCACAGGCTCTTGTACAGGCTCCGCCACAGGCTCTTGTACAGGCTCCGCCACAGGCTCTTGTACAGGCTCCGCCACAGGCTCTTGTACAGGCTCTGATACCGGCTCCACTATAGGCTCCGCCACAGGCTCTTGTATAGGCTCTGGTACCGGCTCCACTATAGGCTCTGGTACTGGCTCCACTATAGGCTCTGGTACCGGCTCCACTATAGGCTCTGGTACTGGCTCCACTATAGGCTCTGGTACTGGCTCCACTATAGGCTCTGGTACCGGCTCCACTATAGGCTCTGGTACTGGCTCCACTATAGGCTCTGGTACCGGCTCCACTATAGGCTCTGGTACTGGCTCCACTATAGGCTCTGGTACTGGCTCCACTATAGGCTCGGGTACTGGCTCTTGAACAGGCTCTTGTACAGGCTCTTGAACAGGCTCTTGAACAGGCTCTTGAACAGGCTCTTGCACTGGCTCTTGTACAGGCTCTTGAACAGGCTCTTGCACTGGCTCTTGCACTGGCTCTTGCACTGGCTCCACTACATGCTCTGACACAGATTCGGATACCGGCTCCACTATATGCTCTTGTACAGGATCTGATATCGATATAACAATGTGTTCTTCTTCCATGAAAAATATATATTAGATACACATTTCAATTCACTAAAATGATCGTATCGCCCATTATCACCAAACCAATTATAAAGATTTTAAGAATAATAAACTCATAAAATCAAATTGCTAGTAATACAGATATTCATATATTACCATAAAGAAGGACGTTGATTGGATTCAATCACTAATGGATCGGGCATAATAACATTCTGGGATTTATATAAATCCAGCGTAGGCAATTTTTTTAATTGTATTTGTATTTCATGTTGTGGATTCACTAAATTGGTAGAATTGATACCATACAGAAAACTCTCAATATCTCGAGAATTATGTGATAATTCGGTTAATGGACATCTTCCACCAATCAATCCATTTCCTGGTAAAAATGTCTTCACGGGTACTCCATTAGGGCCATTTACATATGTACGATGTTGAAACGAACGTTTATAATCGAGTTGTTCAGCGTTGTAATTTCCATATGTATTTTTATTTCGACTGGAAGCCATATTATTTAATTAATTATATATACTAATACTACAATAAAATACTTATTTATTTCATAAATGCCAGCTTCAATTTCAAATAACAATCTGATTTTTCATTAAATGTATGCGGAGATTGGAAAAAAGCACACAAACAAGTATGATACATATAATAATAATCATACGACATCAATACTGCGTGTCCAATCGTTGGATCCGTGGATATCATTTGTGCAGCGGCAATTTCATATAATTCTGCGAAAAGAGGATGATCTTGAGTTAAATCATAAATTGTGTCCATTGCCTTTTTCATGGAATCAGAATCATATACGAGTTCATCCCAAGATTCGTTGTCAAAATCAGACTGAGTTAGAGGTCCGTCATGGGATGTTTTGTTATTATCCATTTTAAATACAACTCGCAACATATCACGATACTCATTGCTGTTCTTGTATGGGAGAAATGTCGTTTTTATATCATAAATATTTTCAAGAAATGTCATATTATTTATATTTATGGCGTGAAAATAACTTTATTATCTTTTCCTTTCCATTTTTCTTATATGTGAATAAATATATAGTCTAGAAAGAATGTCCAATGTTATGTTTAATATATGTCAGCAACGGCTCCAGAATCAAATAAATCATGTACCTGGACCTCGTAATGAGCTTCAACCATCCCCATCTCCCTATGAACAGGGATTTACCCAATCACAATTAGATATGCGAAGAAAAGTAGAAATACTCGAATATAAAGCGTCTCGGCAAAACACGAAAACAAATAGTTTTACGCGATCTCAAAAATGGTCTCAATTTATTCGAAATGGTTCCGGAGTATCACAAAGCGTTTTGAATCAAATTGCAAACGGCGGATCTCCCATCGAAATATGTCCCAATGATAAGTATATTCCGAAACCAACCTATTATTCGAATGTTCCTGGTCCCATCATTGATTTGGTATATGATCCGAATGTTCCCTTGTATAAATTCCAAGAAAATACTGAAGCCGCAGGAACGACCGTCGTTTTGGAAGAGTAAAATGTACAATATTTTTATTACCATATATCGTAATAAAAATAATTATTTTAATAACTAATAATTAAATTAAGGTGTTATAGTCGGATTTAGACACATTTTTTGAGAAGGATAGACTTGTCCGGACATACATTTGTCGTACTCATCAATTTGAATGCATGCTCTTTTTTCCATATGTTCGCCAACAAGACACCATGATTTTTTAGCTCCACCTGTGGATACAACCGGATTACTTGTTTTGGCAGGTTCTGGCTCATTCACCACATAGTCGATTGATTGGCTACCTTGGTTAATCGCTTGATCTAAATTAGGGCGACTTGTATTTTTAAGCAATTCACCTGCGGATTTTACACTTTCTTGTGCAATATCCACGCCAGTTATTACAATATCTCCCACAACATCTGCAGATGTATATAGTATTGTTCCTGCGGTGTATCCGAAAAAGGACAATATATAAAGAACAAGGGGTTTGGTTATTTGAACAATGTATTGCAAAATATTTCCAAATACAGAAAGTAGATTTATACCTAAAAATGAGAATACGAGCAATACTGTTAATAGTATAATGATCATGTTCTTATTGCTAAACTGTTCAAAGATACTAGGTTGTGGTTGCGATTCCGGTGTGAAAGGCGATGATTGGATCGGACTTTCAGAACGAAAGGTATATCCGTTATCGGGAGAAGAAGATTGCATATAAAAAGGATCGAATCAAAAATCGTATATAAATGAACTTAGAAAGTATTATGTAGTCTCGTTATATTGTTCGTTCGTTAGAAAAAACGGTTAATTGTATATTCTAATTGTAATAGACAAACAAACAGACTAACAATGGGATTTTTTGATTTTATGGGAACCTTTTTTTTCATTAGTTTAGGAATAACCTTTGTCCTCATTCTCTTATTGGCATATCATTTCAAACAGCGATTATCTGAATCAGAGCAAAAGAGTGATAAAATGTTTGAAATCATAAATACCATTGTCAAAGAAATGGGAAATATGAAACGCGCTATTGCACAATGTAGTGCTAGCCTAAATGATACATGTGCTGCTGTGGATTATACTATGCCATATATCAAAAAAGAGAAGGAATATGATGATGACGCTGACAATGATGACGATGACGACGTTGATGATAACAATCAGGATGATGGCAATGATGACAATCATGATAATCATGGTTCTTCGAAACTATATTCATCTTTAAATATGTATGATCATGGTAATGCAGTGTTTATTGAATTAGGAAATACAAATCGCGGAGATGTTGATGGCGATGTTCATGATCATGAGCATGAGGAAGATTCAGAAGATAAAGACGATTCTGTTGAAATCGTTGAGCATGAGCCTGAAGTGAAAGTTGTGAATGTGGATTTAACCTATGATAGTGATGATATTGCTACAGATGGCGAGGACGCATCCAATTATGAATTAGATGATATAGAAGATGTGGAAGAAGAGTCGAATCATGTACCTGAATTACATACTTCTATTGGAGAGGAACTCATTCATGTAAATAAATTAGATGAAGTTATGCCGCCATTAGCCGATGAACCATCGTCATCTTCAGAAGAAGAAAAATTATCGTATCATAAAATGAATTTAACACAGTTGCGCGCATATGCAGTAAGTAAAGGACTATTGAGTGATTCTAGTAAAATGAAAAAGGCTGACTTGATAAAGTTATTGGAGAGTAATGATGAAAATGAATAATATCCTAATTATAGGAAAAGGAAATATGGAATAAATGTGTTGTGTATATTTATAGAATATAGATAACACCTAATATGTTGAACGGTCAAGATATAAATAATGCATATCCATCTGTGAATTTTCTTGGACAAATATTTTCAGATATACTGCAAAATAAAAAGAGCACTTTAGGCTATGATACAAATACACTGTATCCTGGATTTCCACCTATGATGTCTGACGGAAGAGCGTTAGTTGCATCTTATCAGCCCGAAGCTGTTCTCAATCATAATTTAGTAAAATTAGTAGGTGTAGATAGCAATTGGAAATATAGAAAGTATTTGACACAGAATGCCAATGAAATCATGAATTACAATACAAACGAGGCATATAATGACGTAGGATATTATAAGCGCTTTGAAGAAACTCCTGTTTTGGGAGAGAAAAGAGAACGCGTCCCCAATTATGGCAGTGATTTAAAGCAGTTATATATATCCAGAGAGGAATTGGATTCAAGAAAAGTATCTCCATCGATTAATCAGGAGGATATCTTACGTAGAAGAGTGCCAGTTTCCAAGAAATAAATATAGATTTATATAAGATTCATATTTGGTTTTTCATATAAATATGAATATAAAACATGAATGTTGGGAGATAATCTAAAATATAGTATATATAGTTCTGTCGGCATATATTTTTTATGCGGCCTAAGCAATCCAACAAAACAAGAAGAAAACTACAATCCAAATCAAAAACGCGTAAATCCGGAGGTAATCCAACAAAAATAAAAAAGGGTGTTAAGTTTGGAGAAAATGAAATAAGAATTTATGACAATACTATTTTACCCGAAAAAAACGAGACGATACCTGATTCTCATCTGATTCCGACATGTCGAGATTTTTCAAGGGGGCATCCAACTGTTCGCGATTTTCCATGCAAATATCGCAGAACTGAATTTGTCTCTATAGATGACTATAATGATTGGGTTAGAATAAATATTGAAAAAAATCGGGGGTTAAATCCGAAGCAGCGGTTTTTTCAGATACGAAATAGTCTTGCCATGATGGGTCAATGGAAGAGACCGCATATGGCGCCGCCAGTCCCTCCTCCTCATATGGCTCCACCAATACCTCCTCCTATGGATTTGCCAGTAGATTCCATTCGAGTTATTGAGGAGCGAAATAAACGTCCGCGTTTAGATATGGCAATGCCACGATTTCGATCCAATGTTAGTTCTCGTATAATGGAAGGATTATCAGATGATGAGGTTTTATAAATAGATGTATAAAATTATATTGTCGCGAATCAAAACATAAAGCAATTACGTGTGTTATGTTTTACTTAGAAGAATGAAACTTATTAGTTTCGATATTGGAATCAAAAATATGGCATATTGTTTGTTTGATATCCATAGTAATGATGATAACAAGGAACGTGTATCTATTTTAAAGTGGGAGGTTTTGAATTTGTTATTAGATATCGATGCGCCATCAGAACCCCCAATCGATGCGCATTGTAGCGAGAAAGTGAAAAAAGGAAAGGAAATCTCCCAGTGCAAAGGTTCTGTAAAATATAGAAAGGGAGATTTATTCTTTTGTACAAAACATGCAAAGACATGTTCCTTTTTATTACCGAACAAAAACTATAGCGAGACTGCGCTTAAAAAGAAAAAAGTAGAGGATCTTCAAAAAATCGCGACCGAATATGGTATTATCTTTCCTGAAAAGTGTCTGAAAAAAGATATGTATGATAATCTATGTTCCTTTTTTGCAAAAAAGACATTGGATCCGATTGTTGCACCCAAAATGAAAAATGCGGGAGAAACGGATCTCATTTGTATTGGGAGAAATATGAAACGTGCTTTGGATAATATACCTAATATAGAAGAAATAACACATGTTATTATTGAAAACCAAATATCTCCCATTGCAAATCGAATGAAAACATTACAGGGAATGCTAACTCAGTATTTTATTATGCGAGGAAGACCATCGATTATTATTGAATTCATATCATCTTCTAATAAATTGAAGGGGTTTGATCTCCCGAAGCAGCATAAATTAGAGACAGAAACGCCTGAAAATACGATTGTTCCTGAAGGAGGTGGCGTAAATAAGGCATATAAACAACACAAAAAAGATGGAATTCATATATGTTCGCAATTTTTAGAAGCCAATGATGAATGGAATGCATGGAAAAATATATTTCAATCAAAAGCATTTGCATCAAAAAAAGATGATTTGGCCGATTCTTTTTTACAAGGAATCTGGTATCTCAAAAATAAAAAAATAATTGTTTATGCGGAGAACTTAAAAATAAATAGTGTGTTATTAACATAACACATACATAAGCAGGTATAATGGAGGAATTTGACCTTGGCATTCATGATTTAGAACCCGTTTCTATGAATATTGGCGGGGGAGGTGGAGGAAAATCGGATCTCCCATCCGTTAATTTTGGATCGGGTATTGAATTATTAATGAACGACAAAAAGAGAAGTGGATCAAACAGTGTAAATATTGATTTAGGAGAATTGGATAATTTAGAAAATGAAATGAATGAATTATCTAGCAAAATTGGGTCTTCAAATAGCGGAAATGGATCCTCAAGCAGTGGAGGCGGTTTCATGAGTGGTATTTCCAATCTATTCGGGTTATCGAAAGATACATCATCGCAGCAACAACCACAGTCCAGTGCAACTGAAAAATCAGAATCGAATTTAGGTCAGGCGACCAAGGATACTTATGGAACTACAAAAACGTGGGACGGATTTTCTAAATACAATGATATTCCGAATAGCGGGGATAAAGCGTCCTATAATGCATCTCGTATGACGGATCGGGAGAAGAATAAGAAGAAACGCATGATGATTAAGAAATTAGAGGAATGGTATGAAAAGGGTACTATTAAAAACATTTCTCGTTTCAATAACGATTCTCCCTATGAAGATGTAGAGGATGAGTATGAAACCGCAGTCGAGGACAAGAAACGAAAGGATAGTGTCAAACTTCAAGGGTGGTGGTTCATGACCTTTGTAAATACAATCGAGTATGGCAACTCCGCTATTGGAAATCCTTTTGATTTGAATTTAGATGGTTGGGGAGAACAAGTTAGTGAGAATATTGACGATTACGAGGAGATCTTCGCCGAGTTATACGAAAAGTATAAGGGAGGTAAAATGGCACCGGAATTGTCTCTTCTTTTGCGTCTTGGATTTTCTGCGGCGGTTGTGAATATTACAAACAAGGCGCTTTCGTCTGCAACACCTGGGTTTAACGATGTTATTCGACAGAGCCCCGAGCTGATGAAAAAATTCACCGAGGCGACTGTAAGTGCTATGGGTCAGCAATCTCCCGGATTTGCGGCAGCCAATAATATGGTGAATCGCCCTCCTCCACCGCCGATGAATATGTCCTTTGGACCACCTCCCGCTCCTGTCGAAACCAAGAACATGCAGCCTCCGCATAGACCTACCATGCAATTTACTGAGGGTCCCGGAAATCGTCAGGATATAAATGCAGCGCGAGGTACCATGTTCCGAGAACAGGGAGTAGATATGAACAATGGGTTTTCAGAGGTGAATTCACGTCCTCAACCGCAACAACAGCAACCTCCCATGCGACCTGAAATGAAAGGACCTCGCACCGATATTGATAGTATCATTTCGGGATTAAAAACAAAGACGGTGAATATCCATGATACAAGTGCATCACAGAAACAATTGCCTCCTCAGGAACAGACCTCGTTTGCAGCAGAAGACGATTCCATGATCTCTATTAGCTCATTGAAGGACATGCAAAATGCATCTATGCCCAAGCGAAGCAACCGTCGTACGAATCGCTCGAATAAGAATACAATCTCCCTCGATATTTAATTGTGTATCAGTCTTATAAAATTGAAAATATACATGCATATAAATATATATGCATGTTATAAGTAAGATAATAATACTATATGTTAAAATCAAAAACGTCCAAACAGAAACTTGGTCAGTTTTACACGACAAATTA
>Ga0194133_10004336_pt1 | contig 19130 bp, 18 predicted proteins | sample TA2KigOf40mmetaG_FD_155448 | JGI IMG/M metagenome (GOLD analysis project Ga0194133, IMG submission 155448) | Freshwater microbial communities from Lake Tanganyika, Tanzania - TA2015055 Kigoma Offshore 40m | ecosystem: Environmental > Aquatic > Freshwater > Lake | place: Tanzania: Lake... | reverse complement strand
GTTGAGCGCCTTGCGCACCAACGGCAGATCGCGCAAGAACAATTGGTCTTGCAGGTTGCGCGTACCGGTCGATACGATCACTTTGCCGCCCCACAGCAAAGCCGGCACCAGATAGGCAAATGTCTTACCAGTGCCAGTACCCGCCTCGGCTAGTAGTGTTGATTGCGTTGCGATTGCTTGCGCGACCGCGCGCGCCATATCAGCCTGCGACTGGCGCAGGCGAAACCCCGTGATGTGTTCAGCCAAGCGGCCACTGGCCGAGAAGAGTGCATCAACCTCGGCATCATGCTGACCGACTGAATCGTTGGTGGCTGGGGCGTCGCTCAAAATGAGATCAAGCGTCAGGCAGGAATATCAGGCACCAGCAACATCTTCAGCTGCAGTATCTGATCTTTGAGTTGCAGCTTGCGCTTCTTCATGCGCGTGAGTAGTAGATCATCGCGATTGGGCAGATCAGTCAATCGCGCGATGGCCTCGTCGAGATCCCGGTGCTCGATCTCAAGTGCGACCACACGAGCGCGCAACTGTTCAGGGTCGAAACTCATCGGCTGCCGTTGACGCTGACGTTCATTCGGCCGGCGCGGTCGGCGCAGCGGATTCATCGGTGGCAGGTTGATCCGCATTACGCGCCGTACCGGTGATCGAGATTGATTTGGCGCGCTGCTCGGCGGCACGCTGCTCACGCTCCGCCACCGCGCGATCACGCTCAGCAGCGCGCTCACGGCGCAGTAATGCGCTCGCTTCCACCTCGACCCGGCGTACTGCTTTGTTCGCCACACGCTCGGTATCGCGCAAATCATTCAGGCACGACGAAGTGAAAAAATCCTCGTAACACTTTGCACGCTGATAAGCCACCCGACGCGCATTCTCCTGACGAGCCGCCGGCACCAATGCGAGCGCGGCGTTGGCTCGCGCGACTGAGTCAATCGATTGCGGTGGAAATTGTGACACCAGTGCCTGCTCCGCAGCGCCCGGCTGGGTGATACTCTGTGCATGACTCACGATGCAGATCTGCAGCAAAAAGCTGCTCAGTGTGATGGTCAATAACTTAATGTTGCGCACCGAAGCATGTCCTATCAAAAATATCTCGTGTCAATCATCCGCTCTGCTAGCTGGACATCACGCTCGCCAATTTACGGCGCTCACTCTCTTTGTATTCGCGCGACTGCATCTCGATAATGCGCGACACGGTCCGCTGAAACTCAGTCGCAAAACTACCCTGCGTGAATAACAGCTCGGCCTCTACTTCAGCCGATATCAATAACTTGATTCGGTGGTCGTACAACACATCGACCAACCAGGTAAAGCGTCGTGCCTCGGAAGCCATCTCGGCCGACATCTTCGGCACATCCGACAAGATCACTGTGTGAAACCGTCGGCTGATCTCCAGATAATCGTTCTGCGAGCGCGCAGTACCACACAGCGTTGCAAAATCAAACCAGACCACACCACCTGCTCGGCGCACGCAATGCACATCGCGCGATTCTATCCTGATCTTGGGATCATCCTTGGACACTTCAGCCAAATCCGCAAAAGCGCGCTGCAAGGCAAGATTCGACGCAGTACCTAGTGGCGTGTGATACGCAGCTACTTGCTCCATGATGCGCTTGCGGTAGTCGGTACCGGCATCGACATTCAGGATATCGAGTTTGTCTTTCAGCAGCGCAATCGCCGGCAACATCCGGTCCCGATGCAGACCATCGGGATACAGCGTATCCGGCGTATAGTTTGAGGTCATTACAAACTGCACGCCGTGGTCAAACAAAGGCTGCAGCAGGTTGTAAAGAATCATTGCATCAGCGATGTCAGAGACGTGAAACTCATCAAAGCAGATCAGCCGGTATCGGTGCGCAATTTGCTCCGCCACCACCAGTAAAGGATCTTCCATCCCCTTCTGCTCATCGAGCGCGTGGTGGACTTCGCGCATAAACTCATGAAAATGCACGCGGGTCTTGCGCTCTACGGGTACCACCGCATGAAAACAGTCCATCAGAAAAGATTTTCCGCGTCCGACACCACCCCACAAATAGACACCCCGCGGAATATCAGGGTGGCGCAAAAGTTTGGTCAGTCGTGTCGATCGCTTGGCGCGATAGGCAACCCATTCATCATAGGTTCGCTGAAGCCTATCGACCGCGATGCGCTGCGATGCATCGGCGCGGTAACCGCGCTCGGCCAGCGCACGCTCGTAGTATTCAACAACATTCATGGCGCATCGCCCAGCGGGGTCAGATCCACCGTCAACTGTGATGGATAACGCTGCCGGAGCGAGCCCAACGGAAAGCCAATACCCATTGATACGCCCACACCACTTGCCGTACCAAAGTTGCCCCCGCCTACCCCGACACTGACACGCGTACCACTATTGCCCACCGTGCCACCCGGTAAACGGTAAATGACTTCAGACGATCGGTAGCCGGGGTGCTCACACACCACACGCAAATCCCCGTTCGGCTCACCCACCATCGCAGTGCCCGGTGTGGTGATCTGCCAGCTGCCCGACAAATTACTCACTACACAAACCGCACCCGAGAGCGGTTTGCCTTTGGTCGTTGACACCACTTCAATATGCCCTGCTGGCGTGGTGGGCTGATGAGCGCACCCCGCCAGCGTGACTAGCAAAGCAGCGACAACGCGAACTCGTCGTCTGCGCAAGCTGTGCAGGCAAAGTTGATGATTGCGCAGTGCGCGCATCGGATCAGAAGTTGAGCGCTCGCTTATCCACCGCAAGCGCAGCCTCTTTGGTAGCTTCAGACAAGGTGGGGTGAGCATGACAGATGCGCGCAATGTCTTCGGCCGACGCCTTAAACTCCATCGCAACCACGGCTTCGGCAATCAACTCGGAAGCCATCGGTCCGACAATATGTACGCCGAGTATTTCATCGGTATGTGCATCGGCCAGAAATTTCACCAAGCCCGAGGTATCGCCAAGTGCACGAGCACGGCCATTGGCCATAAACGGGAAACTCCCCGCTTTGTAAGCAATCCCAGCGGCCTTCAGTTGCTGCTCGGTCTTGCCGACCCACGCGATTTCCGGTGAGGTGTAAATGACCCAGGGTATGGTGTCAAAGTTCACATGGCCGTGCTGACCAGCAATCCGTTCAGCAACAGCCACGCCCTCTTCTTCGGCTTTATGCGCCAGCATCGGGCCACGTACTACGTCGCCTACTGCCCAGACATTCGGCAAATTAGTTTTGCAATGCTCATCCACCAGGATGAAACCACGCTCATCCAGTTTCAAACCAACAGCATCGGGGTGAAGGCCATCGGTATTCGGCACGCGGCCAATCGAGACAATCAGCTTGTCTACGTCGAGCACTTGCGCGGCGCCACTGGCCGTCGTGTAGTCGGTACGTACAGACTTACCCGTTTTGATTTTGTCGATCTTGATGCCCAACTCGATCGCCAAGCCTTGTTTGGTAAACAGCTTGTGCGCTTCATTGGCGACTGATTCATCCACGGCACCAAGGAAGGTGGGCAGCGCCTCAAGAATGGTCACCTCGGCACCTAGGCGGCGCCAGACACTACCCATCTCGAGGCCGATCACGCCAGCGCCGATCACACCTAATTTTTTGGGCACACTGTCAATCGCCAGCGCACCCGTGTTCGACAAAACTAGCTGCTCATCAAACGGCACATCCGGCAAGGCACGTGGGTTCGAGCCAGTCGCGACGATCACGTGTTGACCGGTAATGGATTCGTTTGCAGGTGCGGCAACGGCTACCTCGTAACGTCCCGCATCAGCTTTTACGAACGAGGCGTGTCCGTGCAAGAAAGTGACCTTATTCTTCTTGAACAAATACTGGATGCCGTCATTATTTTGTTTGACCACAGTGTCTTTGCGGCCCAGCATCTGCGCAAGGTTTAGCTTGACACCTTTGACCTCAACGCCATGCTCTGCAAGACCGTGCTGCACGTGCTCGAAATGTTCCGAGGATTGCAGCATGGCTTTGGATGGAATGCAGCCAACGTTAGTACAGGTGCCACCCAACGCGGGACCACCTTTAGCGTTCTGCCACGCATCAACACACGCGACCGACAGACCCAGCTGCGCGGCACGAATCGCCGCAATGTAACCACCCGGGCCGCCACCGATCACGACCACATCAAAATGCTTAGCCATGACCGCTCCTTACAAATCGAGCAGCAGACGCGCTGGATCTTCCAGTGCCTCTTTCATTGCGACCAAGCCGAGTACTGCTTCGCGACCATCAATGATGCGATGGTCATACGAAAGCGCAAGGTAGTTCATCGGACGGATAACGATCTGTCCATCCTCCACCACGGCACGCTCTTTCGTGGCATGCACACCGAGAATCGCTGACTGCGGTGGGTTGATGATAGGCGTCGAGAGCATGGAACCAAACACACCGCCATTCGAAATTGAGAAGGTACCGCCAGAGAGTTCATCCAGCGTCAACTTGCCGTCCTTGGCCTTGGTGCCGAACTCGCCGATTTTTTTCTCAATGTCGGCAATCGACATTTGATCGACATTACGCAGAATCGGCACCACCAAACCACGCGGCGAGCCAACTGCAATACCCACATCGAAGTATCCGTGATAAACAATATCACTGCCATCGACCGATGAATTCAGAATCGGATACTTCTTCAACGCAGCAACCGCGGCTTTCACAAAGAAAGACATGAAGCCCAGTTTGACACCGTGCTCTTTTTCAAACTTGTCTTTGTATTTGTTACGCAGATCCATCACTGGCTGCATGTTCACTTCATTGAAGGTGGTGAGAATAGCGTTAGTGGCTTGTGACTCGAGCAAGCGCTCGGCAATACGCGCACGCAAACGACTCATCGGCACGCGTTGCGCTGGTCGGTCGCCAAGATCCAAACCGACCTGCACCGGCACCTCGGGCAGCGCAGCACGCGGTGCGGCGGATGCAGCAGGCGCAGCACCAGGCTTGGGTTGTGCTAGCGCGTTGAGCACATCACCTTTGGTGACACGACCATCTTTGCCGGTACCAGTCACTGCTGCGGCTGACATTTGATTTTCTGAAAGCATCTTGGCGGCGGCCGGCATGGCAATCGCGCCAGATGCGCCAGACGCCTTGGCGGCAGCACTTGGCGCAGATGCAGCGGGGGCGCTGACCGAGGCACCCGATGACCCGCTTGGTGCAGCGCTCGCAGATGCACTCGCTGTCGCAGTAGCCTCGGTGTCAATTTTGGCGATGATCTCACCCGATACTACGGTGCTACCGTCACCCTTCACAACCTCGATCACTACGCCTTGCGTCGGCGCCGGCAACTCGAGCACGACTTTATCGGTCTCGATATCGATCAGATTCTCATCGCGGGCAACTGCTTCGCCCACTTTTTTGTGCCAATTCAGTAGGGTCGCTTCAGCAACCGATTCAGACAACTGCGGTACATGTACTTCGATGATGGCCATTACCTACTCCGTTTCGGGTTGAGTCACACAGGTCAGCGGCTTCCACCGGCCTGCGGGGTCTTTACTTGGTTAAAACAAAACCTTTCAGTTTAGAGAACGCCGCATCAATCAAAGCTTTTTGCTGCGCGTAGTGTTTGTCGTAGTAGCCAACCGCAGGCGATGCTGAGGCCGGCCGACCTGAGTAAGCGAGCTTTTGCCCGTCATTCAGGTTCTCGAGAATGTTGTGCTGAATCTGGAACCAAGCCCCCTGGTTTTGCGGCTCGTCTTGCACCCACACCAGCTCACTGAAATTTGGAAACTTCGCCAACTCAGTGGCCAGTGCTTTGTGCGGGAATGGATATAACTGCTCGACTCGAATAATCGCGACATCCGTCGAGTTGCGCTCCTTGCGCGCATTGACCAGGTCGTAGTACACCTTGCCCGAGCACGCCAGCACACGCTTGACCTTTTTCGGATCCAGCTTGGTGTCGACTTCGCCGATCACAGTATGGAAGGAGCCTCTCACCAATTCGGACAATGGCGATCCGGCATCTTTGTTTCGCAGCAGCGACTTGGGTGTAAAGATCACCAAGGGCTTGCGGAACAAACGAATCATCTGACGCCGCAGCAAGTGGAATATCTGTGCCGCGGAGGTGGGTTGTACCAGCTGCATGTTGTTATCCGCAGCCAGTTGCAGGAAGCGCTCGATACGTGCCGAAGAATGCTCCGGCCCCTGACCCTCATAACCATGCGGCAGCATCATCACCAAGCCGGAAGCACGACCCCACTTCACCTCACCAGAGCTGATGAACTGATCAATCACCACCTGCGCACCATTGGCAAAATCACCAAACTGCGCCTCCCAGATCGTGAGTGTGTTCGGCTCGGCCGTGGAATAGCCGTACTCAAAGCCTAGCACCGCTTCTTCCGACAGTACCGAGTCAATCACAGTAAACGGTGCTTGCTGCTCCGACACATGCTGCAAAGGGATGTAGTTACCTGCATCCCACTTCTCGCGGTTCTGATCATGCAGCACTGAATGCCGGTGCGTGAACGTGCCTCGACCCGCATCTTGTCCGGTAATGCGCAACGCATAGCCAGACGACACCAAGGAGGCAAATGCCAAGTGCTCGCCCATGCCCCAGTCAAGATTAATCTCGCCTCGACCCATCGCGGCACGATCCGCCAATACTTTTTCAACCAGCGGATGCAACTTGAAGTTGTCCGGAATCGTGGTGATGCGCTCAGACAACCGCTTCAACTCGGCTGCCGGTACCGAGGTGTCAGCGGCATCAGTCCATTTCCGGTTCAGGAAAGGCAACCAGTCAACTGCAAACTTGTTCTTGTAATTGGAAATAACCGGATCAACCGTCTGCTTACCCTCATCCATGGCCTGACGATAGTCTTTGACCATCTGATCACCGCCATCGGCAGGAATCACGCCTTGAGCAGCTAATTTATATGCATACAACTTGCGGGTACCCGGATGCTGCCCGATTTTTTTGTACATCAGCGGCTGCGTCAGCGCCGGGGTGTCTTGCTCGTTGTGGCCGAGTTTACGGAAGCAGACAATATCGACCACCACATCTTTGTGGAACTGCATGCGGAAATCCAGCGCGATCTGAGTAGCGAACACCACCGCTTCCGGATCATCACCATTCACGTGCAGCACCGGCGCCTCGATCATCTTGACCACATCCGAGCAATACAAGGTCGAGCGCGAGTCACGTGGATCAGAGGTGGTAAAGCCGATCTGATTGTTAATAACAATATGCACCGTACCGCCGGTGCCATAGCCGCGCGTTTGCGCCAGATTGAGCGTCTCCATCACCACGCCTTGGCCAGCAAATGCAGCATCACCATGCACCTGCACTGCCAAGACCTGGTTGCCCTGAAGATCGCCGCGCCTGTCCATCCTCGCCTTGCAAGAGCCCTCGACGACCGGGTTCACGATTTCAAGGTGCGACGGATTAAATGCCAGCGACAAATGCACCGGTCCACCGTCCGTCGAGACATCAGAAGAAAAGCCTTGGTGATATTTCACGTCACCCGCAGGTAAATCGTCTGCGTGCTTGCCTTCAAATTCGGCGAACAAATCATGCGGCATCTTGCCGAGAATATTGACCAATACATTCAATCGGCCGCGATGCGCCATGCCAATCACAATCTCTTGTACGCCTTGGCTACCGGCGCGTTGAATCAATGCATCGAGTGAAGCGATGAAGCTCTCACCGCCTTCGAGCGAAAAACGTTTTTGACCAACATACTTGGTGTGCAGGTAGCGCTCAAGACCCTCGGCAGCGGTAATGCGATCGAGGATATGCCTCTTCTCTTCAGCACTGAAGCTACCGGCCGCGTGGGTTGACTCGAGTCGCTCCTGCATCCAGCGCTTCTGGGCGGGGTCGGTCATGTATTGGAACTCGGCGCCTATCGAGCGGCAGTAGGTATCGCGTAGCGCCTGCAGCAAGTCGCGCAGCGATGCATTCTCTGGACCGAAGTAGGTATTGCTGATGTTGAAGACGGTGTCGAGATCGGCGTCATTAAACCCGTAAAACGGGGGCTCGAGCTCGGGAATATTCGGTCGCTCTTGTCGCTGCAGCGGATCCAAGTTAGCCCATTGCGTGCCAAGGAAACGATAAGCCGCAATCAGCTGCGTTACTGAGACGCGCTTGCGACCCATCTCTGCATCGACAGAGGCACTCACAGTGCGGATCGGGCCGCGCTTGGCCCGCTCTGCGAACGACGCGATTACGCTGGCATGGGGCACATCGGGACGGTCGGAACCATCTACCGCAGGTACATGCTGCATGGCGTCGAAGTAGGATCGCCAGTTATCGGGTACTGCGCCGGGATTCAGGAGGTAGGCCTCGTACAGTTCTTCCACGTACGGGGCATTGCCTCCAAACAGATAGGAGTTGGAGAAATATTGCTGCATCATTGCGGCTCACCTTTCTTCGCGCTTCGCGAAGTAATCAGCGGGTTAATCACCCCTCCGCACTGCGGCCACACCGCGTTGCGGATTGCAAAAAAATTGCGGGAAGGACGTTTCGAACCACCCACACGCTCTGCGTGCGAGCGACACGGAAGGTTAACACAATCGAATCAATCCGCGGCAGGATACCCGCGGATTTTTCGTGCATCCGAGCATGACGATTTCTGTGGGTACCAAAAAAAAGCGGACCGAAGTCCGCTTGATCATCAACCGAAAAAATACTGATCAGCGCTTGGCGATCGGCGGCACATCACGCCGCTCTGCTCCCACAAACAGCTGGCGCGGACGGCCGATTTTTTGCTCGGGATCGGAGATCATCTCTTTCCACTGCGCGATCCAGCCCACGGTACGAGCCATTGCAAAAATACCGGTAAACAGCGCAACAGGAATACCGAGCGCCGACTGCACGATACCCGAGTAAAAATCGACATTCGGGTACAGCTTGCGCGAAACGAAGTAATCATCTTCCAGCGCAATCTTCTCCAGCGCCATCGCCAGCTTGAACAGTGGGTCATTTTGCAGACCCAGTTCATTCAGCACCTCGTGACAAGTCTCGCGCATCAGCTTGGCTCGCGGGTCGTAATTCTTGTAGACCCGGTGACCAAAGCCCATTAGTTTGACATTGGAGTTTTTATCTTTGACCTTGGCAACGAACTCGCCAATTTTCTCGACGCCACCTTCACGCTGTATGTCGCGCAGCATCTGCAGTGCAGCTTCATTCGCACCACCGTGCGCCGGGCCCCACAAGCAAGCAATACCCGCAGCGATACATGCAAACGGGTTCGCACCTGATGAGCCAGCCAAACGCACCGTCGACGTGGAAGCGTTTTGCTCATGGTCTGCATGCAGGATCAAGATACGATCCAGCGCACGCACCAATACATCATTCACCTTGTAATCAGCGGCCGGCGTGGCAAACATCATCCGCATGAAGTTCGCGCTGTACGACAACTCATTACGTGGATAAACAAACGGCTGCCCCACCGAATACTTGTACGCCATTGCCACCAAGGTTGGCATCTTCGCGACCAGGCGAATCGCAGATACATCACGATGCTTGGGGTCATTGATATCAAGCGAGTCGTGATAAAACGAGGCCAGCGCACCAACGGTACCTACCAACACCGACATCGGATGCGCATCGCGACGGAAGCCGCGGAAGAAAAACTGCATCTGCTCGTGCACCATGGTGTGGTTGTTTACCGTGGTCTCGAACTGGGTTTTTTTCGCCGCGTTTGGCAGCTCACCGTGCAGCAGCAGGTAACAGGTTTCAAGAAAATCACAACTCACCGCGAGCTGTTCAATCGGGTAGCCTCGATATAGCAGCTCACCCTTATCACCATCGATGTAGGTGATCGATGAATTACAAGCCGCGGTCGACATGAAACCCGGGTCGTAGGTAAACATCCCGGTGGCGCCGTACAACTTGCGAATGTCGAGTACGTCAGGCCCGATTGAGCCGGAATACACGGGAAACTCAACCGGTGGTGAACCATTAGAAAAAGACAGTGTCGCTTTCACATCGGACTGTTTCATGGCTTTACCTTCAACTCAAAAAGATTAGAAACGAATACAACAAGTCATCAGTTCACTACGCCTGTCGCAGCTTGGCCAACAACGCATGGACGTTAGGTTGGGCCAGTGCATCAGCGGGTTCGGTACGTGCAAGTAGCAGATCCAACAAATCGTTATCAGACAGATCAAGCAGCTTGGTCAGCGCATCGACCTCGTCATCGGTCATGTCGATTTCATTCGCATCGAGAAACCGGGTCAGGATCAGATCGTTTTCCAGCAAGCCACGTCGACTACGCCAACGTAAACGCGCACGACGCGTCGGATCGTCCTGATGCCGCTCTGGCGCCATGTTCAAACCGCACGTCGAACCATCAGCTCCTTGATCTTGCCGATCGCCTTGTTGGGATTCAAACCCTTAGGGCAGACGTCGACGCAATTCATGATCGAGTGACAGCGGAACAGACGATAAGGATCTTCCAAATTATCGAGGCGCTCACCGGTCGCCTGATCGCGGCTATCCGCGATAAAGCGATACGCTTGCAGCAAGCCGGCTGGACCAACGAATTTATCCGGGTTCCACCAGAACGACGGGCACGACGTCGAGCAACATGCACACAAGATGCACTCATACAAACCATCGAGCTCTTCGCGCTCTTCCGGTGTTTGCAAACGCTCGCGCTCGGGCGGCGGGGTGTCGTTAATGAGGAACGGCTTAATCGAGTGGTACTGCTTGAAGAAATTCGTCATATCGACGATCAGGTCGCGAATGACCGGCAACCCGGGCAAGGGACGCAGCACAATTGGTTGCGTCAACTCATTCAGGTTGGTGGTGCAAGCCAGGCCATTTTTGCCGTTGATGTTCATCGCATCCGAGCCGCACACACCTTCGCGACACGAGCGCCGCAGTGCAAGCGAATCGTCTACATCTGCTTTGATACGCTGTAAAGCATCGAGCAGCATCTTGTCGGTGTCGTGCAGCTCGACCGTTAGATCCTGCATGTAGGGCTTGGCATCCTTGTCAGGATCGTAGCGATAAATCTGAAATTTGACTGTGCGTGGCATCTTGAGTGTCCTGCAATCAGAAAGTACGGGGCTTGGGCTTGAAGGTTTCCACTGTCAGCGGTTTGGTCACCACAGGTTTGTAGTCGAGACGATTACCTTCCGAGAACCAAAGCGAATGACGCATCCAATGCTCATCATCACGCTGCGGGTGATCACTGTGTGCGTGTGCACCGCGTGATTCATGGCGAGCTGCTGCAGAATGAATTGTGGCTTTGGCGGTCTCGATCAGATTGTCGAGTTCCAGTGCCTCCACCCGCGCGGTATTGAAAACCTTCGACTTGTCTTTGAACGACACATGCTTGAGTCGCTCGCCGAGCTCGTCAATCATGGCCACGCCCTCATCAAGCAAAGCCTGGGTACGGAAAACACCGCAGTGTTGCTGCATCACTTTGCGAATATCGCTGGCTACAGATTGCACACGCTCGCTGCCCGTTGAGGACTCAAGGTGAGCCAAACGCGCCAGCGCAACATCCGCGCCATCGGCAGGCAGATCCTGGTGACTTTGCTCTTTCAGCTTGGACGAGACAATGTGGTTGCCTGCAGCGCGACCAAACACCAGCAAATCGAGCAATGAATTCGTACCCAAACGGTTAGCGCCATGCACCGAAACACAGGCACACTCACCAATCGCATAAAGGCCATTCACAATTTCTTGAGAACCGTTTTTAGGCGCGACCACCTGACCATGAATATTGGTTGGAATACCGCCCATCTGGTAGTGGATGGTCGGCACCACTGGAATCGGTTCCTTGGTTGCATCGACGTTGGCAAACCTGTGACCGATCTCGAGAATCGATGGCAGTCGCTTACGAATCGTGTCGGCGCCGATATGCCGCAGATCAAGCAGTACATGGTCTTTGTTTGGACCGCAACCGCGACCTTCCTTGATTTCTTGATCCATCGAGCGAGAGACGAAGTCACGCGGCGCGAGATCTTTCAGCGTCGGTGCGTAGCGTTCCATGAATCGCTCACCGTTGCTGTTAATGAGAATACCGCCCTCACCTCGCACGCCCTCGGTAATCAACACACCGGCACCCGCCACACCCGTTGGGTGAAACTGCCAAAACTCCATATCTTCTAGTGGTAAACCAGCACGCGCTGCCATACCCATGCCATCGCCGGTATTGATGAATGCGTTAGTCGACGCAGCCCAGATACGGCCAGCACCACCGGTTGCAAAAATCGTGGTCTTCGCCTCAAGGATGGCGAGCTCGCCCGTCTCCATTTCCAGCGCCACCACACCCAGCACATCACCTTGCTGATTACGGATCAGGTCAATCGCCATCCACTCAACAAAGAAATGCGTTTTTGCACGGACATTACGCTGATACAGCGTGTGCAACATCGCATGACCGGTTCGGTCCGCTGCTGCACAGGCGCGCTGCACTGGCTTCTCACCAAAATTTGCTGTGTGGCCGCCAAATGGGCGCTGGTAAATCGTGCCGTCCGGGTTGCGATCGAATGGCATGCCGAAGTGCTCCATCTCGTACACGACTTTCGGCGCTTCGCGACACATAAACTCGATCGCGTCCTGGTCACCCAAATAGTCAGAGCCTTTGACGGTATCAAACATATGCCAGTACCAGCTGTCTTCTGACATATTGCCGAGTGAAGCACCGACACCGCCCTGCGCTGCGACGGTATGTGAACGCGTCGGAAACACTTTCGATAGCACAGCTACCGCAAGACCCGCCCCAGCTAATTGCAGCGAAGCACGCATACCGGAGCCGCCTGCGCCAATGACGACAGCATCAAACCGACGCCGCGCGATGGAAGATTTAATGGCAGCCACGATCACACTCTCCAAAGAATCTGCACAGTCCAACCGGCGCAGCCCAGCAACCAAAGAATGGTGAACACCTGCAGCGCAAGCCGGATGCCGACTGGCTTGACGTAGTCCATCCAGATGTCACGCACACCAACCCACACGTGGTAGTACAACGAGAGGAAAGTAACGAACGCCAAAATCTTGAACCACTGCTGCGCAAAGAGCCCCGCCCAACCCTCATAACTGAAATCGGACGCGCCAAAGAACAACACCAACGTAACAATCGTGAATACCGCCATCACCACGGCAGTCACGCGTTGCGCTAACCAATCGCGCAAACCATAGTGCGCGCCAACGACAACGCGCTTGGGACCAATCTGGTTATTCGCCATCACATCACTCCAAACAATTTTGCGGCTACCAGCAACGTCAATACAGCGCTGATTACCAACACCACTTTGGCCGACTTGACCGCTTCATGCTTGTCTAGGCCAATGTGCATGTCCATCACTAGGTGACGAATGCCAGCGCAAAAATGATGCAAATACGCCCAACTTACCGCGAGTATCGATAACTTCACCAGTGGATGGCTGACATAACCCTTCAAGAACTCGAATGAGATCTCCGAGGTGATAGATTTATCGAACAAAAACAGCACAAAAGGCAGCAACAAAAACATCAACGCGCCGCTAATGCGATGCAAAATCGACACCATGCCAGAGGCAGGTAGCCGGTACCGAATGATTTGTGTGACGTGAATGTTGGTATAGCGTCTGCGCGCGCTCGCATCGGACATAGGAAGCTTTCTCCAGCGTTTCAGGCTGAGTGGGTTTCTGCGTGTTTGCTCGAACTTTCGAATTTTATCCGGGTCGACAACTCGACGCCGGATTTAGCGTGAAATGATTTTTGCCAGCTTGCTAACATCGTCGCCCCGCGTCAGCTCAACTCGTTGTGATAGTGATGCTGTGCGGTGAGATAAATCGCGCGACGCAACTCAACCGGGCGTTCACCATAAGTAAACGCGACCCGCTCAATAATCAGCACCGGCGTGCCCGCATCAACATGCAGCGAGGCCGCGACGGTGCCATCGGCCACGGCCGCTTTCAGTTTTTCAGTAGCGTGAATCATCTGCGTACCGAACTCGGTTTCGAACAGACCATACATCGGCCCTTTGTATTCCGCGAGGCGCTCGGCCGTCAGGCCTTTGAACAGCGCGCCAGGTAGCCAGATCTCTTCGAGAATGATGGGCACACCATCAAACGACTGAATACGCTTGATGTACACCACCGAGTCGCCGGCTTTCATATCGAGGGCGCGCGCTACCTCGGCCGGGCCGCGCAGGCGCTTGACTTCGATGATGCGGTTTTCCGGTTGATGCGCATCGCCACTGTCTGGCATCAGCTTCAAGAAGCGAAACTGAACCTTGGCCTCATGGTGGGTGGCGACAAACGTACCCTTGCCCTGGCGCCGCACCACCAAATTCTCGGCCGAGAGTTCGTCGATGGCTTTTCTGACCGTGCCCTGGCTCACCTTGTAACGAAGCGCCAGTTCGACCTCACTGGGAATCAACTCGCCCGGTTTCCACTCGCCCGATTGCAAACTTTGCAAGATCAGGGCCTTGATTTGCTGATACAGCGGGCTGAACGTGGGCGAAGCCAGGCCTATCCCGGCACTCGCCGCCGGGACGCTGGATAGCGGTGGGGTCAGGGTCTGACTCATGGCGCCGCATTTCACCACAGACACTGCCCAACGTCCAGCAGATAAATCGGTATGATGTCTTATATAAGATATAAGAGGTAGATTGACAGCATCATGCACCACCCCTACACTCGTTGCCAAGTTTTCGGGTGCGGTATCGTCGGCCCACGCAAGCGTTTCGCTCAATTCACCAGACCGGAGATCTACCATGTCAAAAACCCCCATGCGAGTAGCCGTCACGGGCGCCGCGGGTCAAATCGGCTATTCCCTGCTGTTCCGCATCGCCAACGGCGACATGCTTGGAAAGGACCAGCCCGTCATTTTGCAGCTGCTTGAGATCCCCGACGAGAAAGCTCAGAAGGCGCTCAAGGGCGTGATGATGGAGGTGGATGACTGCGCCTTCCCACTACTCGCCGGTATGACCGCGCACTCGGACCCAATGACTGCGTTCAAGGATGCCGATGTCGCATTGCTGGTCGGCGCACGCCCGCGTGGCCCCGGAATGGAGCGCAAGGATTTGCTGGAAGCCAATGCTCAAATCTTCACGGTGCAAGGCAAGGCGCTCGACGCAGTCGCTTCGCGCAATGTGAAGGTGCTGGTGGTCGGCAACCCGGCCAATACCAATGCCTACATCGCGATGAAATCTGCCCCCAGCCTGCCCGCCAAAAACTTCACTGCCATGCTGCGGCTCGACCACAACCGTGCGCTGTCACAAATCGCCAGCAAAACCGGTAAGCCAGTCGCCTCAATTGAAAAACTGTGCGTGTGGGGCAACCACTCGCCAACCATGTACGCAGACTATCGCTTCGCTACCATCGCGGGTCAGTCAGTCAAGCAGATGATCAACGACGACGCATGGAATAAAGACGTATTTCTGCCCACCGTTGGCAAACGTGGTGCCGCTATCATCGAAGCGCGCGGTTTGTCGTCGGCAGCATCAGCGGCTAACGCCGCGATTGACCATGTGCGCGACTGGGTGTTGGGCACACAGGGCAAGTGGACCACCATGGGCATACCATCGGACGGCTCGTATGGCATCCCCGAGGGTGTGATGTTTGGCTTCCCGGTAACAACCGAAAGCGGCGAGTACCATATCGTGCAAGGGCTGGAGATTGACGCGTTCTCGCAAGAGCGCATTGCCCTCACTTTGAAAGAGTTACAGGAGGAGCGCGACGGCGTGAAGCACCTGCTGCCCTTGCCACCAGCGGGTACAGCGCCGACCTAGCCTGAAAAAAGCCTGATACGGCTGCAAGCCGGTAACATGCAGTCACTGGATGGGAGGTTATATGGCGAACCGTTTCTCTGCAGTGCTGTTACTTGGTTTGGTTTGCGCGAGTCAGGCGTATGGGTCTACCGCTGATCTGATGTGTGAACGCGCGCAGCCGGTGTTTGTGGGCGGCGATGTGATCAGCGATAACGTGATCGAGCTCGTTTGGCGCGGCCGATCGTACCGCATGCAACGCGTAGGCACCACCACAGGCGTGCAGCGCTTTGAGGATCCGGTAAGTCAGCTGATCTGGATCAGCATACCGAGTAAATCCATGCTGCTCGATGGCAGCAAGGGACAACCGATCGTTAGCGAGTGCAAGGTACATACCCGCGCCAACCCGGTACGCTAAAAAGAATCAAGAATGAATTTATACAGGCTGGACGCCTTTTAGGAGAACTCATGTCGCATAACACGTTCGATACGCTCAAAGAATTTACAATCTCTGGCTCGCGCAAAGGCAAGTTGCACTCCTTGCCGGCGCTTCAGAAATCCCTGGGCGTGAACATCGACCGCTTGCCGGTATCCATTCGTATCGTGCTTGAATCTGTGCTGCGCAATTGCGATGGCAAAAAAGTCACTGAGGCGCATGTGCGTCAATTGGCCAATTGGAAGCCGAAGGCCGATCGCACCGATGAGATTCCGTTTGTCGTGGCACGCGTCGTACTGCAAGATTTTACTGGCGTGCCCTTGCTAGCTGATCTCGCGGCCATGCGTGGTGTCGCATCCAAGATGGGTAAAAACCCGAAAAACATCGAGCCACTGGTGCCGGTCGATTTGGTCGTCGATCACTCTGTTCAAATCGATCACTTCCGCGATAAAAACGCGCTTGATCTGAATATGAAGCTTGAGTTCCAGCGTAACAACGAACGCTATCAGTTCATGAAGTGGGGTATGCAAGCATTCGACACCTTTGGTGTGGTACCGCCCGGCTTCGGCATCGTGCATCAAGTTAATCTGGAATATCTCGCGCGCGGCGTGCATCACAAAGACGGTATCTATTACCCGGATACCTTGGTGGGTACAGACTCGCACACGACCATGATCAACGGCATCGGTGTGGTTGGCTGGGGCGTGGGTGGTATTGAGGCTGAGGCCGGCATGTTGGGCCAACCGGTCTATTTCCTTACACCCGACGTGGTGGGCGTCAATCTCACCGGTGTGCTGCGTGAAGGCGTGACCGCAACCGATCTGGTGCTCACCATCACCGAAATGCTGCGTAAAGAAAAAGTCGTCGGTAAGTTTGTAGAATTTTTCGGAGAAGGCACCGCCTCGCTCTCACTCACCGACCGCGCGACCATCGCCAACATGGCGCCCGAATATGGCGCGACCATGGGTTTCTTCCCGGTTGATGAAGCAACCATTGATTATTTTCATGGCACGGGTCGCACCACCGCAGAGATTGATGCATTCGAGGCGTACTTCAAAGCACAAAACCTGTTCGGCATCCCGAAAAAAGGCCAGGTCGATTACACCAAAGAACTCACGCTCGATCTGTCCAAAGTTGCGCCCTCTCTCGCTGGCCCCAAGCGTCCGCAAGACCGCATCGAGATTGGCCACGTCAAAGATACGTTTAAAGATTTATTCGCCAAGCCGGTAGCAGAGAACGGCATTAATAAAAAGCCCGAAGACCTCGACGCAAGCTACACCAATAGCGATGGCGTCAGTCTGCGTAATGGTGATGTGCTGATCGCTGCGATCACCTCGTGCACCAACACTTCCAACCCGAGCGTGCTGCTTGCTGCGGGCCTGCTCGCTAAAAAGGCTGTAAAACTCGGCTTGACGGTGCCCAAGCACATCAAGACCTCGCTCGCACCTGGCTCACGCGTGGTGACGCAATACCTCGAGGCTGCCGGCTTGTTGCCCTACCTTGAAGAGCTCGGCTTCGGCGTCACCGCCTACGGCTGTACCACCTGTATCGGTAACGCGGGTGATCTCACGCCCGCGATGAATGAAGCGATCGTCAAAAACGACGTCGTGGCCGCCGCCGTGCTCTCGGGTAACCGTAACTTCGAAGCGCGTATTCATCCCAATATCCGCGCCAACTTCCTCGCCTCACCGCCGCTGGTGGTCGCGTACGCGATTGCAGGTAACGTGATGGTCGATCTGATGACCGAGCCGCTCGGCAAAGACAGTAAGGGCCGTGACGTATACATTGGTGATATCTGGCCAAGTTCAGCAGAAATTAACCAACTCATGAAGCACGCCATGAACGCCAATACATTCAAGCGTAACTATGCTGATGTTAAAGGCGCACCCGGCAAGCTGTGGGAGCAAATTCAAGGCGTCGCAGAGGGGCAAGTTTACAACTGGCCGAAATCAACCTATATTGCCGAGCCGCCGTTTTTTCAGGAATTCGGCATGCAACCCAAAGCGGCGGCCACCGGTATCAGCGGCGCGCGTGCGCTTGGTGTATTCGGCGATTCGATTACCACCGATCACATCTCGCCGGCAGGCTCGATTAAAGACAGCAGCCCCGCTGGCAAGTGGTTAATCGAGCACGGTGTATTGAAAGCAGACTTCAACTCGTACGGCTCGCGCCGCGGTAACCATGAAATCATGATGCGCGGCACCTTCGCCAACGTTCGCATCAAGAATTTGATGATCCCTGCCAAATCCGATGGTTCACGCGTCGAGGGTGGCATCACAATTCATCAGCCCAGCGGCGAGCAAATGTCGATCTATGACGCCGCGATGAAATACATTCACGATGGCGTACCCACCATGGTGTTCGCCGGTGAAGAGTACGGCACCGGCTCATCACGCGACTGGGCTGCCAAAGGCACCCAGCTGCTTGGCGTGAAAGCGGTGGTCGCACGCTCGTTCGAGCGCATCCACCGCTCGAATCTGGTGGGCATGGGAGTGTTGCCGCTGCAATTCATCGGCAGCGACAGCGTGCAGTCGTTGCACATCAACGGCGACGAACGCTTCGATCTGCAAGGCCTGGAGCACGATATCAAACCGCAGCAGCAAGTGACGCTGTTGATTCATCGTCCCAACGGGCAAACGCAGCATGTGAAATTACTGCTAAGAATTGATACGCCGATCGAGGTGGACTACTACCGCCATGGTGGCATCCTGCCTTTCGTGCTGCGTCAACTGTTGGCAGCTTGAGCAACAAAAACGGAGATAAGCTGATGTGGAAGATACTTGTAGCGTTTGTAATTTTTTCGGCGGTCGCACTTATGGCCGTGTTCAACATGGGTGACAAAGCCAGCTTGCAAGGCGAAGCTGGCGGGCACTCGGAAGAAAAGACCGAAGCACCTGCAGTAGCAGCGCCTCCTGCAGCACCTGCCGCTGCCGATGCGCCGGCGTCTTCAGCAAGCAGCGAAGCCGAGAAAAAATGAGCGGCATCGCTTGTGATCGATCAGCCCGCTTCGGCGGGCTTTTCTTTTGTCATCGCAAGCCCGTGCGCATCCAGTACAATCGCCGCTCCTTAGCTAGG
>Ga0194133_10004335_pt1 | contig 19131 bp, 26 predicted proteins | sample TA2KigOf40mmetaG_FD_155448 | JGI IMG/M metagenome (GOLD analysis project Ga0194133, IMG submission 155448) | Freshwater microbial communities from Lake Tanganyika, Tanzania - TA2015055 Kigoma Offshore 40m | ecosystem: Environmental > Aquatic > Freshwater > Lake | place: Tanzania: Lake... | reverse complement strand
ATCAAATACCGCAATTGGTTATCAATCATTATATTTTAATACAATAGGGCAATATAACGTGGCTATAGGTGAAGAATCATTATTTAATAATGGAACAGGAAATAATAATGTAGCAATTGGTTATCAATCATCATTTAATAATACATTTGGTGAAAATAACTTTGCTGTTGGTTATCAAGCATTATATAATAATTATGAAGGTGTAAATAATACAGCAGTAGGTTATCAATCATTAAAAAACAACGAAGCCTCAAATAATACATCTTTTGGTTATCAATCATTATATTCAAATACAGATGGTGCGAATAATTTTTCAGCAGGTTATCAATCTTTATATAGTAATGATACAGGTTTTAATAATACATCAGTAGGATATAAATCATTATATAATAATGGAACTGGTTCTAATAATACATCTTTTGGTTATCAATCACTTTATAATAATGGTACTGGTTCTGATAATATAGCTTTTGGTAAGAATGCTCTTTATAATAATGGAACTGGAAATAATAATATTGGTATTGGTAATGATTGTGACAATAGTAATTATAATAATACAATATGTTTTGGAAATAGTACAATAGCTACTAAAGATAATCAAATAAATATTGGTAATCAAAACTATAGTGAAATTTTATTATCTAATACAGGACCATCAGGAACTAAAAATTATACTTTTACAGATGGTTTATTTATTTTACCACGTACAACAAGACCAGTTATAGGACCTACAGGTAGTATTTGTTATGATGCCGATGATAATAAATTATATTTTTATGATGGTATTACTTGGAATAATTTATACTAAATCAGATTAATTTTATATAAATGTAAATTTTATTTATAATATAATTTATATATGACTGAATTAATTCATCAAGAAAAATATTTAAAATATAAACAAAAATATTTTGAATTAATTTCAAAATTAAAATATATAAGTTCAGAAAATATAAATCCAGAAATAAATAATTATATTAATCATATACTTATTGGAGGAAGAGGAAGAGGAAGAAAAAATAAATTAAATAAAAATTTATCTAATAATTCTGAAAATATACAAAATGAAAGATTTAATTGTGAACCAGAAAATAAATTTTCTGAGATATGTAGTTCAAATTCAAAAGGTTATTATAATTCAAAATCAAGTTGTATGAATGATTGTGAAAATAAATATATTAAATATAATTTAAAAAAAGCTAATATTTTTTATGAAACAACTATATTTTCTAATTTTATATCAACATTATTTAGTAAAAAATATGATGTTTATTTAAAAGGTGGAACTGTACTTGGGTTATATATACTTAAATTATTATATAATAAATATGGTAATGATTATACAGTTTTTGAAAAACATTTTAACGATTTATTAAAATTAGATTTAATAAAAGATTGGGATTTTACTTCTTATACTCATAAGCCTATAGATGATAATTTAGAAAAAGAATTAGCTAACATTGCCAAAAAAAATCATCTAGTTAGAAGGGGGAAAACATTTATTCTATATCAAACTGAATATCCAATTAAAGTTAAAGATGATGCACTATTTGAAATTTCAATAATGAAAGAGGAAATATTTTCTAATTTAGAATTACCATTAACCACAATGAAAATTAAGATAAATAAAAAGAACTTAAATCATATATTTATGTTTGCTAAATGTTTTTATTCATATAAAGTTAAAAATATTCCTATTGATACTGATATTATTAAACATATGATTTCAAATATACATTTTTTTATATATCCAAGTAATAATGGTTTATTTTCAATAAATAAAGATAATTTTAATGTAGGTTCTTTAAATGATAATATTGTTGAATTTATTAATAAATTTTCATATAATATATATAAAGAACAATTTATTATAACACATATACAAGAACCTAATAGAATTTTTTATAGATTATTAGAAAAAAATATTCCAAAGGTAGAAAAAATAATTTTTTTCTTAAAGAAACATGAATTACCTTTAGAACACTCTTGGTTATTTGATACTAAAAGTATAGAAAAATTAATAAGTAATTTTATTATAAATTTAGGAAATAAAATAATAGATATTTATAATGAACAATCAAATCCAGTTGATGGATTAAATGCTGTAACTGACTTTTTAGATGGGATTTATTTAAAAAGAATAGAGATTGAATATCCAAATACAGGTGATAAAGGTAAAAATCTTATAAAAAAATTATTTTCAAAAATTTATAAAAAAATACCAGATTATTTTTATGATAAATATAAAGATAATAAATTAATTGAATGTTTAACATTTCTTAAAAAAAAAAGATTATTAAAATAAAATAATATAAATTTTTTCAAATTTATATTTATAATGCCACCATGTACTTTTCCATTTCATACAAAAAATTCTTTTTATTATAGAATAGAAACCAATTTTATATATAAAATTGAATTCATAATAAAAAACTTTTTTAATGAAAATATTGATAATAAATATGATAAATAAAAATTGATTATATATACCAAAATATAATTAATATATAAATTAAATATAGAATATGGTTGAAATTATTTCCTTTCCAAAAGATAATGTAGAATCAGTAATTTATAATATTAGTAATATAAATAATATTTTTGATATAAAAAAACTATTATCAGAGAAAACTAAAAATCCTATAGGTCAAATATTTATTTTTGATTTAGAAAATCCAACTCAACATTATGATAATTATGTTGAAATTACTGCTGAAAAATATTATTATAAAATACTTACAAATAAATGTGCTAGTTGTCTAAAAAAATCTACAATGATTACAGGAGATTGTAAATTTTGTAGTTGTAATTTTTGCAATATTCATAGATTACCTGAAAGTCATAGTTGTGTTGGCATTAAAAAATGTAGAAATGATAGTTTTCAAGAAAATTATAATAAAACTATAGCTGGAAAATGTGTAAAATCACAAATTGAAGTATTATAAATTTTTTGTAAATATTAATATTTCTCTAAATATTACTTTTTTATTATTCATAATTTTTTCTTTATCCAAATATGTAAAAGGGTTATTTTTTATATTTTTATAAATAATATCACGATTTTTTAATAATAGATTACAGATTGTAAAATAATTTGTTAAAACATCTTCTATATTATTATACTTTTCTTCACTGCAATTATAAGATAAATAATCACCATAACTTTTACTTATATAATCGTAATAAATATTAGCATTTATCTTGTAATCTTGATATATTATATTATTATTTATTTTTCTTAATGTATAATTATATATCTTTATAATTTCTTCTCTATAACAATTATTGGCAAATATTATATCTTCATTATTAAAAGTTATACTCTTTTTTATAATATCACAATAATAATAACTATCATCATTTATTTTGTATTGCCATACTTTACCTGTTTTTATTACCTCCTCTATCGTATTTACAAAATATTTTATGGTACCATTATCATCATAATATAACTTATTTTTGTCTATATTATCTATATCTATATATCGTTTAGCATAATTAATTGTGAAAGCATATGCACTATCTAACGTTCGTGCATAATATTTAGGATTTTCTGTTGTATTATTTATATTTTTTTGATGAAGTGGTATAATTATACAATATGGATATATATTTCTTATCATATTAAATCTTGTAATATCTATTATTTTTTTTTTCATTTATATCTATAAATTAATTTGAAAAAATAATTTTTAACTAGTAATTATATATACTATTATAATAATTACATGAATAATTTTTATCTTAAATATCTAAAGTATAAAAAAAAATATTTAAATGTAAAATACTATGGAGGTGCAAAAGGTAAAAAAAAAGCTACATCAGTTGCTAAAGAATCAGAAACAGTTGAAGAACATGTAGAACCAATAGCAGACTTAACATCAGCACCAATTTTAACACCGTCTAAAGCAGCACATTCTATGTTAGGAGAAGATGCTTCACCATTTTTAACACCATCAGATTCATTTATAAAAACACCAACACCATCTAAAACAATCCCATCAACATTAGCAGACAGAGGTACCCCTCCATCAAATATAGAATCAAATACATTAGATAGATTAATTGAAAATAAAGATAAATTATTTTGTTTATTATCAGCAAATCCTGATTTATCAAGTTATAAAATAACAACCAGAAATACTAAAGGAATTAAAAGTCAACTCTATATAAATTTTGAAAAAAATAAAAAAGATTTCGCTCATTTTTCATTTCATTATCCAGATGATGAGCCAAATAAACGATTTGGAGATGAATTTGAAGCAAGTACTTTTCATCTAAAATTAGATCAATTTAAACACGATATTGTATTTAATCTTGATGAAAAAGATTTAAAATTAAAAAGTAAATTAGATGACTGTCAATTAGAAGCTATAATAGGTAAAAATAATTTAATTGAAGCAAAAAAAATTATAGCATGTTTTGAAGAAATATTTAGCAACGACACATATAAAAAAATTTTAGGAAATGCTACAGCTAAACAATTAAATTTTGATACATAAAAATTGAATAATAATAAATATATATAAAAAATATTATGGAAATAAATTTATATAATTTAATAAATGAAACTACAGTAGATCAAGAAATATTATTTTGGTTAGATAGAGAAATAAATTGGAAAATTACAACATTACAATATTATTGTGGTCCAAAATTTAATGGTTATCGTATTATGATAGAGAATAATTTATGTTTTATGACAGAAAATCAGAAATATTATGTAGCAATTGATAAATTATATAATATTGTAGAAATTTATGATTCATTAAGAAATGAAGTTAAAATAAGAAATATAAATCATTTACAGATTGAAAAAGAAGTTTGTGAACTAAATATAAAAGATTTGAAAATAAAAATTGATTACTTATTAAATAATTTAACAATTAGTAATAAGTTTTTATTACTAGTTTTATTGTATAAAAAGGATAAATATGAATTCAGATTACAAAAACTTATAGGAGATGTTTCTATTCTACTTAGTAATTGGATAAAAAACAATGCATAAATTTATATATAAAAATTGAATAATATAATTTATATAGATTAAATAATGGATAATACAATATAAAATGGATTTTATTTCATCAGAAGAAGTTCTTTACTGGCAAAGAAAGAATAACGAATTCATTTGTGAAACCTTAGAAAAACTATGTGGAAAAAAATTTTCCAAACATCCTATAAAAATTAAAAAACAAGAATGTTTTGGTGGAGAAACTGGAAAATATTTTGTTAGTTTAGATGATTGTCATGATATTACAAATATTTATGATGCCAATCAAGAAATTTACAATATACCAGAAGTTAAAGTTCTTCTTGATGAAAGAGAACAATGTTTTAGAATTATTCAAGAAACAAAGACTAACCTAACTAAAATAGAACATGAAACTTATCATTTAGGAAATGTGCGTCATTTAGATGAGGTTATTGAAAAAATATTTAGTGATAAAGTAAAACAAATACTAAAATTAAGAGAAACGATTGAAAAAAATCAAGAAAGAATCAAGAAAATAAAGAAAGAGCTTACAAGAGTTTTTGTGGAATTTTTAAGTAAGCATGGTTAGATAGATTACTTATTATTTTTAATCAATTTTACAGGTGAATAAGCATGAAGTATTAGTATAAGATGATTTTTAGTAGGTAAGTCAGCATTTTTACCAGAAGTATAAAATAATTTATTATTATTTTGTTTAATTTTTTGTAATATAGATTTTATTAAATTAATTCTGTATGAATAGTAATCTTCTTTATTATTAGCCAGAATATATTGTAATTTGTAAGGTTTTTTTATTTCCTTATAAACTTTTATAAAATTTTTGTATTTATCATTTATATTATAAACATCAGATAGTTTTTCATAAGAAGTAATTATATCTAAAGAAAGAAAATCTTTATAATTATTTTCTTTATCCTTCTTACTTTTATATTTATCTAACCATTGTTTGAATATTACCATAGCTTTTAGCATATCTGGTGTTTGATTTGGATGATATTTAGCTCTATTATACATAGTATTAACAACATCAAATTGATATTTTAGACTTCTTAAAGAAATTATTTTAATTGTATTAAGAGCTATATTTTCATTCTTAAATCCTGTTCCTTTAGTTGATAATTCTGGATGATCATCAGCATATAATTTAGATTTTGAGTTATTTTTCATTTATAACTATAAATATAAAAATATATAATAAATAAAAATTATATGCGTTTAAAAATAGTTGGTGGATAGCTCGTTTAAAATAAAAATATAATATAATTATATATATATGTTAAATTTAATGGGTCTTTTACAAGTTGAGGATGTCGTCAGATTAGTAGTAGTCACATTAGGCTGCTTTTTAATCTATTCATCCTATAAAAAATGTGAAAAGGATAATAAGAAACTTAAAGTAATTGTAAGATTACTTGCTGTTGTAGCTCTTGCTACTATTCTTAAAGCCTTTTACAAAGGAAACTTTGCTATTAGTGGTTTAAACTATTTTAGTAATGCAGCTATTGTGGTAATATTACATATTCTTGTAATTGCTGCTACTACACAATTAGGTGCTAATTGTGCCAAATTACCAAAGAAACATCACAAATCAAGTCATTCTAGTCATTCTTGCTCTACTTCATCTGGTTGGTCTTGTTCATCTTCTTCATGCTCAACATCAAAGCCATGCACATGCTCATCAAGTAGATCATTTGACTGCAAGGCATGTGATGAAAAATCTAACAAATCATGCAAGAAGTGCGGTTCATCATCCTCATCCTCATCCTCTTCATCGTCATCTTCTTCTACTTCATGCTCTTGGTAAATAAAGTAATAATAAAATAATATATATAATAATATTTTATTAACAACCATAATATTTTTTTTATATAAGAATAAATATATAATGGGTTTAACAAAATTTTTTAATAAAAATTCAAATTTAATCAACTTACTAATCATATCACCAGCTTTATTTTTGGTTGATTTTAGTTATCAGAAATTTGCCATCCTTGCGTTAGTTTTAGGATTTTTAATTTTAATTCAAAATCTATTTTTAATTCTATATAAATTATCTTCTGATCCTGAAAAGAAGAAACATTGGGTTAAAATATTAACTAATGTATTAAATATAATATTACTTGTTCCTTTATGTTTATATCAATATGTAAATCCAAGTTTTAATATTTATAATAAATTTGTAGCAGTTTTTTTAGCAGTATATAGTTCAGTAAAATTAATTTTTAGACAAAAATATGAAAAAAATACTACCAAAGTTGTGAACAATATTAAAAATTATAATAGTAAGGCTGATAAAAAGTTAGAATCTAAAGATAATACTAAAACATTTGACTTTACCAGTAGTTCTTCAGGTAAATCACCATCAACTCATACATGTGATAGTTCTACTAATTATTCTTATTCTACAGAAATTTCAACAAAAGAAGCTACATTACTATGTAGAAAATTTAATATTAAAAGTGATTAAAATAAAATTATTTAATATATATAGTTTTATTTATTTTTTCTTTAACTATATAAGAAGTTAATTTATGAAAAAATTAAAAATAGTTATAGATGAATTTAAAAATTTAAATATTTTAGATTCTTCTCTATCTTTCAAAGAATTTACAAGTTTTATAAATTCAGCAAAAGTTTTGCAAGTAGTTGAGAAAATTTTACGATTATTAAATAATAATCAACAAAAACCTATAATTAGTCCAAGAATTTTTATTAGTGGATGGTACATATTGAAATATCATAACGATATTTTTACAAATAAAAATGATTTAGAAAAGTTAATTATAGAAAAAATAATAGTAATATCTAAAATAATTATTTCAAATAATATAAAAACTCAAGAAGATATAGATTATTTTGTTAAAAATATTACTGAATATGAAAAACAATTTATATTATGGAAAAATATAGATAAAATAAGTTCTATAAATGAATTTGTAAATAGATATATAAATATAAATAAATCAATATTATTATTATCTAATTCATCATCATTTATTTCTAAAGAAAATATTATACAAGAACTTGAAGATCAAAAAAAAGATATTATAGATATGGCTATAAATTTTGATAAAAATATTAATAAAGATTTTTTTGATAAGAATTATGAAATTTATAATAAAATAAAAAATATAACTGAAGAAGCTTATTGGAATTCTATTCGTGAAGAATTATTAGAAAATAATTATAGTCTTATATTATCAAATTTAGAATTTATTAGTAATATATTATGTTCTTTATCTTTTGATAATGATAATATAAAAAAAGTATTTGATATTGAAAAAATAAAAGAAAAACTTAATAATAATGATCCAGAATATTTTTATATTTTAGCAAACTCATTTTATTATCAATGGAGAAAATTATCATCACCATTTAGAGATATAGATTATAATAGTTATATTTTACAATTAGATATATCTAATACAAAAAATTATCATGAAAGTATAATAACTTTTATTAAAAATAATTTTAAAATTATTGATAATATATATCTAGATCTATTTTTCTTAAATATTAACTAATAAAACTATCTAAACTATTATATTTATGTATTATATAATATGGATATAATATATAATTCTTGCAGCTATTTCAGAATTTTATCTATAAAAGGTTTAGATTTTATTAAAAAATGTATAACTGGTAATCATAATACTCCCGTTGAAAGACAAATTCAATTACCAGTTAAAAAAAGTATTTATAATCATATACTTAATATCTTTCTTTATCCAACAAATATAATTGATAATATTTATTTAGGAAATGGTTATAATGCGTCAAATTATTCAGTAATAAGAGATTATAATATTAAATATATAGTAAATGTAACTAAAGAAATACCAAATTATTATGAATATAATATTGTTTCTACAAACACTTCATGTACACCTAATAATTTAGATATAAAATATTTTACAATACCTATTCTAGATAATGATGAAGGACACATTGGAATTTATATTAGTAATGTGCTTGATTTTATTGAAGAAGCGCAATCTAAAAATGATGGAAATATTTTAATTCATTGTTATATGGGTAGTAGTAGATCTGCTAGTGTTGTTTTAGCTTATCTAATTTATAAATATAGTTTTACTCTTAATAATGGATTAAAATATATTAAAAAAAAGAGAGATATAGTTAATATTAATATTAATTTTATAAATGATATAAAAGACTTTTTTAATTTGGATGAAGAATAAATTTTTTTTATAATTTATTTCCGTGTAATTTAATATCATCTTCATTTTTAGAATAGTTTATAATTAAAACATCTTTAATTTTTCCACTATAATCTCCTGAGAATTGAAAAATATCATTAACTGGATCTAATTCTTCTATTTTTTTTATACAGCCATTAATACCAAATTTTTTTTTTATATGTGATAAAAAAGCTTTTGATTCTTGTAAATTATTAAAAAATAATCCTTTTATAAGAGTATCAGCTTTTTTAGTACCTCTTTGTTGGACATAAATGTGAATATCTGAACTAAAATCACTATCAATTTTATTTGAATTAATAAAATCTGTCATATATTATATATTAAAATAAAAAATTTATATTATTTTTATTTTTTATATTTATATCTATTTTTATAAACATAATATTGATAACATAATAATAGTATTAATGGCAAATATAAAATATTAAAATTATCTTGATAATAAAAATAATAAATAGAATAAATATAACTAATAGAAATTAATATTAAAAAAAGCTGTCTTTTAATATCACCAAATGTGCGGTAAAATAAAATACTAAAAGAATTATAAATGTAAAATAATAAAATTAAAATTTTAACAAGATTCATTTATTATATAAAAATATATTATTAATTTTATATCTAATAATTATATAATATGTCTTATAAAATTATAAATAAGTTTATTACAAATGAAAATAATAATAATAAAATAAATATTACAGATAAAAAAATAATATTTCTTGGTTGTGGTGCTGTTGCTAAATGTTGTTTATATTATTTTTCTTATTTTTTTTATTTTGACTATAAAAAAGTAATTATTATTGATAAATTACAAAGTGAAAAAGATTTTCCTATTGTTAAATATTATTTAAAAAATAAATCTACATTCCTAGTAAGAGAAGTTAATGAAGATAATCATATAGAATTTTTTATTTCGTTAAAACTAAGAAATAAAGATATAATAATTGATTTAACTACTAGAACACCTTCACTATGTTTTTTTAAATATTGTAGATTAAATAATCTTTTTTATATAAATACAGCTTCAGAACAATATTTATTAAAAGGTATAAATTCTATATCAGTACAACATTCTAATTATTATGATATTGCTAGAAAAACGAGTATGTGTGATAATGTAACAACTATAATAGAGTATGGTATGAATCCAGGTTTAATATCTTCATTTGTATTAAAAGGTATAGATGACATCGCAAAATATTTTATAAATAAAAATAATAATAGAGATAATGAATTAATAGATTTATATAATTTAAAATATTCAGAAAGATATAGTTTATTAGCAAAAAAATTAGGAATAAGAGTAATACATTGTTCAGAAATTGACACTCAAGTCGTCACATCTAATACTTTAAAAAAAAATAAATTTTATAATACTTGGAGTTGTGTAGGATTTATTGATGAATCGTTTGAAGGTATTGAATTAGCAGTTGGTACACATGAAAAAGAGATACCATTACCTCAATATCAAATATTTATAAATGGTATTTTTTCATCTACTTCATTATGTATAGATACTAAAATTAAATCTATTGTTCCATTAAAAATAGAAAATAATAATGTTATTTTTACAAAAATAGAAGGATATCCAATTCAACACGGTGAATGTGCAAGTTTATATAGATTATTATCAACACATGATTACGCACCTACTATGCATTATGTTTATAAATTAAATAAATATGCAGAACAAACAATTAATAAATATAATGAAAAAGAATTGTTAGATATTTCATTAGATCCTAATAAGTGGGAAGTTTTAAATAGTTATAATCATGATATTGAAGGTTATGATAATGTAGGAGCATTTTTTATTTTGGATAATAATACAGATAATCTTTTTACTTGGTGGAGTGGAACAATATTATCAAATAATTTTACTAAAAATGTTTTGAAAGATAAAATAAATTCTGCCACAATAATACAAGTTATGTGTGGAGTATTAGGTGGATTATATTGGGCCCTATTACCTGAAAATCAAAATAAAGGTTTATGTTTTGGTGAAGATATAGACTATAAAATAGTTTTCTCAATAACTGAAAAATTATTAGGAAAAATATATTCAGGTAAAACATCAGGAATTGATGTTACTAGTTCTAAATTAGTAGAACTTATTGCTACACCTATTAAAACTAAAACAAAATTTACACACATATAATATTATTTTTTAGATAATTTTTTTAATTCATTTAAACTTTCTTTAACTTGTTTAATTGATTTATTTATTTCTTTAATTCTATGTTTTGATTTTGATGATTTTTTTGATGAATGTTTATGGACTGATCTTTCATTATTCGGAATTCTTGTTTCTGTAGTAATTATCTTATTATCATTAATATTAGCATTTTTTAATTCTTTAATTTGTTTTTGTAAATCGTATATAGTCTCAGTTAGCACTGCAATATTATTATTTAATACTGCACAAGTATAAGTTAAAGCCTTTTCATTTTGTGTGAGTGAACGTTCATTCCATAGGGGATTTAATGTTTCCATAGCATTAATATTATCTACTGGATTAATTGACTTTCCTATAAAAATCATATTTATATATTTAATAAACAATTTTTAATTTTATATATTATATTATATAAAATTATGAAAACGTTAGAAATAGCAAAAAATATAACTTTATTTTTTGTTGTACTAACAATAATTATTGCTTTTATTAGTTATAAAAATAATAAATTTAATTTATCTACATATGAAATACTTGTTGTAATTTTATTATTTTCTATAGCTATAGGTATTCATTATATTATTATTTTTCTTGAAGAATTTGATATAAGTAATATAATACAAAAAATATCTGAAATATATACAAAAGTTGTTAATTTATTTCAAAATAAATAATTTATATTGGTTTTTTTTTATCTATTCTATATGCATCGTGTTCAGGTGGCATATAAATTGTATATAATTTTAATTTTATATTTCCTATATTTTTTATTTCATGATAAGTATTATTAGGTATTATAATACAATCTCCTTTTTGTAAAATTTTTTTCTTTTTATTTGCATTACCAATTATTGCTTCACCTTTTCCTTTTTCTATTTTTATAAATTGATCATGTTCTTTATGTATCTCTAAAGGTATATTTTCATCAGGTAATAATGACATAACAACTAATTGCATATTTTTAGTTGTAAATAAAACCTTTCTAAAATAATTATTTTTTATAGATAAATTTTCTATATTACTATGATAAATTTTTTTATCACCACCTACTTGATTATCTGATTCATTTTTTAATAATAAATATTTTTCTTTATATTTATTATATTTATATATATAATCATCCATAAATAATATATAATAATTATATATTATTTATTATAAAATATTTATAAAATATTACATTGTGATAGAGTTTTCTTACATTCATAATAATATTTATTTCCTTTATATTTATCATCTAATAATTCTATATTATCTAAACTTTTACTTGATGCTAATTTATTATCTGATTTTTTTAAATTTTTCTCATCTCTATCGTCAAAAATATTTGTATAATTTATATAACATTGTGAAGATTTATTTTCTATATTATTAAGAGTTAGTATTTTATAAAAATATGTTTCTAATATCATATTTAATCTTACTAATTCATCATCTTTTGACATTTCTATATACAATAATTTATTATATATAGCGTATTTCTCAGCTTCTTCATATTTAACAGCTCTTTCTCTTTCTAAATCTCTCTTATTACCTATAAGAAGAATAGGATAATATTCATTAGAAATATTTATATTATATTTCTTTATTTTATTTATCCAATCACTAATATTATAAAAACTACTTAAACATGTTAAATCAAATACAATAATAAAAGCATTTACATCCTTAATATATGGAATAATCATCTTTTCAAAACAATTATGACCTTTAATATCAAAAATCATTAAATTTATTTTTTCGTCTAATAATTGTATATTTTTTGTATAAAATTCTATAACAGTATCATTTTTATATATTGAATTAGTGTATTTTGCTATTATAGATGTTTTTCCTACTTTTTCATTTCCTAAAAATATTGGTTTAATTTTATATCTTGGAGAATTTCCAAAAAAATTATTCATTTCTATAATATATTTTGAATATAATTCTAAAATTATTTATTATTTATTTTATATAAAAAATATGTCGTTAAACCTGTTAAAAATGTACCCCATGCCGTATCAACTAAAGCTATATTCATATTCCATTTATTTGGATAAGTAGCGTAATTAGTTGCATTATATAAACCATACATACCAAAACCCAAAAAAGCACCATAATATATAGCATTAGATTCTGATAAATCTTTTCTTGATAAAACAATTAATTGTATAGTTAATACTATAATCAACCATGAAATAACAGCACTTGTATAATTAATTTCAACAGATGGATCTAATATAGGTTCGTACATTTTTTTATTTGATTTTAAATAAACTGAATCAACTAAAATTACAAATATTGTTCCAATTAAAGTATTAGGTAATGTTATCATATAATAATAAAGATAAATTATTTATAGCGATTTAATATTATTTCTTTTATATATCTAATTTATCTACTAACCAATAAGCAAAATCTCTATCACTAGGATAATGTAAACCTGCTATAATTCTTATATCACCTATTCTTCTAGCTATTTTCATAATTTCATCTTTTTTATCTGGAAATTTTTTGATAAGAATTTTTCCTAAATAATATGCTTGAAAAGCATGTCCAGATGGATATGCAGGTGTATTTGCTGATTTAGAACTTAATAAAATTCCATTTTCTTCATTTATAATATCTGGTGCTATTTGTGATGGTCTTGCTCTATTGTATATATTCTTATACATCATGATAGTATCAATTATTTTTGGTGACAAAATAATTTTGTGCATATCTTTTTTTTTCATTTCATTTGCTGTAATTAGACTCGTAAACGCTACTGGTATATCATTATCAGTTAAATTAAAAAAATTTATATCTGATTCATTTCTATTAGCAATATAATCATATAATATAGTATTTATTTCACAATAATTATTTGGATAAGGCATTCCGTAACATAATAAATGTGTATTTATTGATGGATACCACCAATAATATCTTTCATTTAATAATAATAATATTATTACATATAACATGATAATAATTAAAAATATTGTTCCATAAGTAATATTTGATAAAATAATCATTATAATATTGTTAATAAATTATTTATTAAATAATTCTTAAATAATTTTAATCTCTTTATATCATAATTTTCTAATAAAATATAAATATTTCTTTTTATAATAAATTTAGTTTGTAATTCAAAAAAATATTTTTTATTACGTAAATACTCTTCTGTTATTATTTCATCTTGTAATAAATATTTACTAATAATAATAATATTTTTTTTTATTATTATTTCAATTTCTTCACATGCAATTTTATGATTTCTATCTAAATTATTTATTTTATTTTTTGTTTCATTGTAATTTTTATAATAATAAATATACTCGTCTATAAGTTTATTGATTATATTATCCTTTTGTAATTGTGTTAAATGATAAAGTAGTAAAAAATACAATCTATTAATTTTTTTATTTTGTATTTTTTCTAAAATTTCAATACTATATCCATTATTCATATTTTCAATAATATCTATTTTATTTATATCAATTTTATTGATTATATTAAGTAAATAAAAATTATCATCTATTTTTTCTAATTCAAATAATTTATTAAATTTTTTTATATTTTCTCTATTAGCATATAATGAAATAAAATTTATATATTTTTTAGATAAATCTAATATATTATCCTTTTTTATAATTTCAATCTTATGTATTTTTATTATTTTATTATTTAACTCTACCATTTTATCATAATATATTGATAATTTTTGATATAATTTTTCATAATTTATGTCCATATAGTCTATAGCATCTTTTCTTGCTTCACTAATTATACTATCTATATCTAAATACATAATACTTTTATGAATTAGATTATAAATTTCTTCTTTCTCTTTTTCTATATTATCTTTATCAATATTATCATAAAATTTTTTTTTATATTCTTCATATTTTTTTTCAAAATTTTCCATATCTATATTCTATTTAGAAAACTATAAAATTTAATATTAGTATTAAATTTTATTATAAAAAAAATATTTATGCTGTAGATTGATAAACATCTAAAACTCTTGCTGATGGTTCTTTAATATCCCCAACCCATTTTGGTAACCAAAAATAGGGTATAACATTAACAGATTTTTTATTAAATAATCTCTCAAACTCTAATCTGTAAAATAATGCCTCTTTTGTTGGTGGAGGATTTAATGGATAATATGAAGAAATTTCTTCTAACAATATATGTTTGTATCTTTCATTCATTTCCTCCTGAACAATTTGATACCATGATTTTTTTAATGATGATACACCATCACTGAATGCTTCTTTACTTCTGTATAATACTTCTAATGGTAAAATATTACTATCTTTAAATGATTCTCTTAATAACCATTTTTCAATTCCATCTACAGGTATAGTAAGTTTTGGTTCTATCTTCAAATATAAACTTACAATTCTTTCATCTAAAAATGGTAATCTTGCTTCTAATCCATTACCAGCTATACCCCTATCTGCTCTTTGACCATCAAAATATATAATATCTTTTAATAATCTTAAGGTATCTTCTTGTGCAGCTTCAGGATTTGGAGCTTTATGATTATATTTATATCCTTTAGTTAATTCATCAGATCCATCTCCAATTAATAATACTTTAATATTAGTATTCTTTTTGATCCAATTACTAATTAAATATTGACCAACTGAAGCTCTGACAGTTGTAATATCATAAGTTTCTATATTATATACAATAGTAGGTATAGCATCAATAAATTCTTTTTCTGTAAAAACAATATGTGTATGATTAGAATTAATATGTTCAGAAACCATTCTAGCAAATGGCTCATCGGTAGAACCAGTATCTAATCCACAACTAAATGTTCTAATCTTAATATTAAAAGTACTTAAATAATTAGCAGCAATTCCACACACTAAACTACTATCAAGACCTCCAGATAGTAAAAATCCAATAGGAACATCAGCATTTAATCTATCAATCACACATTTTGAAAAAGTTTCTCTAATTAATAACTTACATGTTTCTAAATCATTCTCACTATATACAGTATTAATTTTATTTACATCATAATATCTAACCCAATTAGGTTGAAATGTTTTTAAATCTATATTTATTAAATCAATTGAAGTATAACATCCACTTTCTACTTGATATACATTGTAATTTTTTCTATTAGTTGGATCTGTATTTATAATACCTTTTAATTCTGAACTTAAATTTAATTTTTCATCATCATATGAAATATACATTGGACGAACACCTAATGGATCTCTTCCTAAATGTAAAGTAATATTTTCTTCATTAACATCTAAAATCATAAAAGCAAATTCACCTAATAATTTTAAACATGTACTCTCTATACCATATTTTAAGTATACTTCGGAAATAACTTTACAATCAGATTCATTAATAAGTTTTTTATCAAAATTATTTTCTTCAATTAATTCTTTGTAATTATATATTTCTCCATTACATAATGTATAAATAGTTCTATTATCTTTTTCAATATATTTTATAAATGGTTGAATACCCTTGGGAGAAGGATCAATAATAGATAATCTATGAAAACCAAGAAAAATACTAATTTTTTCAAATAATTTTAATTGTAATAGATTAGAAACATCAGGACCTCTATTTTTAATCCTATTAAAATATTCAAAAAATTTTTTTTGTTCTTCAACAGATTGTTCTATTTTACTAAATAATGCCCATATACCACACATTTATTATAATATATATTATAATAATCTTCTATTTAAATATACTTTTATTTTTATTATCTTAATATCAATTTTTATGAACTACTTGAAAATATATTTATGGAATTTTTTTTACTAAAATATAATTTTGATTCATCTGAATCTTCTTTATTTTTATCAAAATCTAAAAAAAATATTTCTGAATTTTCAGTTCGTTGAGTCCATTCCTCTTTTAATTGTTTATTATTTATTTTATGTTCTGTATATTTAACATCCTTTTCTAAAATTTCAATATCATTATTTTTTTTATTAGAATTATCTTCTTTTATTTCTTGTTTATTATTTTCTTGTTTATTATTTTTTTGTTTATTATTTTTTTGTTTAATATTTTATTTTTTTTTAATATTAACTGTTTGACAATTAAATTTTTTATTATTATTTTTTTTTTTTAATTTATTTTTTAAATTTGAAACAAAGTCTTCAATAACGATATCATCATCAAGACCAGAAACAATAGTACTTTTTGTATTTTTTAATTTAATATTTTTTTGTTTTATATATTCTTTAGTAATAATATAATATTTGTTATTTTTAAATGGCGCTAAAGTAAAAAACTTTCTACCTTGTTTTTTTCCTTCTTCGCACCAATGATTCCATGCAGAATCAATATTATCGATACTTTTTAAATCTTTATATCTATCAACATATTTTTTCCAATTAAAATTTTCTTTACAAATTAAATTACTCATGTATATATAAAGAAAATTATATAAAAATAATTATATAAAAAAAAATAAAATTATAATACTATCATATATGCAAAAAATATTTTTACAACAAATACCCTCCACATCAAGTAATTTATCACCTAATAATTTTCTACAAACTACAAATAGACCCTTAAATATTACAACAACAGCCACAACTACTACAACCACAACTACAACTACCGACGATACAACTCAGCCAATTGTTTTTAAAGATGTTAATGGTAATACAAGTCCATTAGGTAATGTATTAACTACTAATTATGGATTATTTTTACTTTCATATGCACCTACTAGTAATCTATCACAAACTTATGGTGTAGTTGTAAATTCAAAAGGAGAACCTTATACACTTACTAAAAATTATAGTGTTGTACCCACATCAAGAAATTATGATATTTATGATGTATAAATTATTCTCTCCACTATAATTTTTTTATATAAGATAATTTTATATAAATATGTCTAAACATTGTAAATGCAAAAAATCTTCCTCAAGTTCATCTAGCTCTTCTTGTCATTGTAAATCATCAAGTTCATCTAGCTCTTCTTGTCATTGTAAATCATCAAGTTCATCTAGCTCTTGCCAAAAATGGTGCTATAAAAAATCAGGACAAAAAAAATGTTGTGATAATCCTTGGTATACACAACCAACCAGTGATCTAGTTGAATATAAAAATTTAGATGTTAATGGCTATAATGCTGGTGTAGGTAATGTACTAACAAATGGTTATGGTATCGTCTATGGTGCTAAAACTCCTAATGTTTATGTTGTAACTAATAATTTCTTTTAAATTTATTATAAATAAAATGATTTAAAGATTTATTTATTATTTAATAATAGAGTATTATTACTCTAATTTAGTTTCTATAGCTCAGCTGGTTAGAGCGTCCGGCTGTTAACCGGAAGGTCACAGGTTCGATCCCTGTTAGGAACGAAACTAAATTTTTGAATTATTAATTATTTCAAAAATTATATTTTTTTAAGATATGTTATATATGGAAGATAAATATATAAAGTATAAAATAAAATATTTAGAATTAAAAAGCAGTATTAATCAAAATGGTGGAGAAAAAATATTTGATATAACACATACTGAATATCCTGAGTACAAAAGAGGTAAATTGATAGAAAATGTTTCCAAACTGTATAAAAAGTATGGTCCAAAGTTTAGTATAAAAATGAATGATATAGTTATACCAGTAAAATTAGTAAAGGCTAAATTACCAAATGGAGTTAAATTTTACAGATTAATTTATGACATAGAACACAGAACAACAAGATTAACACCAATTATTATAGATTTTTTAGATCCAATAAAAGCGGAAA
>Ga0194133_10004334_pt1 | contig 19134 bp, 20 predicted proteins | sample TA2KigOf40mmetaG_FD_155448 | JGI IMG/M metagenome (GOLD analysis project Ga0194133, IMG submission 155448) | Freshwater microbial communities from Lake Tanganyika, Tanzania - TA2015055 Kigoma Offshore 40m | ecosystem: Environmental > Aquatic > Freshwater > Lake | place: Tanzania: Lake... | reverse complement strand
CAAACTTACCATAGAAGCTTTTGAGTTGGGAATACCAGTGGTGGGTAAATACCTTTTGATGATTTCGGCTTTGGTATTTGCACTTTCTACCATGTTTACCTATTCCTATTACGGTCAAAAATGTGCCAGTTACCTCTTTGGAGCAAAGAGTTCAAGGTACTACAACTATTTTTACTTGGTTACCATTGTAGTTGGATCTGTGGCTTCTTTGGATTTGGTAGTAAGTTTGGTGGATGGGATGTATGCCGTAATGGCCTTTCCTAACATGATTGCTGCATTATATTTAGCACCTAAGGTAAAGGCAGCTTCCAAAGATTATTTTGCACGAATGAAACAACAATGAAGCTATTGCTAGCTCTGAATGCATTCAAAGGCACGCTTACCGCATCCGAAGCATCTACTATTATCCACGAGCTATTTACCAGAGAACTGCCATCTGTCCAAGTGAAGACACAAGATATCGCCGATGGGGGAGACGGTACCTGTGCGCTGTTGATTGATGCGTTGGGAATTGAAAAAGTACCCTGTCTTTCTCTCAATGCCCTAGGCAAACCTGTAGCAGGATTTTATGGATGGGAGGAACATACCAAAACAGCCTATCTGGATGTATCCACATGTTCTGGTTTGTCCACCTTAGCTAATGAGGAAAGAAATCCAAGGATCGCCTCAACCTATGGTACAGGAATCTTGGTGCAAGCAGCTATTTCTAGGGGTGCTGAAAAGATAGTCCTAGGCTTAGGTGGAAGTGCGAGCATTGACCTAGGTATAGGAATTTTACAAGCTTTGGGTTATCAATTTTTAGATGCTCAAGGTCGTGAGCTTTCCAGCTTTTCCGCAGATATTCTAAAAAAATGCAAACACATCCAAGGACCCATACGGGTTCCTCGTCTAAGTTTTCTTTGTTTAGCAGATGTTACTTCCTGTTTTTTTGGTGAGGATGGAGCAATACCCGTTTTTGGACCCCAAAAGGGTTTGAAATATTCAGAAATGGATGTATTCACGCAAGAGGCACATTCCTTTATTGATCTTCTATCTTCTAAATCAAGGAAAAAAGTAAGTGATCAACCGGGCTTTGGGGCCGCAGGGGGTATAGCGTATGGGTTATCGTATTTTTTTCCATTACAACTAGAAGTAGGGGCCACTTATTTTTTTGAAAAGGTCGGAATGTTGGAGAAAATTAAAAATGCAGACTTCATCTTGACGGGCGAGGGTAAATACGACAGTCAGAGTAAGCACGGAAAAGGTTCTCATATCTTGCTACGACTTGCCAGACAGGAGGGTAAAAAAATAGGACTGATTTCTTCGGGAAAAGAAGGAAAGGAAGATTTTGATTTTCTCCTTCAATTGCCAGAAGTAGACCTTGCAAATCTAAACGCCAAGAAGATTGCAACTAAAAATCTTAGCAAAGTGCTGAGTAAAGCAATTGCGAAGGGCGTGTTCACTCCAAAAGGTTATACTCGGATATAATCCCCTTTCCAGTTTTTAATCTGCATTTTAATTTCCTTAGCAGGTAATTTTTCTGCAATTGCCTTGTCCATCAAGGGAAGGATTTCCTCGTCAGATGCAAATCGTAATGCGATAATTTGACCTAATTTGAGATTCTTTTCCTTTTCTCCAAAGGTACTTCCTGTCAGGTGGAAATAGCGACTCCTCATTTCATTTAAAATGATTCGATTTTGAAGTTTTAAGGCATACACCCGAGCAAGGTTAGGTAACAACAAAATAAGAAAAGCACCTAAAAAAAGATACACGCTTTCCAGAGCGGAATCATTTGTGGTAAAGTCCATTTTCGCTAAGGTCCAACCGAAATAGATAGCGGACAAGGGAGTAATCAAAAAGTGGTGAAACTTCGAATACCTTGCGTGATTTTTAAAATTTTGTTCTTTCATGGCATAAAAAAAGGAGGCTTAGACCTCCTTTAAATCTGATTAATGATCATTACTTTTTTTATTAGCAAAAGTTTTTCTGGCGTCCATCAGCGATATACCTGCGCCTAGTCCTATAAGAATACAAACGATTAGTAAAAATAATTGGGCTCCTGACATGAGCGGCGAACTAAAGATGGCTGTTAGTATCATAAAGGTTTTTTCTTCAAAACTGTGGTAAAGATAGAACTACCTGCTGTGATTACCAAGCAAGGCTAAAAGAACTGGCGAGCAACTAATCCAAGTCATCGTCAAATTCTTCCTCATCTTCCTCATCGAAATCGTCAAAATCGTCTTCCTCCTCATCGAAGTCGACAATATTATCGTCTACAAACTCACTATCTTCGTCAAGATCGTATTCGTCTTCGAAGTCATCTTCAAATTCATCCTCATCTTCGAAATCGTCAATTTCCTCGAAATCTTCTTCAAAATCCTCCATAGGTTTCTTTAAAAGGGTTTTTATGATTCATAGGTACGAAATAAACAAAAAAATAATTAGACCAATAACGCAAGCTCTAATTTTTTTTCACTTTCTAATTCTCCTAAAACAGAATTTTCAACTATCCATTTTTCTCTCAAGCATTTAGCCCAGACTTGCAGGTAAAAAATCACATCTTCTCTGGAATTTTTACTCAAGCTTTCTCTTCGTTCCTTATTCATTCTTGAAAGGATTTCAGGGTCAGATAATCGTTCCAAATGTGCTAGGTCCTCGAGTGTTAACCCGTAGGATAGCATTTTGCTCACCACTAAGTCTATGGGATATCCGCTTGTTGGACAATAATCAATGAGTTGTTCATTCCAATCTCCATGTCGCTGCATGGCATATTGGTGTATCTCTGCTTTAGTCCAATCTCCATGTCGCTGCATGGCATATTGGTGTATCTCTGCTTTAGAAAATGGAGTCAACTCTTGTGCTAAATTTCCACAATTGCATGCTCCCATGTGTCCCCACTGGTAAATTGCTCCTTGGAGAAGCTTTGAAGCAGTTCGTTCAATGCCTGAAATTAAGTCTGGATTAGGTCTTGCCATGTTTTTTTCAACATCTAAGAAAAAAGAATGTTTTCCTATTGTGTTGTATTCCGCTAATTTAAGCGTTCTTTTAAAAAAAATCCCTGCGCAACTGGAGTCGTCTCAGGAAAATTTTTGCCTTCCGCGAATCAAGTCGAAGAATAAAATAAAATCGGAAGCTAAACTATAAAAAGGGTAGGTAAAGGTAGCTGGCTTATTTTTTTCAAAAAAGAAATGCCCAACCCAAGCAAAGCCATAGCCTATAAGAGGAATGCCAAGCAAGGCATAATAAAATCTGAATACTAAACTTCCAATCAATACTAATATTACAAGTCCAGTACCTACAAAATGTAGGATTCTAGATGTTGAATTCTGGTGTTCTGACAAGTAATAAGGGTAGAATTCTTTTAAAGAAGTGTATTTCTTTTCCATAGGAACTTAATTTGGGGAATTAGCGATTACAAAACTGGTAGTTGCTTTATGAAGTGCTTGAATGGTTAATTTAGGCTTATTTTTTGGTTGTGATACTTCAGTAACTGCAGTAATCATCATCACATATTTGTCTGCCTTGGGATCAATAATATCTAAAATTACTTGAAGTAACTCGTAATTAGAAGTTCGAACAGTAGACGAATAGTTTCTCATCATGGGGTTAAAAAGCCAAGGATCATACATTCGCATTCCCCAGTACGGATAAGGTGAAAGGGGAACCACTTGTTCTCTTTGTCTTATGTCTTCATTGGAGTAGTACTTTATGAGTACTTCTGGATTTACAGCATCGTATTGCATGCCTGTTGAAGTCAACATCTTTATTAGTTCATTCTGCACCTTGATGTCAAGATCTTGATCAGAAAATCCTTGTATACCCAATTCTTTATTTACCAATGCAAAACGTTGGTAAGGTTTAAAAATAGAAACTTCCTTTTTTTCAATAAACACTTCCACACTACTACAAGAGCTCATGCTCCATAAAGCTAAGGCAAGACCAATGACAAGGATAGGTAATCTCATAGAAAAGGAATGTTGGTTTCCATATGGCCTTTCGCCAAGTTAATTTTTCTTTTACAAGGAAAAAAGTAAGAGGAATCGTTATATTATTTTTGGCCTATGATTAGTAATGTTACTTTTGAGAAATTTTACCTATGAGCCGACCTGATTTCGATGACATTTACATGGAATTGGCCTTAAACCTTGCCAAAAGATCACATTGCATCAAAAAGCATGTAGGTGCTGTGTTGACCAAAGATACCCGAATCATTTCCATTGGGTACAATGGCCCTCCAGCTGGAACGCACAATTGTGATGTGGAGTTTCCTGAAACAGGTTGTGCACGAGATTCGAAAGGAAGTTGCTCACTGGCCTTGCATGCAGAGCAAAATGCCATTTTGTATGCGGTCAAAAACAATACCTCGGTAGAAGGATCTACCTTGTATGTGACCTTATCTCCATGCTTAGCTTGTGCCCGAATTATATATTCCATGGGAATATCTAAGGTGGTTTATCTATTCTCTTATGCTGAATTTAAAGGCATTGGTTCCGATGAAGGGATAGACTTTTTGAAAAAATTTGGGGTGAATATCCAGCGATATACCAAAGCACTTTCAGTGGATGATCCTTTGGCCTAAATAAAATTTACTTCTGGAGTCAATGAAATTCCAAATTTTTCGAAGATGGAATTTTGAATAGCTACAGAAAGTTGTTTGATCTCTGCCCCTGTGCCACCTCCATAATTGACCAGTACCAGGGCTTGTTTTTCATGCACTCCGACTTGACCTGTACGTCTGCCTTTCCAACCTGCTTGTTCTATAAGCCATCCTGCAGCTACTTTAATTCCTTCTTCGGTTGGATATCCGGGAATTTGGGGATAGTGAAGCTTTAACTTTTCAAATTCTGAAGTAGGTAGGGTAGGATTTTTAAAAAAAGAACCTGCATTCCCAAGTATCTTAGGGTTAGGCAACTTGGATTCCCTGATTTCGATGACTGCCTTGCTCACTGTTTCCAAAGTGGGTTGTACTACCCCATGCTGCTGCAGCACCTCCTGAATAGCTCCGTATTCCAAGTGATAATGAGGCGTTTTTCTCAATTTAAAAGTAACTGAAGTAATTACGTACTGATCCTTGCACTCATTTTTGAATACACTTTCCCGGTAACCAAACTTACAATCCTCGGCCTCAAAACGAGTAGAAGAATATTCTGTTCTATGAATGGCGGTCAAACTGTGAAAGACCTCTTTCAATTCTACTCCATAGGCTCCAATATTTTGCATGGGCGAAGCCCCTACGGTGCCGGGGATCAAGGATAGATTTTCTACTCCGGCCCAATTGTTTTTTATACAAAAACACACGAAATCATGCCAAACTTCTCCGGCTCCTACTTCTACGATTACCTGGTCTTCTTCTTCCTTAATTAAGGTAATCCCTTTGATCTCTAGCTTTATGACCAATCCTTGGATATCCTTTGTCAGTAATACATTGCTACCCCCTCCAAGAATAAATACCTTCCAATGATTTTCTTCTGCCTTCTTAAGGGCTTCTACTACTTCATCTACGCTTTGGACAATTGTAAAAAACTCCGCTTTGTGATCAATTCCAAACGTAGTGTAGGCTTTCAAAGAAACATTTTCTTGAATATTCATGTGATTGGCTGAGATCTACGCTTTTGGCGAATACAGAGTGATTTAGAATATAGATATTAGCTGAAATAAGACTTCAAGGCTGCTAATTTTTCGTTAAGCTGTTGCTCTACCTTTCGGTATTCTCCTACCGAGGGTAGAGGGGCTTGTACCGAAAAGTAGTACTTAATTTTGGGTTCTGTTCCCGAAGGCCTTGCCGAAATTTTACTTCCATCTTCTAGGTAAAATTGCATCACATTGGACTTATCCAAGGCTAAGGGCATGACTTTACCTGTTTCTGGATAAGTAATCGTTGAATTTTTCACATCCACTATCTTCACCACTTTAAAACCGTTCATTTCAAGAGGGGGATGGGTTCTAAATTGAGCCATCAATTGTTGAATTTGTTCAGCTCCATCCTTTCCTTTTTTGGTGACTGAAATAAGCGATTCCTTGTAAAAACCAAATTGCTGGTAAATTTCTGCCAATACCTGAAATATGGTTTTTCCTTTGGATTTGTAATACGCTACGACTTCAGCTACCATCGCGCAGGCGCTTACTCCGTCTTTATCTCTTACAAAATCACCTACCAGGTATCCAAAGGATTCTTCTCCACCCGCAATGAAAGACTCTTTTCCTTCTTTTTCACGAATGATGGCAGCAATATTTTTAAACCCTGTCAGCACGTTGATGCAAGGCACACCAAATCCCGATGCTATGGCATTGATGAGTTCTGTAGTGACTATGGTATTTACTAGGTATTTTTTTGAACCCAATTTTCCTTCTTCTTTCATGCGAGAAAGGAGGTAATAGGTAATTAGAGTAGCCGTTTGGTTGCCATTCAATAATTCATACTCTCCTTTTTCGTTAGGAACTACTGCGGCATACCTATCTCCATCGGGGTCACAAGCTGTCACTAGTTCTGCCTTAACTTCCTTTCCTAGTGCAATGGCAAGAGAAAGGGCTTCAGGTTCCTCCGGATTGGGGTAAACGACTGTTGGAAAATTTCCATCCGGCTCAAGTTGTTCAGTGACCAGATGAATATTGTCAAAGCCAAAAGCTTTAAAAGCTGCTGGCACCATTTTTCCACTTGCACCGTGTATGGGCGAAAAGACGATGGGCATGGATTTCTGACTTTTTATTTCCTCTTTGGCCCAACTTAATTTAACGATGTGGTCCAAATAAATCTGATCAAATTCTTCCCCGATATAATGAATCAATTGCTCCTGTTTGTTCCAATTAACTTGGTCAAATGAAGTGATTTTCTGAACCTCTCGAATGATATTGGCATCGTGGGGAGCTACAACTTGTGCTCCATCTTCCCAATAGGCCTTGTACCCGTTGTATTCCTTGGGGTTATGGGAAGCGGTAATCATGACCCCAGATTTACAGGCAAAATGCCTTACGGCGAAAGATAGCATGGGGGTAGGGCGCATGTCTCTAAAGTACATCACCATGATTCCATTGGCCGTTAAAATTTCAGCAGTGGTTCTTGCAAATAGGGTGTTATTTATTCTGCTGTCGTGCGTGATGGCTACCCGTATTTCTTGTCCAGGAAAACAAGCATTTAAATAATTAGCTAACCCTTGGGTGGCCATGGCCACCGTATAGACATTCATTCTGTTGGTGCCTACACCCATAATTCCACGAAGACCGCCTGTACCAAATTCGAGGTCTTGATAAAATGAATCTATCAATTCTGTAGGATTTTCGTCAATCAAGGTGCGAATACTTGCCTTACTTGATTCATCTATGGAGCTTTCAAGCCAACGCTGCGCTTTTGCTAAAATTTGGGGATCCATACTACTCATGACAATTAAAAATTTTATTTATATACAAAATTAGAAAAAACAATAAACGCTTACATTTTAAGGTTATTTCAAATAAAATTGGAGAAGGAATTTAGAAAAGTTATCAAAGATTGCCTCTCAATTCTTGTTCTCTTTCTATGGCTTCAAACAAGGCTTTAAAATTTCCTTTTCCAAAAGAAGTCGCTCCTTTTCTTTGTATGATTTCAAAAAAGAGGGTAGGCCTATCTTGAACTGGCTTTGTAAATATCTGTAATAAATATCCTTCCTCATCCCTATCTACCAGGATATTCAGCTCCCTTAAGGGCTGTAAGTCTTCTTCTATACTTCCCACACGTTCTAAAAGCGTATCGTAGTAGGAGTTTGGAACTTCTAAGAATTCTACCCCTCTTTTTCTCAGTTCTCCTACGGTGTAGATGATATCGTTGGTAGCTATAGCCAAGTGTTGTACTCCAGGGCCTCCATAAAAATCAAGGTATTCTTCAATTTGAGACTTCTTTTTTCCTTCTGCGGGCTCGTTGATGGGAAACTTTATAAATCCGTTTCCATTGGAAACTACCTTGGACATCAGAGCCGAGTATTCGGTAGAGATGTCTTTATCATCAAAGGTGACCAGCAAGGAAAATCCCATCACCTTTTCATAAAAGCTCACCCATCACCTTTTCATAAAAGCTCACCCAGGTGTTCATTTCCCCCAAGCCTACATTTCCAACACAGTGATCGATATGCAAAAGACCAATGGAATTTCCTTGATAGCTACTTTTTTTGGAAACATAGCCTGGCAAAAAGACTCCTTGGTAATTTTTCCTTTCGACAAAGGTATGAAGGGTGTCTCCATAGGTTTGTATGGAGGCAATCTTCACTTCTCCATGAGCATCTTTCAACACTTGAGGAGCCTCTGCAGAAACTGCCCCTCTTCGGGTGGTTTCTTCCCATGATTTTTGGGCATCATCTACCCATAGTGCAATGACCTTTACCCCGTCTCCGTGCTGCATGAGATGGGTAGAGATGGGGTGATTGGAATGTAAGGGACTGGTAAGCACTAGACGAATTTTACCTTGTTTTAATACGTAGGAAGCTCGGTCTTTGATGCCAGTCTCAGGACCAGCGTAAGCAATCAATTCGTATCCAAATGCATATTGATAATATAATGCACTTTGTTTGGCATTGCCTACGTACAACTCCACATGGTCCGTTCCGTTGATTGGTAGAAAATCTTGAATCATGGTTGAAATTTGGGTTTATTCTTGCAATAAAGGTAAAAAAAGAAGAAGCACTTTTGATTTTATTCAATTTCTTATTCTTGAGGATTTTTATTCCATAAAACAGTAATTAGCGAAAGGATTAACCAGCTCCATGCCCATGGACCTAGAATAGGAAAAGAACTTAGCCAAATCAGCATCATGTAAAAAGGAATAGCCAAGACAAATCCTACCAAAAATTTCCAAGTTGAAGTAAATACTTCGTCTTCAATTTGAGGCGCCAGGATACCAAGCCAAACCCAATACAAAGGAAAATGGAATATTTTCATCATTTTATTGACCAAATAGGGTCTTGACCCCGTTTTTTTTATTGCAAGATCATTTCCAGATAAAAAATGATCCACTTCATATTTCGAGGTAAGGTCAACTTGAGCATGGCGAAGTTTTTCTAAGGTTTGATCGTATCCTTCTTCAGGAATAGAAACGATCAAGGATCTCAAGGCTTCTTCCACTCTTTTGGTCAATTTCACGGATTCAGAAGAGGGAACATCTACGGGGATGGGTTTACCTATTGTAATTCTTACAGTACTCCCAGATTTTTTATGAGCACTGAAATCAAGTCCTACGGGCAAGATGATGGGCTTTACTTCTGGATACCTTTCCATGGTCCCATAGGCCATTCGAGTAAAACCCTTACTCAAAGGTCTGAGACCACGTACAAAGCTATGGTTGCCTTCGGCAAAAATTAGCACACTGCCTTTTTTTCGCAATACCTTGAAGGTTTGTTCAAAGGTCCCTTGATTTTGAGGGATGGTAGAAAACCCATCTCTAATTCTATAGACGGGAAGCATCCTGATAAAATTCAAAAGCTTGGCAGCAATGGGGTTTTTGAAAGCTGCTGCCCTAGTCATAAAGTGAGGGGATAGGGGTACATGCGTAGCAATCAATAGGGGATCCAAGAGGGCATTTTGATGGTTAGCTACAATAATCACAGAGCTATGGCTTGGAATATTTTCTTTTCCCTCCACCCTTATTTTATGGAAATAAAGATGCAAGGCAGCTTTCACTACCCACCGCAGTACTGTATTGAAAAGTGTTTTCATGAAGAATATCTCCAATAACTAGCCAAAATAATACCAGAAATTAAGTGCCAAATTCCCCACCAGGCAGCAATAATAGCCATTCCCCCTATTCCATCGAAAAAGGAAAAAATAAGCACCAATCCTAAGCCTGAATTTTGAATGCCTGTCTCAATGCTGAGCGTTTTAATATCGGTATAAGGTAATTTTCCAATAATTCCCGTAGCAAAACCCGCTGTCAACGCAAGTCCATTGTGGAGAAATACCCACAAAAATATGGTTCCTATAAAGTCGATAAAAAGGGAGAAATTATTGGCAAAAGCCATCAAAATAAAGCCAGCAAAAAACACCAAACTCATGGGCTTAATTACTTTAATCAATTTTTGTGAAAGTCTTGGAAGTTGGGAAGATGTCAGTATCCCTAATACTAAGGGCACACCTAGGAGGATACCTACAGAAAAGAAGATTTCGTATGGCTCTAGGCGTATTTCTTTCAGAAGTATAGAGGTAGGAGCATATGTACTTGCCCAAAAAGTAAAGTTAAATGGGGTGAGAATCACCGCTGCTACGCTAGAAAAAGCGGTTAAACTGATCGATAAGGCCGTATTACCTTTTGCAAAGTGAGTTAAAAAATTTGACACATTGCCTCCGGGACAAGCGGCTACCAAAAAAAGACCTAAAGCGATGCTTGGAGGAGGCTGGAGTATGCTGACAAATACCCAGGTAAGAAAGGGGAGAAGCATACACTGGGAAAAAACTCCTAGCAGAAACCCTCTAGGATTTTTTCTCAGGTAGGAAAAATCCTCCCATCTGACTTCCAGTGCTACGCCATACATGATCACTCCCAAAGCCAGATGTAATCCAAGGAGGTCTGAGGGCAAAAAATTTAATTGAACACTTTCTAGGGCAGAGGGTGATGCCATTTCCCTAAAATCAGGGTAATTATGCAGAATTCAAAATCCTAAAGGAATGGCCAAAGTGAAAGTTATATTTTTATCTGGTTTAATCAATATCTACTTTACCTATTCCGCTCACACTTTTATTGGTGATCCTTGGGTCGCCGCTGACACTTACTTTTCCGATACCATCCGCTTCCAAGGATAAATCACCCGTGCAGTTTACCTCAACTTTTCCAATTCCGGAACTTGTCAGCGTTAAATCCTGAACTAGGAGATTTGAGGCATCCAAGTTACCAATGCCTTTATTGATGAAAATGGCACTTTGGCTACTTCCATCCAAGGTGATATTGCCCACCATGTCAAAATCTGCTGTAATTGAATTGGCCTCCAAGGAGAGATTCAGATTTCCAACTCCATTCCCTCTTAGATCTAGGCTATCAATTTTAAAAGTTCCGTCTGTCCTTGCATTACCCACCCCATTATATTCTAGAGAACGGAGCTTGGCTAAGGAGATGGTAATGCTAAGCTCTTCATCCTCAAAAATAAATCTTTGATCCTTTTTTATTTCTAAAACCAGGACATTTCCTTCTTGATGAATTAAAAGTTCATCAAGAAGCTCTTGGCTTCCTTCTATAGTTATTTGTTCTTGATCCGATTGGATCAGGTGTAAATTGAATACCCCATCAATTTTAAGCGCGGAAACACCTACCAAAGGCTTAGTTTCCTTGATTGAATCATGAGCCTGATCGCTAGAACTATGTGAACAATTCAGGGTAGCCAGGAGCGTTGCAAGAACGAGAAAGCTTGATATAGTCTGCATCGTAATTTTTTTTTTCTTCATCTGCCAAAAAATGGACCAAAAATCCAAAACCTTTAAATTTCAATTCTAATCGGTACTTGAGAATAATAATCTGTCCGTTTATGAACGGAAGATGTAAAAAAAATGTACGCAGGTTGAACTTTTTACCTCAGGTTCTACAACAGCTTTGACATGTATTAAAACTCCCAACGGGTAAAGACCCCAAAATTTTCACGAGGAATTTTAGATGTGCCATAAGCATCCCAGTTGGCACCCAATCCAAATCCAAGCGGACCTTTCTTCAATCCTGCTCGTAAGTATATAAAGCTTCGGTTATGAACTGCCTCCTTAAGTCCCTGGCTATAAGTAAATTGTAATCTGGTATACAAAGATAATTTCTCAGATAATGGGGGTTTGTATTCGTACAAACCAAAAAGCTTTAAGTTTTGAGAATCCTTTAATTGGTAAGATAAGACGGTAATGGCCAGCAGCTTTTTAGTAGCCTTATTATGAGCCAGACCTAAAAAATTGGAAAATCCTGCAACAGAATTAGCTTCCGCACCCGCAGCTAGGGAAAGGCCCGAGTTACCCAAGGCATAATTTACTTGGAGGGGAATAACTACCGCATCACCAAGTTGCCTTTGTTTTCCGTAATTCTCAGAGAAAACAGCAATGGCCAATACACTAAACTTGCTTTGCGGGGTAAAATTTCTCTTCATCACCAATTGGAAATCCATGCGATCCTGGCCAAACATGAGTTCCATGGGGATAGGCGGAATTGGTGCTTGGCCAAAAGAAACCAAAGGGATCCCTGTTATTAACGTGAAGAATAAGACAAGGAACCAATTTTTCGAAGATAAGGTCATTTTATGTTGGAGTGATGGTATAGAATGTTAGGCTTGAGCTACTTTATATTAAGCCAATTCCCTTAAATCTACGGGCACGACCCTAGATACTCCAGCTTCAATCATGGTAATGCCATATATCACGTCTGTACTGGCCATGGTTCGTTTATTGTGCGTGACGATTATAAACTGGCTTTCTGAGCTAAATTTTTGAATGATGTGGTTAAACTTATCAATATTGGCATCGTCAAGCGGGGCATCAACTTCATCAAAAATACAGAAAGGGGCAGGCTTCAAAAGATAGATTGAAAACAATAGGGAAGTGGCGGTCAAAGTTTTTTCTCCTCCGCTCAATTGGTTGATGGTCAGAGGTCTTTTTCCTTTGGGTTTTGCCATGATTTCTATAGGTGATTCCAATGGATTGCTAGGATCCACAAGACTCAAGTCACAATCGTCTTGCTCAGTAAACAAGGACCGAAACACCTTGACGAAGTTTTCTTTAATTTTCGAAAAGGCATCTAAAAAGGTATCTTTTGCTACTTGATCAATTTCCTCAATGGTTGTCAAAAGGGAAATTTTAGCTTTCACCAGGTCCTCCTTTTGTGCACTGATAAAGTCATATCTTATTTTGATTTCATCAAACGCTTCCATAGCCATGGGATTGATAGGCCCTATGCGCTCTAGCCGCTCCTTTTGTTTTCGAACCAATTCCCGCAATTGATCTTCTTTAAAATCAGAAAATTCTGGATCCATGTGTGGATTTTCTTGAATCAATACGTCCAATTCCACTTCGAATTCCACCATCAATCTTTCTTTTACTCCATTTATTTGGAGTCGTATTTCGTTGATGTGGGATTGAATTTCCACAACCAACTCATCTATTTGCTCTCGTTGCTTTTGCACAGCTCTGATAGAAGCATCGGTCTCATCAATTTCTCCTCTAATTCCATAATAATCCTTTTCTGCTTCATTCACTCCTTTTTCCAGGCTCTCTTTTTCTGAGTAAAGTTCCACCAACTCATCGTCCTGAAGTTCATTTTTATTAAAAATGGACTTAATTTCTGCGTCCAATTGGGAGAGTTCCGCTTGGGCTTTTTGCATGCGCTCCTTTGCACTTTCCAACCCCGTGTTCTTGAACTCAATTTCTTGATCTAGGCTTGATACTCTATTCAGCTGTTGGATAAACGAGATATTCTCCTGATTAAATTGCTGAGACTTTTCTGCCAATAGTTTATTTACAGACTCTAGTTCAAGATGAGATTTTTCCAGGACTGTGGTCAATTCTTCAAATTGATTACGATCCTGTTCTTGCTGTGGAAGGAGATGAATCAGGTGGTTTTCTATACTATGAATCCGCTCAAGAATATCTTCTCGCTTGATAGCATTAGAAGACAAAAGTTCAGCTAGTTGTTCTTTTTTGGTACGAACAGATACATAGGTGGACTGTAGTGCATTGATGTTCGCTTGTGCTTCTTCCAGCTCCTTCTTGAAACTAAGCTCTTTTAAAGAACTCAATTCGCTAAGTTTTTGATCCAAATTGGATCGGGTAGTACTTACTTTTTTATGAAGCTCTTTGATTTCCTTATCTAGTTTTTCTAGATTTTTTGCTCTACCAATTCTTTTCCCTTCAAAAAGGCCTACAGAGCCACCAGATAAAGAGAATTTTTTACGTATGTATTTTCCAGTTTCGGCCAAGAAAATGCAGTCGTTGTCATTTGGAAATTCCCCGTATTCACCTGGAACGATGTAGACATTATCTAAAATGAAATGAACAAGTCTGCTGTACTTGACATCAAACTCAATAATTTCTGATGCGGCAATAGCATTGGGAAAAAGCTTGGTCTGGCTTGGTTTAAATCTATTAAAATGTTCTAAAATAAAAAAATTGGCCTTGCCTCTGGCAGAATCACTTAGCAATTGGATAGCAGAAATAGCTTCGGATTCGGTATCCACCACATAATAATTCAGGTAATTTTCTAAATAGTTTTCAATAGTTACCCTGTATTTTTCTTCTGTAGTCAATAGGTCAGAGAGTAGAGGTACGTCCTTTCCCCAGGATGGGTTTTTTTTCAGGAATTTGATGGCTTCAGGGAAGCCTTCTAAGTTCTCTACCAAGGACTTAGTTAGATTGTACTCGTTGGTTTTTGAATCCAGTTTCCTAGAAATACTTACCAATTCTTCCCGAATTAAATCCACGACTCGGCTGGTTTCTACTACCTTTTTATCCTGCTCTTCCTGTATATTTTGGATTTTGGCGTACTGATCTTGGGCAAGTTCCAATTGGGGTTGTAATTCTTCTAATTTTAGGTCAAAATCTGCCAAATTAGCTTCTTGGGAACCTGTATCTGAAGAGGTACGTTCCAGTTCCTGTTTGAGCGTAGCCAGTTGAATCTGCTTGATTTCTACTTCTTTACCAACTTGATAAACTCGCTCTTTTATTTGTTCAAAGCGTTGGGTTAAATCCTTGTGTTCGGCCTGTTTTTCTTGAGTAATTCCCTTTTGAGCATCGTATTCTTCTCTTAGTTGGTTGACCACAAGTTCTTTTTCGGAATATACTTTTTCTGCAGCCTCTTTTTCTTGCTGCAAAGATTTTATAGAAAAACTGGAGCGCTCAGACGATTTTCTATCTCCATCCAATTGTTCTTTGAGGGAAGAGCTTCTGTCTTCTAAAAATCTAAGTCTTTCGTTTTTGATTTTCTTCTCAGATTCGAATCCTCGAATCGTATTTACATGTTCGTTTAATGTTTTTTGCCGAGAAGCAAGCAATTTTTCCTTTACCAGCAAGTCTGCCTTAAGCGCGCTCAATTGAGCTTCTAAAGCTGAAATTTTAGATTGAAGCTGAATCTTGGTATCTCCTTCCTTTTGGATGGCGATTTGAGCTTCAGTTAGGGAATGGAGCTGTTGTTGTATGGATTTTTTTGCCAAGTTGATGCTGGCTATCCTATACTCTGATTTTATTTCAAAATAGGAAGCAGCTTGCTTGGCTTGCTTTTCAAGCGATTTTAAATTTTTATCAATTTCAAAGAGTAGGTCTTCTACTCTTGATAAATCTGCATCGGTATCCTCAAGCTTGCGAAGGGTTTCTCTCTTTCTATTTTTAAATTTTGAAATCCCAGCAGCTTCTTCAAAAAGCTCTCTTCTAGAATTATTTTTATCGTTGAGCAGCTCATCAATCATTTTAAGTTCGATGATGGCGTAGGAATTGGAATTGATTCCGGTATCTAAGAAGAGATTGGTGATGTCTTTGAGCCTGCAAGTCACCCCATTAATTTGGTATTCACTTTCCCCGCTTCGGTAAAACCTTCGGGTTATAGTAACATGTGTATATTCAGTAGGAAGAAGGTTTTTAGTATTTTCAAACGTAAGAGAAACCTCAGCCAAGTTGGTGGGTTTTCTATTTTTTGTTCCGTTGAAGATGATATTTTCCATCTTTTCGGACCGGAGTAGGCGCGATTTTTGTTCCCCAAGCACCCAGCGAATGGCGTCTACTACGTTGGATTTCCCGCATCCATTGGGACCCACCACTCCAGTGATTCCTTTGTCAAAATGAATAACCATTTTGTCACCAAAACTCTTAAACCCCTTGATTTCCAGTTTGCTAAGCAGCATACACTAATTTCCTTGCAAATAAGCCTTCAAAATAGGGCTAAAGGTTGGATTTGGCAATAATAAACTTAATTATGAGTACAGAATCTTGGACAAATCCAGGGTAAAAAGGAACGCATTTTTTCCTTTTGCTTGGTGCAACTCCTTGGAGTTCATCAATTGGATGATTTAGACGCGATTGTTGGATCGAAATTTTCAGGTCATTAGATATTCTTGTATCTTGTATCATGGACTTTGGTCAAATTATCTACGTCATCGTTATTGTTCTCTACTTTATCTACAGAGCAGTAGGCAAAAAGAAGGGAGAAGAAGTTACTTCCGAGCAGGACTCGGACACTATTCCGCCCAAAAAGGGGCCAAGTTTTGAAGAGCTTTTAAAGGAAATTAGAGAAGCACAGGCACCAAGTCTCCCAGAACTACCAAAATCTCCAGTTCCTGAGCCAAAACCAAGTGTTCCTGTGTTTACAACAGTTCCTGAAGTAAGTACGGAGAAAAAAATTGTAGAGCCTGTCTTGATTGAGGTGGTTAATCAAGAACAGGAATGGTCCAACCGGTATGAATCTTCACGTGAAGCAGAAATCGTCCAAACTTATCCTGCATTCGCTACTTCTTTACCTGAAGAAGCAAGAAAAAAATGGACTACCTATGATAATTTACCCGAAAAGGTAAATCCTTATGCCGAGCTTTTGAAAAATCCTAAAACATTGAAAGATGCTGTAGTGGTGAGTGAATTGCTTAAGCCTAAACATTTTTAGTGTTTTACTAAACTTTTTTCCTCCAGATAGATTATATAAAAGTATTATCTATTTAGGAACTATGGCTATAGAGGAGAAAAATCAAGAAGGTCTACGCTCTGGAAACCTTTCGGTATCTAGAAGAGATTTTATAGAAAAAGCAGGGCTTGCTACTGTATTAAGCAGCTTTGGAGTAGCATTTTTTACTTCTTGTGTGAGTTCTGATGACTCTGATCCAACTGGAAGTACACCCGGGGGTGGGTCTACTTCGAATGGTATTACTATTTCGGGGTCTACTATTGCCATCAATTTGACCATTCAAACCCGATTGGCAAGTGCTGGAGGATGGCTACTTATAGAAACAGCAAAAACCCTTGTAGCCAATATCAGTGGCACCTACGTCGCTATGACTTCTGTATGTACCCATTCTGGCTGTTTTGATAGCTGGTCTTTTTCTAATAATCGATTTATATGCAATTGCCATAATTCTATTTTTGATAGTGCTGGTAAAGTCGTACAAGGTCCAGCCAGTACTGCATTGCAAGTGTATAGTACCTCTGTATCTGGAACAACCTTGACTATTTCTAAATAACATTTATTCTTTTTTTGAATAATGACACTTCTATTTTGACAATTAGTGTCATTTTTTAAATTGGTAAATCCATTTCTTCTAATTTTGGATTTTCAAATTCTTCTATGGCAACATCTGGCAAGGTAGAACAGCAAAAAATTCTTCGTGTATTCAAACTCATCAATTTACTTCAAGGAACTATAGGTAAGCCAGTTCATCGGTTGGCCGAACTTTTGGAAACGGATGAGCGGACGATTTATAGGTATTTTAAATTGTTGGAAGCATTGGGATTTGTAGTAGTTAAAGAATTTAGCAAATACAAACTGCAAGAACGTCCCGAATACCTCACTTCAGCTTCAACTACCTTTTCGGTTGAAGAAAACCAGTGGTTGAAATCCATGATTGAGAGCCAAGGGAAGGGAAATCTCCTTCGGGATTCTCTCTTACAAAAATTGCAACTTACCACTGAAGTTAAATTAGGCAGTGAACAACTTTTTAAGGCCAATTGGGGTAGGGTGGTGGATGTAATCGCTCACGGAATTGCACAAAAAAAACAGCTTTGGCTGAAGGATTACTATTCTATGAAAAGCGATACCGTGTCTGATCGCTTGGTGGAACCTGTTGGCTTTACCTCTGATTACGAACACATTCATGCTTTCGAAATAGAAAGCAATTCCATGAAAATGTTTAAGATTGAGCGTATTGGAGAAGTTGTTCTTAGTTCAGAAGGTTGGAAATTAGAAGAGTTACATGAATTACCCGAACAAGCGCTTTTTGGATTTACAGGTAAAGGAAAGTTTTCTGTAAAACTTAAATTGAGTAAAAAAGCTTACCAACTTATGGTAGAAGAGCATCCCAATGCCCGACCTTTTATCACTATTAAAAATCGGAATCAATATTTTTTTGAGGGAAAGGTGGCTCATTTGCCAGGATTAGCCCGCTTTATTTTGGGTTTACCGGGAGAGATAAAGGTAGAAGAAGGGGAGGAACTCAAGGTATATTTGAAAGAACAGCTTGATAAAGCAAATTTTTAAACCACAGGTTTGGTTTACGCTTGATGTTCTTCTCGAAGTAAGTCGTTGATGGTTTTGACAGGATTAAAAGTAAGTAGTGGCACTTCTACAAACAAGGTATTCCAATGGGCCATGGCACCGTTCCAAAGGCCAGGTAATTCTAAGGCCTTTACTACTTTTCCATTTTTTGATTTTTCAGTGATAAATCCTGTTGACATATCTCTATATTGAAGTAAGTCAAACGAATTTCCTTTGTAATCTTTAATGCCACACACCAAGTCTACGGGATTGAAATGGGTAGAAGAATTCAGATGTTGCTTGGAAACAGGGTCTTCCAGATTAATTTGAGCAGTTTCCAATATTTGTAGAGAACGGGATCCGTCTTCTTCCTGTATCCAAAATGGTCCTCCTCCAGGTTCACCTGTGTTTTTTACCATCCCACAAACCCGAATCGGTCTGTGAAGTTTTTTTCTAATAAAGGTCGTTTGAGTAGCAAGGTCGGCAGATGCAATAGATTCTGGCAAAATCCCACCTAAATCCTCAGTATAGACCCGAATTGCTGCCTTGAGATTTGATTCAGTTTCCGAGGCATCCAACCCAGCCAAGGCAACAAATACTTTTTCTTGAATTTCTAGAAGAAATCCACCCAGTGCCAATTTGTATTTGGTAGTGATTTCTTTCAGTCTATCCGGGACTACATTGTCTATATTTTTTATAAAAATCAAGTCTGCATGGATTTCATTCAAGTTTTCTAACAAAGCCCCATGGCCTGCGGGGCGAAAAAGCAGACTGTCATCTTCTTCCAAAAAGGGCTGATTTTCTAAATCCACCGCTAGGGTATCTGTAGTCTTTTTTTGATGTGAATAATTGACATGAAATTGAATTCCCGTTTCTTGTTGCAATATTGGGAGCAAGGATGATATTTCAGAGCGGAAGCCAGATTCATGCTCAGGAGATACTGTAAAATGAATATGAACTTCATTATTTTTTCCTAGACCATAACGAAGCCCTTCGATCAAATGCTCGTGGGCGGG
>Ga0194133_10004331_pt1 | contig 19145 bp, 14 predicted proteins | sample TA2KigOf40mmetaG_FD_155448 | JGI IMG/M metagenome (GOLD analysis project Ga0194133, IMG submission 155448) | Freshwater microbial communities from Lake Tanganyika, Tanzania - TA2015055 Kigoma Offshore 40m | ecosystem: Environmental > Aquatic > Freshwater > Lake | place: Tanzania: Lake... | reverse complement strand
ACGGGATTAAGCAATCTTGGAAATACGTGTTTCGCAAATTCGTGTATTCAAATGTTGTCGCATACATATGAATTGAATGAATTTCTTGAAGCCGGAACCTATAAACGGCGTGTAAAGCAAAAACCGGACACCATTCTACTCAATGAATGGGATAAACTGCGGCAATTAATGTGGAGCGAAAATTGCACCGTATCTCCGGGCGGGTTTATACGCTCCATGCAGCACGTCGCCAAACTTAAAAAGATGGAATTATTTGCGTCGTGGAATCAAAATGACGTCCCCGAGTTTTTAATGTTTATGATTGAGTCGTTTCATAATGCGCTGTCTCGCCCAGTTACAATGAACGTCACCGGAAACGTCATCGGCGAAAAGGACGTGGTGGCAAAAAAATGCTACGAAATGATGAAAAATATGTATGAAAAAGATTACTCGGAAATGCTGAACATATTTTACGGAATTCAAATGTCGGTAATCACTGCGAAACCAAGCAACGGCAGTATCGGAAAAATCGGCAACCAGCACATTCTTACACTAAAACCCGAGCCATTTTTCATTGTGAATCTTCCCATTCCATTTGAAGACGCGGTTTCAAAGACGCCGACAAAATGCCCGACGCTGCTGGATTGCTTTGAATGTTATTGTAAGCCGGAAGCATTGGACGGGGACAATGCGTGGTTCAACGAAAAGACGGGGAAAAAGCAAGACGTAGAAAAACGCATTTTGTTCTGGAACATGCCGAACGTGTTGGTCATAGACCTAAAACGCTTTGTATATACGGAAACAGGAACCATGCGTAAAATCCAGGTGCCGGTTGAAATCCCGATATCCGGTGTAAATTTGGGGAAATACATTCAAGGCTACAACGCAGCCAGCGGATATGTATACGACCTTTACGGCGTGTGTAATCATCACGGTAATATTTATGGCGGGCATTATACGGCAACCATCCGCACTGCTGACGGAAAGTGGTATAATTTTAATGACACAACTGTAAAGGAATTAGACATTACCGGAAATACAATTATCAGCAACACGCCATATTGTTTATTTTACAGAAAACGAAAATAGAAAAATAGAAAAATAGAAATTTAGTTTGTTTTATGTCTTGTAATTATATAATTATATATTAGACAAGACACATATCCACATATCCACATATCCACATATCGTAGTAATTAATACTAAAAAAAATATGTCATCCCCTAACCCACCTCCTACGGCCCCCCTTGATAATGCTCCTCCGGCTATACCGGCAGTGGCACAAGCATCCCAGCAGCCACCATCTCCCGCCGGTCCAGCGAACCAACCACAAACAAGCACGAGCGTCCCCATATCATACGACCAACTTGGCGGGGTTGAATTCGGAATATTAGATAAGTTTCATTCCGCAGTGAATAATCCAAAAGCGCTTATAATCTTTTTATTTGTAATATTTTTGTATTACATTATTTTCACATCTTTAGGAAAAAATGGCGGACAGCAAGATGGGTCGGTGCTGGAGTCGTTTTTATGGGCGATTTTCATTGTCATTGTTATCGTAAATGGGTTTCAATACTTTTTCAATAAAAACATAACCGCCGAAGTCAAGAACCTTTTTTCGCCCAATCCTCAAATTGAAATAACACAAAACCAACAAGGCGTGGAAAACACACCCGGAATACGAATGCCCAAACAAGTATTCCACATTCCGGCAAATGTGTATGACTACCCCGAATCCAAGGCGGTGTGCGATGCGTATGACGCGCGTTTAGCAACATACAATGAAGTGGAAGAAGCGTACAACACCGGCGGTGAATGGTGTTCGTATGGTTGGTCGGATAACCAGATGATACTGTATCCTACCCAAAAAGACACGTGGCGCAAACTACAAAAAATACCAGGAAAAGAGCATGCGTGCGGTCGCCCTGGTGTAAATGGCGGCTTTATTGAAAATTCCGGTGAAAAGTTTGGCGTGAATTGCTATGGCGTGAAACCCGACGTAAATGGCGTGTCTGCGAAATTTATGAGTTCGGCCTCTCCGGTTACCGGCAGTGCACTGAATGACCCCGCATATGAAAAGAAGGTGCAAGAATTTAGGGACAAGATTAATGACATTGTTATTGCGCCATTTAATAACACGGCATGGAGCCTAGTGTAGAAACAAAAATAATAAAAATAATAAAAAATAATAAAAATAATAAAAAACAATTGAAGTATTACTACAAATACACTACACTTCAATTGTTTTATTTTGATTTGATTTGATTCCTCGGACAATTATTTATGCCGACGAGTTTTTTTCTTTTGATTTTGTGGTTGTTGTGAATGAGAGCGTGATGCTGTTTTTTTGCGCCGTGTTTTATGGTCATACACAACACGTTTATCGGGAGATACTAAATCCAGCAGTCTATCATATAAATCGGTTGGTACAATACCAGACGGAATACTGCTATCTTCCAGTATCAATTTACTACCGCCTTTTTGAGAAGACGACGACGAAGACGATGACGAAGACGACGACGTTGGTTTAAAAAGAGATGGCATCATAAATAATCCGGCTGGAACCGCCATATCCTCAAATAATTCGCTAAACGAGGATACGGATACTTGTTTTGATTTTGATTTATTGGGTCCCCCAACAAATAACGCCCCATCGGTTTGAAGCAATGTATTATTAATTTTATAGCCGCCGCTTTCAATGCCGCCTTCTTTATTTAATGAATAAACCAAGTCGGTTACTGGATTGAAAAATGTATTTGCGTTTTCTCCGTGCATTCCTTATTATCTTATTTTCCTTTTTCTTATGACTATGACTAATATATGCTCGTAAAAAAAAGATACAAAATTATACTCACTCTTCGTCGTCGGGAACCGACGTGTCCATTTTATTATAATACCGCTTAATTTCAGGAACGGATTTCACTTCCCGTTTTTGTTTAATGTAATTCATAATTTGGTCCACTTGGGTTTGGTTTGTAATCAATTCGCCCAAACACTTTTCCAAAAATGTAAGGGTTAGCGGTGCGGTTTGCTTGACTTCACCAAACTTCAATTTTCCATCACCTAATTTTATAGTGGCTGAATTTAAATTATTGGCATCCACAAATTCTAAAATATCGTCATTTACGGCATTGCGTTCATTGCGAAGGCTGCGAACCTTGTCGCCGAGGTCCTTCAATTGATTGTCAAGATGGACCCACCGTTGAATTTTTTCTTCAAACCCCCCCGAAGCCGACGCATTTTGTAATATATTATCGGGAGGTAGAATGGCAGACGCAGCGGGTTTTGTTGTTATTGTTGGTTTTACTGGCATTGCTATTTTATTTGGAGGGTTGTCGTGTCGCGTATATCTATCTATAATCTATATATAATAGCATACGTGGTTTAAATTTAAATCCTGTTATAACCAAGGTATAACCATAAAATTGATTTAATACATAAAATTTATGTATTTCTCATAATAAAAGAATAAAAGACATGGAAGAAGAAAACAGCAGCATGGAGAATTTCAAAAATATAATGAATGAGGTGTATGAATCATACATCACCCACGGCGCACGAAGCAATAAAAACGTAATGTTATTTCATACATATATCAAAAATGAACTAACAAAAATATTTACACCACCGAAGTATGGGGTTGAATTAGAATGTAATATAGTATCAGTAAATTCATCCGGTAGAAAAAAATGCGATATTGTTGTATTGAGAGAGAATGAACCCTATATCATATTTCCTGTAAAAATAATAAAAACAAATTATAAACAAAATAAAAATAATTCGTGGGAAAATTTGACAGGAGAATTACAGCATCTAAAATGGGCAAATCCCAATATAATAATCATTCCAATAAATATATTTATGAATAAAACACCTTATTTATGTAAATCGGACCAAAAAATAAAACACTTTGAAGATGTGTCAATACAAGACATATCCAACTACAAACTACTAATCACACAAAATATCGTATATGATATAATAAACTACATTATAATTGTGGACCATAATAATGTAATAGATGAAAAATTTAATAAACCTCCAACTATATTGGGGTTTGATAGCAACACCCCTTACCGAAGCATGTTTGATATTGTAAGTAAATTAGTAAATTAGTGATTCCTATAATTCCTATAATTCCTATAACAATAATGGTATATTATTTAACACGCTACTTGTAAGATTTATCCACCCAGCGGAACGTTTTGAACTGTTGTTTTTTATAAAGTCAATGTTAGAAATCAACGTTTGTTTGATATCATCTATATCATTTTCATCATTCGGTTCCAAACATAAACAGCCATAATGCAGTATGTTTTTATTTTCAAATATATTTGATGGTATAGTGCTGGGTTCAAGGAAACACGGTATATACAAGCACCGTTTATTTGTGTATTTGATAGATTGGCTTCTACCATACGCATACCAAGATGGATAACTTTTATTACCATTATCCCGTTTAGACAATTCTTCTTTGTTTTCTAATAAATACTGGTAAGTAAGCGGATTTTCCGTCTTGAATCTATCTTCATCAATGATGACCCCATTTTCATAAGGATATATTGCGTATTTTGTGTGTGGGCCATTTGTAATATGTTTCCAGCAAGGTTCATCAAACAATCTAACTTCGTGAATATATATTCTATCTCTCAGCGTGGCTATTCCATTCTTAATTTTACACAAGTTTTTTAGCGTTAATGCGGCATCATCGTTGGAATTTAAATTGAACAATGAATAATTTTGTAGAATGTCGTCATACGATATAGATTCGCCATTATACACTACATGTGTTTTCGGCTCTTTATCGTATATGGTTATACAGCAATACACCGATGCGTTTGCGAATATCTTCTTTTCTTTGAAATCCACAATTTCTTTTATTAGTCGGTTTTCAAATAAATACTTTCTTAGTTTATACGCGGTTTTATTGTATAAATACGAATTGGGCGTAATACTCACCATTCGCCCGGTTGGTTTCAACAAATCCAAGCATTTAATTATGAAAGCATAGTAGATGTCAATTGCTCCTCCGTCAAGTAATTCATAGTTAGTATTAATATATTCCCTATATTCTACGGGCAAGTCTTGGATTTTAATATACGGCGGGTTAAGAATAATATTGTCATACAATTCATGGATGGTTGATTTGAGAAAGTCGCAATTATATTTTGTTAATTTTATATTGTCGTTTATTTCGTCAAGATAATGCGACTTGATATCGTAGACATCTATTTTATCGTATTTTTCATAATGAACAAATTTCAATAAATTTCCTGTTCCAACACACGGCTCCAATACTGTTCCAAAATCGTGTAGTTTTGATGCCATTTGTATTGAAATGGCGTCGGGTGTAAATATATCACATTTGGTAATGGTTTTTAATGAACAATCTTGTGTGGATGCCGCGGTTGCTTTTGTTCTTGTTTCTCGTGGTCTTGTTGCTCTTGGTCCTGGTCTTGTTGCGCTTGGTCCTGGTCTTGTTGATGCGTTCTTCATTATTTAATTGGGATTGTTTATGTTTAATATGTATGTGTTTAAATTCAATTTTTGTCTAACGAAAATATATAACATTGATTTGGTTTGATGGTATGAAAAAAACGTATTGTCGTTCAAAAGGAAGTCGCCACCGTCGTATACGCACAAGCACAAGAAAACGTTGTTACATGGGCGGCGGCATTGAAACCGCTAAGAATTATTTTTATAGAAACATAAAAAAAAACTACAAAGAACACGTATATCCTGATTTTTATTTACGAAGCGCTATTCCAGGTTTTGAGTTTCCAACCATAAAAGACGTGGAAACCTATGATGACAAAGACATTGAAACCCGCTTTACACCCTTGGTTGAAGTAGTCATAAAGCAAACAAATAACAAAGATTTAATAGATTTTGTGGTACAACTGTATTTAACTGGAAATCTTACATTAATGACAGAAGAAGACCGACGAAAAGGGTATGCGCCGATAAACAGCATACAGCATATAGAGCAACTAAACAATTACGCAACCAAATTCCATGTGCTGAAACAATATAGAATGAATGACGGAAAACAGTTGTCAATAAAAGATTTCCCGTCTCTCTTTGATTTGGAGAGATTCATACACGATAAAATAAAACAAGGGGTGTTTGAGAAAATAGAAGAAAAGAAATCAAAACGTTCTAAAACCTCGCTTGCTCAAAAAAGATTAAGAGAAGACGGGGAAGATGACGCAGTCGTCGTATTGCACACTCCAAACTACGCAGTGTATCAGCCGACCTCTGAAATCGGTTCAAAGTTTTATGGAAGAAACACCAAATGGTGCACGTCCGCCGACCAAAACAACATGTTTTGTCATTACAACAAAAAAGGAAAATTCTACGTAATACAAAACCAGGTCAATCCAACCGACAAATATCAGTACCATCCAAATGATATGCAATTTAAAAATTCGCACGACCACCCCGTTTCGGCGGAAGAAGTGAGGCTATTATTTCAAGACAACCAATTACAAGAGTGGTTTAGACAAGTAACCGCCGAAGCCATTCATCAAGATAAATATGCCGCCGCATACACCAAGGCATACGGCGTGTTATATTATATGGGATACCGAACCAGCAACAAACAAGACCTCAATCTTAATCTATTCAATGCCATATTCAGCCCAGAGGAAATGCATAAAGAAATGGAACTAATCATAAAAACAGTTTATGGGGACAAAGGCGATGATAATCGCGACGACGACGACTATAAATTTCAATTGCTGGATTTATTGTCTGATAATGAATTGGCATATTTGGTCCAAAACAAACATTTTGTAAAAGGTATATTCAAACTTAAACAAAAATATCCAACCAACTTTGTATTTTCAAAGCCAGAATTTAAGAAATATTCCGTTTATTTTACATCTATGTCTAAATCCAAATCTAGGTCTAAATCTAGGTCTAGGTCTAAATCCAAATCTAGGTCTAAATCCAAGTCTAGGTCTAAATCCAAATAAAATTCAAAAAGAAATATGATTTTATTATTCAAATTGTATGTATTTATGTATGTAATTTGAATAATATGTTATACTAGAATTTCAATTTATCTCTCTCTTCCCCTCCTCTCTATCTCTCTCCCCTCATCTCTCTTACTTGCGGTTCTTCTTAGTGAAACGCTTTGCTACAAGTTCATCATAAGGAGAATACACCTTGCCTCCCTTTCCGTGCTTCTTGGAATAACGGGAATGGAGTGCCTTCTGACCCACAAGAAGACCGAAAGGAACAAGTGCGGACTCTACAACGCCGAGAATACCGGCAACCATACCACCCTTTTGCGACTTATTGCACTTCTTTCTCTTTCCTCCACCTTGAAGAGCAGCGCCTTGAAGGCCACTGGCAGATTGATATGCGTCGGGGCCTCCGGCAGCAAGACCGGCGGCGGCACCAGCGGCAGCGCCGGCAGCAGCACCCGCAGCGACAGGAGTAGGAAGTCCTTTCGCACCACCATCACAAGTAGAGCAACTGCCTCCACTTTGCACGCCATTCTGTCCACCCATCAATTTGCCGATAAGTCCTTCGGCAATCTTAGTTGCGGCGGCTACATTGGAAGCGCTGATTGCGGAGGTAGGACTAGCAGCAACATTGGCACCTGAAACCTCAGCACCAGCTTCCTGTGCACCACCATTAGAAACTTCGGCCTCACCTGCCCCGCCTCTATAATTGCGACGATTAGAACGAGAACGAGAACGAGACCTATAACGAGATTGTGATTTAGCCATAATTAACAATATATATAATAACAAGAAAAGAAAGAAGACAAAACAAAATAAAAAAATAAAACAATAATATAAAAAATGAAAACCGCCGCTTCTTTGTTATTTATGTTGCATCTTTGCTTTTTAGCAAGTCCTGCGCCCGCAATTCTTCTAAATGAAGATACTACCACCTTGCCTTCTCTTAATTCTGCTGCCCTTAATTCTATCCCTAACGCCCCTCATCCAGTTAAATCCAACATTTCCGCTTCTTTGTCTGAGGCCTTGAACGAAACCGTGAATTCATTGGAATGCGACGCATGCACCTTTATCGCAAACAAACTAAATACCACTGTTTTCCACAACCCCAAACTCCTGAGTTTAGCAACTACCGAATTAGACAACATATGCTCCGCACTTCCTGCCAGCGTGCACGACGCATGTTTGGCGGCAGTACAAACCGCGGTCCCCATTGCGCTTGATAAGATTGGCGACTATATAGCAGAAGAAGGATGCGTTGAAGTCGGCATTTGTAAATCGTAAATCGTAAATCGTAAATAGGGTAGTATAAAAACGGCTTTTATTTTCTCCATGATGTGTATCAATTTATAATACACAGCATGGATAACTACATAAGAAACACGGACGACACATTTCAATTTGATAAAATAACATTAAATCAACCAAACGGAATGACGGCGGGTTCATATTTAACACGAATTCAATATATGAAGGAACCGCTTTACATCCAGACCCCTAAAACGCAGTCAAAGGCGGGTGTTGTGGTTGCCGGTAAAAAAGGCTACATTGACCTTGTATTGACAAACGAGGACAACGAATTCATTGATTGGTTGACGAATTTAGAAGAAACGGTTATTGAGCGACTCTACGAAAAACGAAACCTTTGGTTTAACATTGAATTGGAAAAGAGCGACATTGAAAACACCTTTACATCGCCAATAAGAGCATACAAAGGCGGCAAGCAATATCTAGTCCGCATCAATTTAGAACCGGCAAAAACAATTACATCTGCCAGCATGAGCACAAACAATCCATTTTCTTGTAAAATATTTGACGAAAATGAAGCTGCGGCAGCGATTGAATACATCCAGCCAGAACACAAGATTATATCAATTATTGAAGTTCAGGGTATTAAATTCACATCCCGTAGTTTTCAATTTGAAATGATATTAAGGCAAACTTTGGTTTTAGCAGATGAAAAGATATTTGATGAATGCTTAATTAAGAAGCCGCAGTCTCACACTAACCCAGTTATCAATACGAATACTACTACGAATACTAATAAAAATCAAGAACCCAATAACGAAAATAAAAACAATGAATTTAATTTAGGATTAGCAATAATAAAAGAACCGGACGCGACAAACCCGAAGATAAGCCCAATCCTAGAAAGCACAATCAAAAGCAAAGGTACAATCCCCTCCTCAGAAAGCAAAGCAACCTCAGAAGGCAAAGCAACCTCAGAAGGCACGACCAACGACAAGAACGGCAAGAACGACAATGACAAGAACGGCAAAGACAACGACAAAGACAACGACAACGACAACGACAAAGACAAAAACGACAACGACAACGACAATGACAAGAACGGCAAAGACAATGACAACAACAATGATGACGATGTCATACTTACATTAAAGCCGGGTCCGGATGGTTTAATGGAAGTTGATTTACAATTGGACGGTTCAGAATATACAAGCACAAGCAGCAGCAGCAAGAACCCTGGCGCAAATATTATAAAAATGGAGTTTGAAGAGGATAACGACGAAGATGACGAAGACGACGACGAAGAAGACCCGGATGACGAAGAAATGGAGGAAGGAGACATAACTAAGATGATAGAAAATATAAGCGATACGGCCCCTCCTTTAAAACTCAAACGGCCAAACGAAGTATACTACGAACTTTACAAAATTGCCAAAGAAAAGGCAAAAGAAGCCAAAAAAAAGGCAATTCAGGCATATTTGGAAGCCCAGAATATTAAGGCAACTTATATGCTGGATGATTTAGAGGAGGACGACGACAGCGAGGAAGACGATGAAGAAATGAGCAAAGAAGTTTTAAGAAACTTTAAATTATAATCCCCCTCCCCCCATCCCCATACCCCTGAATTACAAGTTCAAAAATATGGTCCTTGTATAAAATTATAAACACCCGGAGTATGATATTTACCGAAAAATATTTTATCATTATTTTTATATAATGACTTTCTTAGCCGATTTGGGAAAAACTATTAAATCACATCACATCCTCGTGATTTTAGGGGCAATTGTTCTAATTTATGCTCTTTACACATACTCTGATTCCAAGGTTTTGCCTTTTGAAGGCAACGCCAATCAGGACCCTCAACAGAAGGCCGCTGCTTCCAATGGCGGAAGTGTAGCACCATCTAGCGGGGCTGATGCTGGATACGCATCTGTTAGTGGAATCAATGGCCCAATTGTCCCTGGTCCCAATGTCGCTCGCCAGCCAGTTGCCAACCCTGCTGACTTGCTTCCTCATGACAGCAACAGCCAGTGGAGTTCATTGAACCCCGCCGGTTCTGGTGACCTTACCAATCAGAACTTGTTGAGTGCGACTTTTCTTGCAGGCATTGACACCGTAGGAAACACCATGAAGAACGCCAACCTTCAACTTCGCTCTGAGCCCCCCAACCCTCAGATGAACGTTGGACCTTGGAACAACAGCACCATTTCTCCTGACCTTATGCGCACTCCTTTTGAAGTCGGTGTCGGCGGCCAGTAATCAACCATCACATGACACATAAACACCCATAACCACCCATAAAAAACCATAAAAACATTATGGACAAACCAATCCAATTTTCAGTGTCAAATCTCTATAAATATAATAAAAAATAAAATAATATATTTTTTTATTATAACAAATCATTATAATTCATGTTATCAGTCAACATTTTTGGATACATATTAATTGGGTTTATAATTTTAGTATGTTTAAAAATATACCAAGACTCCGATACGTTTAATCTCAAATGTATTGTTTCCACGGTGGATGGAAACAAATATTGCGTAAGAGAAAGAATACAATTACAAGAGTCGGCCGATTTACTGGCTCGCGTTACTCAAAAATTGAAAAAGTTGGTGGATTACATGGGTGAAAATTACAAAGACAGAGAGAATGTGCAGCGCCTTGTTACCAAGTTTAATCCCAATAAAATTAGTGAAACCTTGCCAAACAGCGAATACACCGCGTATAGTGAAAACAAGGGAGAGAAACTGGCATTTTGTGTAAATACTAAAAAGAACGGCACAAAACTGATTGATGAGAACACGCTGACGTTTGTTGCGCTGCACGAATTAAGCCACATCATGACAAAGAGTGTGGGACACAAAGATGAGTTCTGGGATAATTTTCGTTTTTTGATTGAAAATGCGAAGAAAATAAACATTTACACGCCCGAAGACTACAAAATCACCCCGAAAGAATATTGCGGTATGACGATAAATGATAATCCACATTTTGACAAATAGATTTTTATAATTCAATTATTATTCCATTATTCCATTATTCATAATTCGTACCATTATGAATAAAGACTTCTTATTATCTACCCCCATACTACTACACTAGACAACAATAAACCGTTTATAATGTAAAAAATACAAAGGGGTGCCAATGCTTGAAATATGATGTCCGCATGACTGCTGTATAAACCAATTCCAATTCCAAGAGAGAATTCCGGGAAATTGTGTGGTATTCCAGTTCCACAATTCATCCTGTGCATTTGTGTGCGTGTAACACAATGTCATACTATTGGTGTATGGAAACGCCCTTGGAAAATACCGGTCGCAGCAAAACGGCGCATCTATATATGTAATATACACCGATGAAATAACACACGCGCTGTCATTTAAAAAGTCATTGTATAGGCTCTCGCCGCCAATGACCCACACGGTTTCATAGCCAGTTTCTTCGCACCATTTTTTCAATTGCGCAACGGTTTGAAACGCATATATCGGCACATCCAGTATGGTTTGATTTAGTTGATTTGGTTGATGAATTTGATTTATTTGTGTATTGTCGGTAGCGGTTGTTAAAATTAGGTTGTCCCGTTCTTTCAGCGGTTTAAACTGGGAAGGAATGCTTTCCCACGTTTTACGTCCCATAACCACTGCGGTACGTTTTTCGGGGTCAGACACATCTCGCGTCATTCTGGAAAAAAAAGCCATATCTTCTTTTATGCGCCCCCACGGCAAATCACCGTTTACGCCAATACCGCCTCCACGACAAATTGCTGTAATAAGTTTATAGGTTGGTGGTTTCTTTGAATAAGGGGCTGTGTCTATGACTATGTCTATGTCTGTGTCTATGTCTGGGTCTATGTCTGGGTCTATGTCTGGGTCTATGTCTGGGTCTTGTGTATTGTGTTCTTCGTTATCCGTCAACGCCAACATTTCGTCTAGTATTGTTATTATTTCATGATTAATCTCCTCATTTTCGTCATCATTATACACTGTCATTGTTTCCATTTTTTTGCGTATTGTGTATTGCGTATTGCGTATTACGTATTGCGTATTATAAGATTAAATTTATAGTAGGATTATTTATAGATTATATATAGAGATTACTTGTATATATTTATACACATTCATATCTACTATTTTTATAAAAAAAATGAACAAATGCGGAAACTTATATTACAAGGTATATCACATAGAAAGCGAAAGCGACGCACAAAAATCCTCCACTGCCCGCATTAAAACCATCTATGTTTTTTACGGCGAAACCAGCATCGTAGATAATGACGGCGACACACTAGAATTGTCTGAAATGATACGGTTTTCTACAAGCAACCCGATTTTTAGTAAAATTTTCAGTGATATAGAATTAAAAACCATATCGGCTCAATCCATTCCCGTTGTGTTTGTTAAAGACCAAATCCATTTAGATGACACCATAGATATTGTAAAGCGCAAAATTATGCTTGCCACCGCCGACCGGCTGCGCTTATCCTTCGGTGAAATATACTTGTTTTCAAAGCACATTGAAACCCTGAAAACGCTGGAAGTGTATCAACAACTCACGAGTGATGGTCGCAGCGACTTAACTGCCGGTAAATTAGAGAGTTTTTTATTAAATATAGATAATCTCTCTGGACTAAGCGAAATTTCCAGTGAAAACGGAATATACCGGTATGAAGATATCATCTCATTAAAACTGGAAGATGAACCCCGCATCATAAATCGGTCGGTGGGTCAAGAAATACGAAGCATTCAGCGAGACCAGCCGTATCCCTACGTAGCCAACCCGTTTGACGTGAACTACATTGAACCCTTTTTAGAACTTCATGCCGCCGAATCCATTGTTACAAACAACAAACAAGTTATTTTGGAAGCCGGCTTGATGGTGAACAATGCGCTTTATTTATGCACCGCAGAAGATGTGTTGAAATATGCCAGCGAAAAACAAAACTCCGCGGTAAAAGAAGGGATGGTTCCATTTACCGAAAAACACGCGATTTCCATTTATTTCCCACATTTGGCGACAATTGAAACGCAAGGACAGACGCACATTGAACTCGCATCTCTCGCCGATTTAACAAAGTTCAAGGAAACATTGGTGTCAGCAAGCAAACGATTTGTGGATGACCGATTTATTAAAATGAACGACACGGTGAATTTGTTTTACGACATTTACAACAAGCGCACCGCGGAGTTTAATTACACGGACGACGGAATACGCGGGTTTGATGTGGTGCTGCGTCCGGCCAACAAGTTCCACATTTTGCTTGACCCCATTTTCAAGTTAATTCACTGCACCAAGGAAATCCCGTTCATAAAATACAACGCCGGCAAGCGCCAAGACAATGTATTCAAACTATATGCCGAAAAGGTGTCAAAAACGGGGCGTAAAATACCGTATTTATCCAAGACCGATATTTTTAATCTCTCCCGCAGCATTGGAAGAACAAAAACGGTTGCGGTATACATTGAATACCACTACAACAACCCGGCCGCGCCTGAACACAAAGCAAATAACGGCGTGCTGAACATTGTGTGCGAATTTGACACCGACGGCAGTGTGCGGATAAGAACCCCCGGGTTTCGCCACACCTTCACCATTGAAGAGATTGAAAGCATTATCCAGGCAACCGCAAACCCGGTGATTTCGGTCATTAAAAACTACGTGGAGCAAAGCGGCTACGCCATGGAGTTATTTACCTCATTTTACGACAAATGTGTGGAAATCCTGGACATCAATTATTTCTCTCAATTGTCAATTACAAAGAACATTGAAATCCACGACATGATTGGCTGTATATCCAGCGTGTTCAATGAAGTGGAAGGCAGTTTGAAAAAGGGGATTGAATTGCGGTATAAACGAGTTAGTAATTTTAATGAAATGTCAAGTCAAGAGGCGTATATTATTGAAATGATAAACAAACAAAACACCGACAGAAGCATTGTGGAGGGTCTCAAACTGAATTACAGTATATCGGAAGACGAAGCCCGTGAAAAAATATCCAGCGTTCTCTCGGCCATTCAAATGAAAACAAATATGCGGCGGCGGCGCAATGTGAAAATCCAGAACAATCCCGGATTTTTAACGAAAATAACGCAAAGCCCGTTTTCCAGCAACATCAAGATTGAAGTCTCAAACATTGACAACATTTTGTATTTGTGCGTGATACCCATATACATTGATTCTATTTTGAGAATATACCAGGATATTGGAACAACCCAGGTAGATGCCGAGAGAATTCAAGGATTGTGTAATACCGGAGAAGTGAAAAAGGGCGTGGCTTTATCAGAGCAGGTGTCCGGTGAAACAGTGTCGGTTGGTGTGCTGAACTCCCAGAACAATCAGAACAATCAGAACAATGAAGCGTCGTCGTCGTCGTCGTTGTTTTTTGGAGAGGCGGTTCCTGACATCAGCCCCCCACAAAATCCAGAAAAATACGATGCGTTTTTTGAAATGTTTGATTCGGATTCGGATTCGGGTTCGGGTTCGGGTTCAGAGCCGGATTCCGCAATTGAAAATGAATTTCAGGAAATACGTTCCACGAATCCAAACTATGAATCGGATGAATACGCGGGTGGTGCTGACGGCGGCAACGGCAATAGCAATGGCAACGACAACGGCAACGGCAATGGCGGAGAACTGGATGAATTAACGGGAATGAAACTAACGTACCCCAATCCAATATCCAAGAGACTGGAAGAAAGGGACCCCGTTTTATTTTTAAAGAGAGATGAAGGCAAATTTAATTCATATTCTAGGTCGTGTCTCTGGAATGTAAGAAGGCAACCCGTTATATTGTCCAAGGAAGAGAAGGATAAAATTGACAAGGAACATCCCGGGTCGTATGAATACAGTGTGAAATACGGGTCCAATCCAGAAAATCCGTATTGGTATATTTGTCCCCGATATTGGGATTTAAAACACAACACCAGTTTAACTGAAAAGGAAGCCAAATCCGGCGAATATGGAAAAATCATTCCACTGGATGCCAAGGAAATAAAAAAAGGGGAAACAATCATTGAATTCACTGATAACAAGAAAGGAAAATATACACAACAATATCCGGGGTTTTTGTCTAGCGACGCACACCCAAAAGGACACTGTGTGCCGTGCTGTTTTAATAAATGGGACAAACCCTCTCAAAAAAAACGCCGCGAAGAATGTGAATCCCAGCAAGAGCAGATGAAAGAAACCGCGCTTCCTACCCCTTCTGCTATAAAAGAAGCAGTTGTTTCTTTATTTACACACAACAAAGGAGAGGATAAACCAGAGGAAAAACAGGACACACAACCTAAACCACAGGACACACATAAACCAGAGGACATTCATAAACCACAGGAAATTCATAAACCAGAGGACATACATAAACCAGAGGACACTCATAAACCACAGGACACACAACCTAAACCAGAGGAGGACATTCATAAACCAGAGGACATACAACCTAAACCAGAGGACAAAACCCCATCCTTATCTCTCTCCAAACAAGTCATTGCGAATGCGAATGCGAATGAAAACATTCGCGTAACAGAAATAAAAGACGACCGCATTTTGTCCGCCGAAAAGTTCCCATTAGACAACAACCGTTTCGGGTATTTACCGGTTCCTCTTCAAAAATTCTTATACAACGACAACCGTGAATGCCAAGTCAGCATTAAAAATACCGCCTTGAAAAAGGGCGCGTCTTGTTTATTGCGTCGTGGCGTTGAAACAAGCCCCTCACAATCGTTTGTATCGGTTGTTGCGTATATGTATGCCGAATCAAAGTCGTCTGTGCTGCCAACCATAAGACAAATGAAAGCGATTATTGCTAAATCTATCACGCCGGATAATTTCCCCGTGTTGAACAACGGCTCGTTAATTGATATATTTTACGACGACACCAAAGATATAGAACTATCGGATTATCGTAATACTGCGCTGTATTCATCTATTGGCTCAACCAGTTTAATGCGAAAAATCGGCAACGCATACGAAAATTTCCGCTCCTATTTGATGAACGACAGTGTGAATATAGACCACACCTATTTATGGGACATCGTATGCAAACAAAACCCAAAATTATTTGAAAACGGAAACAACTTAATTATTATAGAAATCCCGGAAGACGACGTAACAAACAATGTAAATATTATTTGCCCTACCACCGCATTTTCAAGCGAGACCTTTGACGCAAACAAAAAGACGACGATTGTTATGAAAAAGGGCGATTATTATGAACCCGTGTATTTATTTGAAGCCAAGGTAAATGGCAAATACGAAGCAGTTTGTCGGTTTTCAATGAAAAGCAAAACCCTCCCCATGAAACTCCGCAAAGTGATTGAAACCATTAAAAATGTATATTTTGTGTATTGCCGTCTGCGGTCCAGTTTGCCTCGCATATATAAATTTGAACCCAACAAGCCCGCGTCGGTTATTGCGAAATTAGTAAAAGATAGCGGGTTCACAATTTTAAATCAAGTTATGAATTACAGCGGAAAGACAATTGGGTTTTTTATTGAGAAAATCGCACAAATACCACGTTCAACAAATGTAAAAATGTATAGAGGGTTTGTCCCGTGTGCGGTGTCCCCTGTACTGATAAAAGAAGAAAGTGACACGAAGAGCCACGTGGTGTATCCAACCATTTACATGGATGACGACAAGTTGTGGAGAGATTACAGCACCACGATTCAATTCTTGAAATATGTGGTGAATGAAATCAAGCGGCATACGCGCCAAATTGCGTTGTTTTTACCAGTGGTAAAGGTGGTGGAAGATGGCTTGATTGTTGGCGTTTTGACACAAACCAATCAATTCATTCAAATGGATATGAATGAACCCACGCCCAACCAAGAAGATGATTTACCCACGATTCACGACGGGAATCATTTTGCCGTGGATAAAGAAGTGGATAACATCCAAAGCCAAGGCCAAGGCCACGGTCAAGACAAAGGCCAAGGCCAAGGCCAAGACAAAGACCAAGACAAAGACCGCGTTGAATATGTAAAAAATATTCGCCTTGAAACCAATTTTTACAATGTGTTCCGAAATACGGCGCGAATTTTACTGAACCGCCCAGAATACAAAATAAAACGACGAGAGATTGAAGAATTGGTGAATGCTCCACAAATCCGGTATTACAGCAAATTGGACCGCATTATCGTGGCATTAAAAGAATTGATGTCCAAGTATGTTGGTTTCACGGACTACTCCCGTGAAGTGATTAACCACTTGACGCAAATAAATGGCTGCATAACAAACGACGACCTTAGTTGCGACAAAAAGGAGTATTGTATGAAAGAGTCATCGGGGTTGTGCAAGTTGCTGGTGCCACGTCGCAATTTAATAAACCCCGAAACCGACAACGCAAAGGTGTATTACGGGAAATTGGCGGACGAATTAATACGCTACGAGAGAATACGGCTGTTTATATTTGAACCCATGAAATATTTGTCGTTTTCCAATGTTTCATACAATTTGTATGACGACGAAATCATACTACTGGAATCGCTTTTAACGCCCGAATATTTTGAGAATTTGGTGCCGGTGACCACGAATCCGTATATGAAACATTCCACCTTTTTAACGGTGCAGCCGAAACAAACAGAAGGTGTCCTCTATGATAATCACTACAATCCTGGATATATCAACGCAATTTTAGGAACAATGCCGATTTCATCTAACGAAGGTCTTGATGTTGGTCTTGATGTTGGTCTTGATGTTGGTGTGTCGTCATCATCGTCATCTACATCATCTACATCATCTAATGATGATACGTGTAGCACAGATTTCAAGATAACCAATGTGAATCCTAAAATAACGCCCTTGTTCCCGGGAAATGCGGTGAATGAATTGTTATTTTCAAATCAAACGACGGAGTGTTCTTTTGGCGTATTTATAGCAATATTGCGTTCATTTGAAAAAGAAACCGGTATTAATATGATAACTTCCAGTTCCGTAAATAATTTGAAACAAGTTCTTGCTACGGAATATAGAAAATTGATGGAAAAACCGTTATTTGACAAGAAAATTGTGTCGGTTATTCACGGCTACGGCCAGGGATACACCGCATATATTAATGCCGGTAAATACACATTGGAACAGATTTTGATGAGTTCGCATTATTATATGACAAATTTGGATTTGTGGTTATTAGCAAGACATTACAAAGTGCCGGTAGTGTTGTATTCAGTTATGGGGAATTTGATTGAAAATGATAAACAAATGCTTGTTATGTATAATCCCGAAAATGAAAACCCGAAATTTTATTTTATAAGGTCTCCGCCGTTGAGGAAAAATATTGTGCCGACTTATGGGTTGCTGGTAAAGTCTCGTAAGATTGAACCGTTGTCAGTGGATGAAGGGTCGGTGGAACTAAAACAGATGATAGAACAAGGGTATGATGCCGACCCCGCTAGCATAGAAACTTTTATATCGGAGTTTAAATACGCCAACGTAAAGAACCGTATTCAAAAACCGAAGTTGGTTGTTAAACAACCGCAAAAGAAATTATACGAACCGGCCATACCGGTTCTTGTTCAGGCGAATGCACAGGCGAATGCACAAGCGGAAAAAGCGGAAAAAGCGGACGCGGCACAGGCGAATGCACAAGCGGAAAAAGCGGAAAAAGCGGAAAAAGCAAACGCGGCACAAGCGAACGCAGAAGAAGCGAATCCGGCACAAGAGAACGCGGAAGAAAATAAAAAAAACATAGAAAATTTGATTGAAAAGGCAAACGAAACGTTGAAAAGATTATAAACATAAAATCGTAATTATAACGCAATATTTTATATGTATAGTATAAAATATGGCTACTTCTACCATTCACCAAACACAAATTACAAATGATTTAACCGGTTTAAACACGGAAGAATTAAACAATCTGCTTATTCAATTATATAAGACACAGCACCCACAACAAAACCATCACCACTCGCAACAACAATCGCAACAATCGCAACAATC